>JACCDW012100364.1_pt1 | contig 30820 bp, 22 predicted proteins | sample 7449781 | NCBI WGS metagenome assembly JACCDW01 (sample SAMN15323449, study PRJNA562643) | freshwater metagenome | isolation source: river surface water | place: USA:Blue River Watershed | collected 2017-08-18
ACGACCTTCATCATCCTGGGCGCGGTGGTGCTGTGCGTGACCGGGGCCGAGGCGCTGTACGCCGACCTGGGCCACTTCGGCAAGAAGCCGATCCGCCTGCCGCAGAAGAGATTGGTACGGTCAGCACCTTTGAGCCCGTGGATGCTGCGGAAGTTCTGCGAGAAGTGGCGGACTTTCTGGTGAAGAAATGAGGCCGCCTTACGCTGCCTTACGCTGCCTTACGCCGCCTTACGCCTTCTTGAAAAGCTTGGATTCGGGCGGAGCCGAATCGGTTCTGCTTTTCACGGAAGGCTTACGCCTTCTTGAAAAGCTTGAAGGTTCCCTTCTTGGCAACATAGCCAGCCTTGCGGAGACGGGCGAGAGCCTTGAGGCCCGCCGCGTGCTTCTTCTTGCTGACAATGCGACCGTTCTTGGTCTTCATGAGGTCCTTCTTTGTCAAGCCACCGGACGTGTGCTTGGCGGAACCGTGCCACACCTGAGCGGCACTGCCCGTGGCGGGAATCTTCGCGCCACCCTCCTGGCGATTCTTACGCGTGGCATTCTGACGGTTCTTGCGAGTGGCGTTCATTTCTATAGTATACTCTGAGAATTTTTTTGAGGGAGCCTCACATCTCCAGGCGAGGTACAAACCCCGCCTGGATTTTCTGAATCAAATCGCGCATCTCCTTCACGTCGTAGACGCCAGCGAAATGGACGAGAAAATCCCCAGGCTCCCAGAGAGGTTGGCCTGAAAGACCCCGTAAATACGCATTGAATCGCTTGTGCTGATTTGTAATCTCCGTGTGAGCCAAGTCATTCGGAACCGTCTCCAGAAGCTTAATCATGGCGGCATTTTCCCACCAAATATGATACAGCAACTCCTTCTGTTCTCCAACACGCCGCCAGTAATCCCGCGTCCACGCAGTGTTTCGCATCAGCACATTTCCACTGTTAATATGGCCGCACGCATCGATACACATCAACATATCCTTTCCTTCAGGCAAAAGCGCAAGCATCTGGTCCTCCACACGAAGCATCGGATTCGTAATCAGGACGTCTGCATCGGACAACCAGACAATCGCTCCATCAGGGAGCTTCCCCAGCGCATCCAGAATAAACGGAATTTTGGACCACGGAATCGGCCTGGACCGGTCCCAGAACTCCTCTCCACCCTGGATATACGTGTATCCGTGACGAGCCGCATAGGACCGCTTTGATTCAAAGGCCTTCTCCAGATATTTCACAAAATCCGCTCCAATGGCGAGCGTCAAAATTGTAATTCCACTCATTCTCTTGTAAAGAAGCCGCAAAAGAAGTTTAGACCCCGCCCGCCGCCACCCCTCGTAAAAATTGAAATCGCCGCCCCGCAGCACCCGAAGCTCAACAGCTCTATGGTCTATCAGTATAAGAAGGATGAAAATGGTCTCTTCGTCTGTCAGCACTGCGGTGAGACACAGAAGAATCAGAACACAATGCACTATCATTACAAGAAGTTTCACGACAATGACATGCCTTTTGCCTGTCGTCATTGTGACTACAAGTGCCTTCATCAGAACACGCTGAATCTCCATATTGCTGCGAAGCACCCTGAGACTGACATTGCGAAGGCGACTCCTGTTCTGAAATGTCCGTGCAATGGATGTACGTTTCAGACGCTAACACGAGGGAATCGCCTCATTCACTTTATTCGCAAGCATTGCAAGGCCGAGTCTACCAGTCTCATCGAGGAGAAGGACTCTGCCCTTGAATGCCGCAGTTGTAAGAAGACCTTCTCGTCAACCACATCCTTTCATTACCACGCCGCTCATTGTATCCAAGTAAAGGATACTGCCAAGCTCCGTCTTCTTCAGGGTCTCATGACACCTGCCTAATTGTCCTCATCGTAGACGTGAAGTTGGAGTAACATGCTGTAAATGTGATAGCCTACTGCGGCAAATCCAGCCATTGCCAGAAGTTCATAGGCAGGCCGAGGAGTCTTTTTTCCAAAGTAGCCGATATAGATTAAGAGCGGGGCAATAAGAGCGGCGTGGAACACATTAATCCAGGCACTGCTGCTCCCTTTCGATAGGCGCCACGCCGCTTTGATACCATGATAGACGAGAAGCACAATACCGAGCACGAACAATGCGAGGTACAGCCAATCGGGGCATGCTGCTCTCTGGAAGGCGACATACAGAAAAAGCGGCACAACAAAGAAAATATGGAAGAGCGAGAGCACTATATGAGAATTCATTTCTACTGAGAGGAGAGTTTCTGGAGAAGGAGTTTCGCGTGTTCGAGCGACCCTTCCATCCACCCTTGCCGCAGACAGAAACTCTCGTTGCAGACATACAGATTCGGATGCGTCTTCGGAAACGGATGGAGGGCTTCCATGCTTTCAGATTCTGGAGAATACCGCCCAGGCAACCAATAGGAGACTCCATCCGTCCAGGGGTGGGGTTTGAAAAAGACAGGAGCGGGGACGCGGAACTCAGGAAAGACTGAGCGTAAATCGGCAAGGACTTTCGCTTCCAGAGCCTTTTCTCCTCCGCGTCCATTCAAAATCTTCATGTATCTGCGCGCAAAGGTGGAGTCCGTATAACTCACCATCGCAGACCCTTTGGACGAGTCTATGGGTAGAAAGTACCGCAAATCCTGCGGTGTCACGACCCGCGGCAAATCCGCAAACCAGACCTTCTCATTCTTCCCTTTCGGAAACACTGCGTAGATGCGAAACAGCGGTTCCATGCGGATGTGCTGCAGAACCTTCCATCCTTTGAAAAGAGACAGTCCGCGAAGTGCGGAGGCATGAAGCGCGAGTATGATTCGCCCCGCTTGAATCTCCACCTGTCCCTCGTCTGTTTTGAAGCGGCACGTGGACCCGTCGCACGCCTGGAGGTCATAGTGACTCAGAATCTCTCCACCTTTTTTCCGCACATCCTCTGCCATCGCCTCAATCAACGCACTGAGACCCTCTTTGCAGACAAAATATCCTTCATGCGAGGCCATTTCTCCTGAGAATTCAACCAAGGCTCGGTCGGCCCGCATCCAGACAACTTCTGCGTGGTACGGATAGCGGTCCATCCATTTCTGCGTTTCTGCGGGACCGTGGACTTTCACAAGGAGTTCGCGGAGAGTGTGTGTACCCAGAATCTCAGGGCTCAGTCTGCGGAGTGGCTGGAGCAAAATCTCCAGTGCGGGCTCGAAATAATTGTCTTCAAAGGGAGCTGTCCCTGATTCACGGTAAAAAAGACCCGCTCCAATCGGCACCGCATGAAGCCCGTATTCTTTCAGGAGTCCCAGAACCAGCGTGTGGGCTTTGGAAATGCGCCCCGCGCCGATTTCCCATCCCACCGTTCCAATGTCACCCCCCAAGTCTTTGCTATAGGAGACAGCACGACCACCGAGTTTCTTGTATTTTTCACAGACGACGACGGAGGAGTTCGGATTCTGCTTTAGCAATTCGCGCGCGCAGTATAGCCCTGCTATGCCTGCGCCCACAATCAATGTATCACAGGTCTTCATTTTTGACCTCTCTACTTAGAGCCGCTCTGATATTTAGCCGCCATCTCTGCGAGCCACGCACACACTGCTGCCGTGTTGGAGCTGGTGAACTGGCCGAGCACCTGCTTCCGTGCGACCACCAAGAATGACGGAATGGAATTGATGCCGCAATATCCAGCCGTGTAGGTATTCTCATCAACGTCGCACTTGTACCACTTCGCTCCCTGGGGCAGTGGCGTCAGCATGATGTCGGGTAGGCTCAGACGCTTACACGCACCACACCAGCGGGCGGTGAAATAGACCACAGCAAAGTCGGGAATCGTCTCTCCCTCCGCAAGAGGGATACGGCCCAGCATCTTCTCAAATGTCTCGTGCTCGCTGAGGGCTTCCATACCTGCTTCTACCCTGTGGGGGTCCACGCCACCCATCAATTTTTACGCCACAGCCGAAGGTGGAGGCACCGAGGACCGAGCATAGGCGAGAGTGAATCCAGATGCGGCCAACACGACAAGGATGCCGAGAACAATGCCGTCCGCACTCATACTGAGGACCATCTCCTCTTCACCGCCTCCCACCATTTTGGCTAATTGGCCGAGACTGGGAACAGCAGGCGCAGCAGGAGTGGGTGGTTTTTTAAAGGAATTCTGAAGAGTGAATCCCGCGAGTCCAATCGTCGCCGGTAATGTGATTCCTTGGGCCACCGAGGAGAGTTTTCCCAGAAAGCCAGGTGTATCTTTGAATACAGTACTAACAATATAGAGAGTTCCCGCAGTTAATGTAAAAAGGATATTGAGAAAATTCCCACCGGTTCCCATGCCGGTACCTTCCACAATCTTCCCTTTCCCAATGCCTGCGGCTCCGTAAAACGGAATCTCCAGGCCGTTTTCCACCACGCGTTTTCCATTCAGACTCTGGAGGGCATCAAACACATACCAGGAGCCAAAGGTGAGAAGATTCACGAAACTTTTCGCAAAGGCGGTTTGAGTGGACCCAATCGCAAAATGGTCGATTGCGACCATTCCCGTAATTGGAAAAATCGCAAGGACGCGATACAACCAGACTGGAATATGTGTGCCGACTACAGAGGATAGAGCCTCCATTTCTATCGCAGGGAGCTAAATTTAGCTTGTCTTATAGTACGGAAGAGCAGATACTCTCTTAATCTGCTCTTCAATGCTTCCTCCACTTCCGACGAGTGTTTCGAGGAAATTGAGAGGGAAACACGGATGCTTGAAATAGAAGTGATTAAGATTTGTCGCTTCACCGACCTTGAAGGGAAACTGGACCATATTCAGAAGTGCAGTATTTGTTTGCCGGAAACAAGTCTTGTCAAAGTCAAGAATCGCAACACGACCGTCGGGCTGTAGATAGAGTTCAAAATCGTAGAGGGCAAATCCATTCCTCCACATCAGTTTCCAGAGGCTACAAACCTCAGGAAGTAGATGGGGCATTTCAAAGAGTGAGATAGGATTTGAGGTGTCTACACGCCTCATACGATAGCGATACAACATCCCCTGTAGTTCGGGAGCAAAGAGTTTTCCTGTGAACCCAGGCTCAGAGAGGCAAGTGAGGCACAGAGTGTGGATGCGAATCTGAGTAAGGATATCCAAGCCGACACCCTTCCTCTTTCCAATCTTTTCCACCCATCCAGGAGCAACCAGCAGGATGATTCCATTGGACCCTTCATCCAGAATCTCTTGCGTGAAATCGTGTGTCATCTCGTCGTAGCTACGCTTACTGCTTCTGACGGTTTCCATCGTGTTGATTCGTACAGGCCACCCCCCGCCGACTTCAATTTTTTACTGGGGACACCCCTCAAATCGTAAACAGGAGTCCACCGAACCCATTCACCACGCGCAAGACATTGTGATTTGTTGCGTAGACACGGATGGTTGCGGTTCCGCGGACAGGAGACAACTCCACATCGGGCGTAAGAGACGCTTGGAGCAGAATGTTGTCAATGCGAGACGCGTTCATGCTTCCGCTGGGCTGGAGGTCCTCGGGGCGGAGGGCGAAGCTATACAAATAGATGAAGTCGTCGTTCGGAATGCACGTGTGGTGTTGCCACGGCTGGACGAGACGGAAATATCCCGCATCACGGCTCTCAAAGCGGTCTTGGCCGTCGAGCTGGATGTTCGCGCTGGCGAGCAAGTCTTTGCGAGTACCGACTTCATGTGTCGCAAGACTGCTGAAGTTGAACCACTCGTGGTACTGGCTCATGATATCACGCTGGAGCACCCAGATAAACTCGCGACACGGGTGATTGAATTCCAGACGCGTCGGTGCGTTTGTATTCGCCGCAGGAATTCCCGTTTTTGACGTGTATTGGAGCTGCTCGATGAGATACTCATGTGTGCTGCTGACGAAGCGACGGCGCTCGTCCACGTCCAAGTACACATAGTCGCCCCAGAATTGCATTTGCGTAATTTTCGCATTCTGGACCGTAGTGGAGGTACAATTCGCGACAAGTTGTGTACTGTAAAAGAGCTGCTGAAGGGGACGCAGTGACACATTGATTCTGATAGGATGATACTGGAGAGCAACCAGCGGCAAATACAGTCCAGGATTCCGATTGAACCAGAAATGGATAGGAATGTAGAGTTTCAGAGGCCCATTCAGTTGCGGGGTCGTGTACGCATCAACCTTTCCAATCATATCATAAAACCCATTCTTCTTTTCAGATGTCGTCGTTAAAGTCGTCCAGATATCCATCCATTCACCCGTCTGTTTATCGACTTCTTGCTCTCCAATTTCAACACTGATTTCTTCAATGAGGGCGTGTCCGATGCTGTTGCAATAGGAGGCAGGAGTGCCATCCGTATGATAGAGTGCTGGGAGAGTCACTTCTAAGACAATCGGTCCCAGCAAATCTCCACGACGGGGCACAAGACAGCTGAGACGTTTTCCAAAATCGGGGTCTCCATCAAAATACATTGGTTGCGACTCAATGGCGAAATTGGTGTAGCGTCTGTAGACCATTTTAAACCAGGTAACCTGGGGATTTCCAGTGAGAAAAATATCCTGTTTTCCTTGTGCTATAAGTTGAAGCAAACCGCCTCCACCTACCATACTATCAAAGCATTTGAATTTCCTGTCTTCTTCTACGCGAGAACGGCCAGAGAACGGCCAGAGAACGGCCAGAAGGGAAAATAGGAATCTTACAACACGATAGTATGGATCCGTTCGCGGCGAATGGTCGTTCTCTTGATACAGATTTATTGATTCTCCGGAGTCTCTTCGCGATAGACTCGAACACAAATCTGCCAGTTTCCACGGCCTACATTCTGGGAACGGATGGTCGCGGAGGCTTGGACTGGCAGAGTGTCTTCACAAACATCTCCACATCGTCGGGCCTGTCAGGAGGAGGTGTTGGATTTCTGCCCTCCACCATTTTCAGCTTCTCCACATCCATCCTTTCCATTTCCAGCATCCAGGGAGTGGGATACAGTACACTTTCGACAAGCATCGGCCTCGGTGGAATACCGGGCTCCATTACAGGCCCCCAACTTTTTAGCACCGTCAGCAGCATCTTCAGCCCACCTGTCTATGTGTCTCCAGCCATGTTAATCAGCTCTATGGATAGTTTCATTACTGGAAATTTCTCCTATACGCAGGCAACGGTCAGTACAAACATCGGCCTTGCGACATTCGGATACATCAGTTCCTCGCAACTCCAAAGCAGCATTCAGAATTTCCAGGGAAACTCCATCAGTGCGATTACAAGTACAACTCGTGGCCTCGGTACAGCAGGATACATCAGCTCATTTCAGCTCCTGAGTACAACTGCGGGCCTTGCGCGATATGGATACGTCAGCACAGCACAACTTCTCGCAAATCTCGGTACACTCTCAACTCTCCAGGATTCCAATGCGATAAGTACGTCCATTGGACTCGGAACGTTCGGATATGTCAGTACCTTGACACTCTTGAGTTCCACCGATGGTCTTATTCGCAATATTAACGTAGACCGTGCTGGCAATCTTATTGTCTACAACAGTCGTGTGACGATATCCTCTCTTGAAAAATTCGCCTTCCTCAGCAGCTTCACCAATTCCTCCGTGACGTACAAGGGAACGAATGGAATCTTCACGGCCTCCACTGTCTCCCGCGACCTCTATTTTTCCACTGCGAAACTCCAATTCGGAAGCCACTCCAATTACATCACGCCCAGCACACAAATCACCGTAGATATCTTTCCGACCTATGTCTTCACCAATTTGAATCTGGTGAATACCCCGCAAATCTACACACTCAGCAGTGTCATCCAGTACAAACGTTCCACTCTTCCCAACGTGACAAGCCAGAATTACTTCGTCGCAACGGGCATTGATTGTCCTAACAGCAATGTCTTCCAACAGCCGATTCGCATGTCTGTTGTGGGCCAGTCAATCCTAAGCAATTATGACGAAGAGTATGTTCTTCTTCACCGTCTGGAGAACTCTCTCAGTTTCGCACTTCAGGGAGGAATTCAATTGCCAGACATGCAGGTTCTGATGACCTCCACGAATTCTGTGTATATTACGATTCAAAATAATCCGTCGTAAGGATAGGGAATTATGAGTAGTAAAACATCACTTGATGTTGACAATATAACATTACGTGTGATTCAGGCAAAACTTTCAACCAATCAAACGATTTCCGCCATCACGGTTCTCACATCCGATGGCATGGGTGGAGCCTATTGGTCGACACTCAGCACGCTTCCGAAGTTCCTGTCGGCGTTTCGAACATTTTCCACATCGGCCGCAACCTATCAAGCAGACGCGAGTTACAACACGCTCCAGTTTCGGAGTGGAGAAGGCATTGGATACATCCCTGCGAATCAGACCTTTTCCGCAAGGGGATTCTATTCCATCGGTGTTCGGGGTCAGGCCACTCTTAGCAGTGCCTCCTCCTCCGTGACATACTCCACACTCAATGTCTCCACGCTCGGGTTGATTGCTCTCACAACAGAACCCAGCACAAATACACTGAAGTTCCAGGTCCAGTATCCGATTTTCGCCACCAATTCCACCAATCTTATCCTCTCGGACGCCGCGAGTACGTTTACGCTCAAAGGCTACGATGCGATTCGCCTTTCCACAAATACTCGCACACAACGGATTGGCATTTCCATCAGCTCCTTTACAAGCACAGGATTCAATACACTCCAGGTGTTAACTCAGACCTACGCATCCTCCTTCTATTCCTCACTTCTCCTTTCTACATTTCTTCCAAAAGACGCCTACATCACAAGCACAGGACTCCTCTCCACACAGGCATTTCTTGCGAATGAATCGTGGTACCTCTCCTCCATTCCTCTTTCCAATCAAACAATGTCTTCCATCAATGAACTCTCAACTCTGTATGTGCGAAGCCTCGACGTCAAACTCTATGAACCCAGTACGATATCCTCTCCTTATTACGAGATTTCCACCTTTTCCTCTCTTCTCTCCAAGCGCATGGAAGCTGACACTCTCGCATCAACCACTTCCATTTTCAACCAAGCCCTCTATTTTTCAGACGCAGGTGACGCAGTGAAAAACCTCACCACAACCCTGGGAGAGATGAATTCCAATCTCTCTACGTCAATTCAGGACTTCCAAGGATGGACGAAGAATTCCGAATTCGTCAGTTCTTTCTCATCACTGAGTGTTCTCGCCTCCAGCATATATTCAACTATGAATTATACCAACGGCCCCTATCATAGCACGCTCTCCACAACTACTCAGAATTACGTGACTCCACGCAATCAGCGATTCAACATCTATTCTACGATACTCTGCAGTGTCTTCAGCCCATCACCCCAAATCGGCGCAGCAAATGGTGTAGGCTATGACATACGCCTCTCCACCGCATCGGTGAACTTTTCCTCTCTCATTCAATACGTAGACTCCACCAGCAAAGTGTTTCTCCAGTTTACTCCGAATTATACGTTTCTGAATCTCCAGAAATTCGTGCTTCGCAATTCCACGATTAGTCGCAATGTCTATCCCGCCTATACATATCTTCAATATGGAGGTTCTCACTTTGTTCCGAAATCCGATTATCTGGACCAAGTTCAACTGAACTATTCCACCAAACGCACCTCCGCGGGCCGACTCTACTCCAAACCCATCCGAATTGAAATGAGTACAGGCTATCTTCTGGCAAACTACACAAGCAGTTATGTCATAACACACTTCCACAGCAGCATCGTTTCAATGGCCGTCTGCTCCGTCACAAATCCATACGGAGGAATTGTCGTCCCTTATACCACGGGAATTGCGAATACAAGCAACATTCTCTTTTCGCAGAGTGCCTTCACAAATTCCATGAATTCCACGAATTCTGTCTTTGTGACGATTTATGATGCGATTCGCTGAGAGAGAAAAATCCGCCTCTGAATGTAGATGGCATCAAGTCGTAGGACTCTCGATGTAGACATTATAACTCTACGCCAAGTGTTTATTCGTGGAACCCAGAATTCCATTATTCCATCCAGTTCTGTTCTCGTGAGCGATGGGCGAGGAGGCACGTATTGGTCCCCCATAAGCACAGTGGGAACATTCCCCTCTTTCAATGAATACAGAATTGACACCTCCAACGTGTACCGAGCCTCCGCAAATTCTACCATATTCACACTCAACGCAGGCCCAGGCATCGGCTTTGCGGATGGTGGTTCCGGACTCAACACGACCTACATGTTTGCGAAAGCCTTTCAGACAATCACAGTGCCAGGACAATCCTCACTCACTTCCTTCACAAACAACAGTCTCACCCCCGCACTCAACTTTTCATCCCTTGGAAACATGGGAATTTCCACAGACACCACCAACTACACTCTCTATTTCAATGCGGGAATCAAAAATATCAATGTCCTCTCCAATACATCCACGCTCACTGCAACAGTAGGCCAACTTTCCCAGACCGCCACCCTCCCCCTAAACCTCTCCCTGTCAACGCTCACCTTTGCGGGCCTGGGAGACATGTACGTCCAGGCCGATGGAGGCACGAACTCCATTGCCATTGGGATTCGCGGATACACGGCCGCAGGATATCAGGCTCTTAGTGGAGAGGTGTTCTCTCTTCAATCTACCATTCTGGGGAATGCGTCGACCTCCTTCATCACCTATCAACAATACTCCTCAGGATTCACGAACCTCTCAACAGGGATAGGAGTCCAATTGAGTTCCTATCAATTCAGCAATAATTATTCCTTGTTGAGTACCTACGCAGGGTCCAACGTCTCCACCCTCTCCACGCAAAATTTCATAGCAATTTCAACACTTTCCACCAATACCTATCTCATGATGTCTTCAATAAGTTCCTATACCTTCACAAGCATATCCACTCTTTCCAGTTATTTCTATCAAGTGAATCAATCCACCCTCTCCACATTTATATACAGGCAACTCACCAGTACTGTCATAGGATACTCCACTCTCTACAATAGCTCTATCGGGATTACCGCAAGCACTCTTTCGTCCTTTGGAGGCGGCGTGTCTACACTCTCGTTTCTCAGTACAACAAGTACATTTCTGGTCGCAATTAGCTCCATTGCTGGAAATTCCTTGAGTACAACAATTAACTCTATTTCCACACTTTCCACGACCCTCTTTTCATCCATTTCGCGCCAACTCCAAAACAAGGCGAGCCTTGTGAGTTCACTTCAGTATTCTGGAAACAGAGGAGCTGATTTACTGTTTGCACCTTCGGGCACTGGAATTATTACAAGTACTGTGATTCTTTCGTTAGCCGACATAAAAACCAGCATCACCTCTCCCAATTCAGACGTTTCCTTGGAATACAGTCCTGTTCTGCTCTTCCCGCAAGCAGGCAGCTACACAGCCCCTCCTCAGACAGTCTGTACCATCGTTGTCTGCGACAACGGAAATATCATGAGTAATTCACTCTTCACAGATACGATGCTTTTCGACCAGTACGACCAAAACTCGCAACTCCCTCTCTCAAACCTGTATTCCAAATACATGAGACTCAATTTGAATGCGAGGGATATTTTATCCAACAATCTGGATACCTATACTATCTATCACAATCTTCCCACTGTTGCGCCCTATATCAAAGATTTATCGGATAGCTCCAACAGCACTTTGAGTATTCTGACGCCTGAGTATAATTCGCTGTATTTGAATATTTTCAACAAAGATTAGAGAGATGTCTGCCTCTGCTCGCAGAACGTTTGATACAGATAATATTACTTTACGAACTATTTTTGCTCGTGGCAGTAATAACACCTACATACAAAGCACTCTTGTCCTTACGGCAGATGGACGTGGAGGAACTCGGTGGACGCATCCGAGCAGTCTCGGAGCCTACACCCTCAACTACATTTCCACAGACAATGCGCTTATCCAGTGGGACCTTTCCCTCAACAATGTCTTTTACCTCAACACGGACCAAGGTGTTGGAATGAAAAGCAGTATTACAAATCCCTATCAAACAATCTTCTATGGAAAGGCATACCAGGCCTTGTTTGATAGAAATACAAATAGCACTATGAAAGTGACAGACAACAATTCACTCTATTCTACGCTGAATTTGTCAACAACCACACAGCAATTCTATACGACACTCGACAGCACCAATCAGACCCTCTACTGGAATATGAACCCTCTCCGTTTTATCGTCCACGGAGGAGTCTCTTCCATCAATTCCACGATGATGTATGACCCCTCCTTTAATCAAGTGAATTTTGATTCCAGAAATTCGTCCATTGCGTTGTTCGGTGTCCGCGATGTGAAACTCTCCACTCTTCTGGAACCCCAGCGCGGCGTGTTTTTCAGCATCAGCACATTCACAAGCGAGGGATATCTGGGCCTCAGCGGTGAAATCTCCTCCCTGCGCGGAATGTCAACCACTCTCCCCTACCATTTTCGCAGCACGTTCCTCCTAACAAGCAACAATGCGTTGGTTCGCCAGGCTCCCCAACAATTCCTCTCCACGCCCTATACGGCCGTCTTCACCGTCCAGTATACAGGCACTCCCCCTATTGTTAATACGACGTGTACCATTCGCAGCAGCATTGGATTCCCCTATACAGCGGCAGGCTCTCGTGGAGGCAATTCCGTTCAACGATTTACTGAAACAATTGCTGGAAACTCCTATACGGTTGATGTAATAGAAGACGCAACACGCAGTAGGTATTTGGGAGATGCGTTTGTGAGTTCTCTGAGCTTCTCCTTGGATGCGTTTTCTACCTATATTAATCGGAACAACAGCACGTCCATTGTTCTCTCCTATACGCCTACTTTCGTATTTACTGGCAATTCCACCATTGGCACGAGCAACAACACTCTTCTTGGATTTTCCACCTTCTTGAATTGCGGCAATGAGGTTCTGTTTAGCACAATCAGCGTGGACGATGCGATACTGCTTCCCAATCCGCCCCTTTATCAGAATCTGTTGAAACCGATTCTTACCATTGAGATTCCAAAGAGCTTGGTCGTTGCCCGGTACACGAGCACCTACACCGTCCAGCACTATTTTCCCAGCAGTGTTGGCGGATATTCCAATCCGACTCCCGTCACCTGGCCTGCGACCTCGTGGAATTTCACGCGCGCGGGTCTTTCAAGTGCGCAGATTGCCTCCTTCACTCCCGCTCGCAACAGTGCGTACATTACCATTACGGGGTCGTAAGAGGCCATCCTTCTCTCTTTCCCAGTTCGATAGCCCATGGTTCCAAGCGACCGCCGACAACTGCCGTGGGCCGATACGGCCACGGACTCAGATACACCGCATTCGGAAAGCGATGTACGCGAGTCCACGCCAAATGCCTCTTCTGCGGACCCATCATCCAGGCCTCAAAATAACCCTGACCTCGCGTATTCTCTGCGTAATTTGCTCGAATCTCCGCCGTCACTCGCTGCTCGGGTGTGAGGGGACCAGGATAGTCCGTCCCAAATTGTGACAAGAGGCGCTCATACCATTCCTGAATGACAGCGCGTCGCCAAAGCGTTGCCTGAAACGAAAAGAGATACTCATCGTATTCAGCGCTCAGACTCTTGAACTTCGGAGACGGTTCGTAGACGGCATCCGCCGCTGCGGGTCCAGGACACGGCATCCAGCGGATGCTCTGTACGCTCGGGTCCTCGGCAAAAATCCGCAGACTCTCTGCAATTGCTGACAAGTCAGGAGTCCTCTCCAGAAGGAAATCCTCTTGGACGGGCAGCACGTACTCACTGGACGCAGGAAGGGCCGCCAAGGCGGCGGCACGAGACGCCAGAAACCCAGACTCCTCGGGGTGAAGCGGTAGAAGTTCAACGCCTTCCGCGCTGAGCTTCTGGCAAATCGGATGCTCGGGTTCTTCCGTTGCCAGGTAGATACGCCAATCCAACGACGCCGCATACCGTTTCACGAGGCCGACGTGAAGCGGTAGCAGATAAAAATACTTGGGTGTCGTGTTAATCAAGTAAGCCACAGACATTCTCTTTTCCTCAAAGGCGCCCACCGCTTAGACCTTCTTACCCAATCGGTCTAAACATTCCAAGGGACTCTTATACCTAGATGTCTCTCGTCTATTGTGACGATATTGCGACAGTCTACAACAATGACTATCGCGATATTCTGGACGAACTGGATTTCCACACAATTGTCACAGACCCTCCCTACAACGTCCACTATTCCTATCCAGATTTTACCGACTCCATGAGCGAACAGGCCTATGTGGACCTTCTGGCTCCGCTGCGACCCCACAAAACCGTGCTGATTCACTATCCTGAGGAATTCTGCGGTCCTATCCGCGATGCGCTGGGAAAACCTCGCCGCTGCGTCTCCTGGTGCTACTCCTCCAATCTTCCTCGCCAAAGCCGCATGATTGGCTGGTTCGGCTGCGAACCTGATTTCACGCGCGTAAAGCAGCCCTACAAGAATCCGACGGACAAGCGCATCCAGAAACTCATCGCAGAAGGCTCACAAGGAGGGCGCCTCTATGATTGGTGGTCGGACATCCAGCTCGTCAAGAACATCAGCAAAGAAAAGGTGTCCTCCTTTTCAAACCAGATTCCTGTCGCACTTCTGGAGCGAATTCTGTTGACAACAACGGCCCCTGGAGAGGTTGTGCTCGACCCTTTTTTCGGGTCTGGCTCTCTCTATTTTGCGTGTAAGAACACAGGGCGCAAATGTATTGGCGTGGAGCAAAGTGCGAAGCATCTTGAGAGCTTCTATGAAAGACTTGAAGCGGTCTAAATCTCTGTCTCGGTTTTTACAGAGAATGTGGGGCCAGCATCCTAAGACAGGAAAACCGATTCGGATTCTTCAGACGGAAACGAGCATCTGGAGGGATGCGAAGACGCTCGTCTTTCCTGCGAAGGGAGACACGAACCCTCTCTGGTCTCGCTACGAGGTCGGCACGGTTGGTGCGGAGAATCTGACCGCCCAGACGAATGTACTTATCCTCTGCGACCCTGCGACCCACGACGCCGACGTCGCATGGCTCAAGACAGGCAAGTGGGATGTGGTTCGGATGGTTCTCGCATCCAAGACCGTGCTGGATGCCGTGGGAGAAGAGGCCTTGAAGGAGATGAAGATTGGGAATCTCGTCTGCTTGGAGGAGGTTGGGGGTCTCTTTCCATTTGTAAAGGGGGAATGGCTCGGCACACCGCAGGATGCGTGTCTCCTTGCGGGACTGTTGCTCCGAATGGCGAAGGTTCTGGGTGTGGCTCCGAGCTCCGCCCGTGCGATTGCTGCGACCCTGGAGACTCCTCTGCCCGCCCAACTCTGGTTTTTGACCCAGTATTACAAGCCTGAGAAGGCCCGCCGAGCTCGTGAAATTGTCACATGTCTTGCGAAGAATCTCGCCTGTCCTTTCATTGACCGCGTGGTTCTTCTCAATGAGACGGACATGACAGAGCACTATCCGAAGGGTGTGCCTCTGGAGAAGATTCACCAGGAGGTGATTGGAAAGCGTCTGACGTATGCTGCGGTAGTTCGCTGGATTTCCGAGAACGCACCCGCGAATACACTCTGCGTCTTCGCAAACAGCGACATTTACTTGGATGAGACGTGGCGCCTGCTTTGGACGACCAAAATGGAAAATCGTTTCCTCTCTCTTCTGCGATACGAGGCTGAGGATTCTGTTCCTGATGAAGAACACACCCTCTTTGGACCTCGCGCCGACAGTCAGGACACATGGGTTCTTCTGAGCGACAGTGTGAAATCGCGCAACTGGGACTGGACCGCCCTGGATTTCTCCTTTGGGCGTGCGGGATGCGACAACGCAATTAATGTGGAGATGCTGAAGGCGAAGTTCCTCGTCACGAATCCTGCTCTCACTCTTCGCACCCACCACCTTCACACAAGCCAGATTCGCACGTATGACCCCCAGGATATTGTGGATAAGCCGATGTATTTTTACATTCAGCCGACGGGCCTTCACGATATGGCACCTGTCTTCCAGGTGCCTGGTGCTACGAAGGAACCGAGCACTCCATTCTCTCGACCTGTGCGAGGCACGGGTTCCGTGAATCAGCTCCGAACCTTCTGTACGATGTTGAAGCGGGGAGAGAAGTACGATTTCTCCACAGAGGGTTCCAATCTGTGTGCGCCTGATGCCTTTGTGTACCACGAAGTGAACGAGGTGTTTGAGACGATTCAGGGTCTCGCCTATACGTACAACAGTCTGCTGGTAGGAACTTCCAAGAAAGCGAGTGAGATGTGGAACAAGAGCAATGTGAGTGGACTCGCTCCTTCCATTGGAATTGACGTAGGTCTCATCGCTCCTTTTCCCGATGAGTATGCTGAGAATTCTGCTTCTTACGTATTGAATTACCTTTCCATTATTCTTCAGTTGCGGGAGAAGGCGGGGTGGGTAGGAGAGTTCTGGTCGCCGAGGCAGAAGCCGTTTCTGGATGCCCTCCAGCTTTTCAACTGGAAGCGTCGTGAGGTGCCTGTTCTGCCGCGGGACGAGACAATGCAGGTCTGGTGTAAGAAGGCGTATCTCCATCTCCCCTCAGATTCGTCTGTACTGACAAAGGAGCAGGTTGCGACACTCCGCCGTCATTTTGTCCTTCGCGAGGAGGGGTCTGCTCTCGGATGGCAAGAGACCCCTGAGGAGACATCTCGTGTCATTGTGCTCTTTGACGATACCTACTGCAATCGCGACTTTGTAAAGGGACTCGAGGCCACTCTTGGAGAGGAGGCAGTGGATGTTGTGTGGCCTGGAAACACGAGTCTGGAGGTCTTGGCTCGCAAACTTGTTGGAGCCACACACATCTTTGTGGGGGGTGGTGACGCTGCGATTCAGCGGTGGGGCTGGCTCTGGATAGCACCCTTGGGTGCGACCGTTGTAGAAATTCAGAATGAGATGGCGCCTGATGGAGAGTGTCTCCATTTCTGTGCTGCTGCGGGACTCACGCACAGTCTTCACATTACACCGAAGGGCTCCATTAGTCCGGTGACACGAAAGGGGATGGTGGAGGCCTGTGTTCGCGTCGTGCGCGAGGGAGCGAAGCGACCTTCGTCTCCGATTGCATGCCCTCGCCTCATTCTTCCCAAGCATCCGAAGGACACCTTTTTCAGTCATGCGGGCGACAGTTTCCGTGAAATGGCTCGGCTGTGGGAGGAGAAGGGATATGTCCGCTGCGAGGAAGACTCGACGGCCCATCAGGTTTGGCTCGGTGGAAAGGGGGATGTTCTTTTGTATGATAGGCCAACGTATGAATGGCTGGACGCGTCTCCTGCGGACGAGCAGACGTGGCGTCTGGCTCTCTTTGGAAACCCCGCGCCACGAGGTCCAGAGGACCGTGCGTGGTCGTTTTGGCCGCGTCGTCCTGCTCTTGTAGAGAGTCTCGCAGCGGGTCCAGGACCTGCGCGTCCGTACACGGAGAGGTCCCAGGCGTTGGTTCTGTATGGAAAGATTGAGAATGCGGTCCAGAAGAAGCGTCGCAGCGGTCTCCCGTGGGCGTCTGCGTGTTCGGAGTTTGTGATGCCTGTGGGAGCGGAGAAGGCGTATCCGTTTTCGCAGGAGGAGTATCTCCAGAAGTTGACGCACGCACGGTTCGGTCTCTGTCTTCCAGGCTATGGGCTCAAGTGCCATCGCGAGGTGGAGTGTATGGCGATGGGATGTGTTCCGATTGTGACTCCTGAGGTTGACATGGCAAACTATGCGGAGCCTCCTGTGGAAGGGAAGCACTATTGGGTTGCGGAGACTCCCGAGGAGGCTCGTCGTCTGTCTCTGGAGACATCTGAAGAGAAGTGGAGCGAGATGTCTGAGGCGTGCCGTGCGTGGTGGAAGCGAAATGCGAGCTGTGATGGAATGTGGGCTCTGACAAAAAATCTGACAAATCTATAGAATGGGAAATTTGTTTTCAGGAGATGCAGCGGCAACATCCTCTCCGCTTGCCTCAGGTCTGTCTCCCCCTAGAAACAACTCCAAGAAGAATGCGACTGTGGTGGCGGCTCCCGTGGTTCCCGTGGTTCCTGCCGCAGTCACACCTGCGTCCTCTCCTTCCTTCATGAATCGTGCGAGACAAATGACGGCGTCTGGGCCCGCCACACCCGCAGCTTCTCCTTCTATCATGAATCGCATGAAGAAGGCGCTGCCGTCTATGTCAATGGGAACCCCGAAGGTCGGCGGTCGTCGCCGTCTCCGTGGAACTCGCAAGCAGCGCAAGTCAAGCCGCAGACAGCAGCGGAAGTAAAGCCCACGCGTAAAAATTGAGGTGGAAAGGGCCCTGTATAGCTTGTAGGAAGACACAATGAGCCAGGCTATTACACACATTGGAAATGCGGGTTTCGTCGAGTGCCTTGACATCTTTGGGGATGACCTCACAGTTGTCAACGCAGCGCGCGTCTCGTTTGCGAAGGAGGCGAAGGAGTTCACAGAGCGGGACGGAAAGCTTATCAACTATCTGGCAAAGAACGGACATATCAGTCCCTTCTTTCATCCCCAGATTCGCATGCGAATCAAGATGCCAATCTTCGTCGCGCGCGAGTGGTTCCGACACACGGTTGGCTTTGCCCGCAATGAGGTGAGTCGCCGGTACGTAGATGACGAGCCTGAGTGCTGGATTCCTGAGATTCTGCGGGCTCGCGATTCCAATCTGAAGCAGGGCTCGAAGGACGAGCCGATTCCAGGCAACGACGATGTAGTGGGTCGCATCCGCGACTATACGGAGAATGCGATTCGTTTCTACAATGAGCTTCTGGAGAAGCAGGTGGCTCCCGAGGTCGCCCGCCTTGTTCTTCCGCAGTCCATGTATACGGAATTTATTGAGACGGCGAGTCTGTCAGCGTATGCGCGTCTCTGCGGTCTGCGTCTGGACCCTCACGCCCAGAAGGAGATTCGTGACTACGCTCAGGCCGTCAGCGACCTTCTGCGAGAGAAGTTTCCAGTAAGCTGGGTCGCACTAGAAAAGGGGTGGAGTGAGTAGAGACCATGGGTGCGTGTTTCTCTACCTCTGCGATAAGCCCGCTTCCAACAAAACCAAAAAATCCTCTTTCCACAAAGCCAGGGATTCCCGCAGCAGCGGGCACTGGACTCGCAGACGTCCAAATCGCACAGTATCGTGCCCCGAAGCGGAATACGAAATCCTAGCACTCCGCATCGGAATCGGGAATGTCGGATACAATTCTCTCTTTTTCGGTGTCCCACCGACCCAGGTACGCAAATGTTTTCGTATCGTACAGCTTGTGCTTTGCGGAATCATACAAATACGATTTTTCATTGTGGTGGAACTTCCGAACTTTAATGAAGACGGTGTCACTGGTGTCGAGGGGTTCAGGATTTTCTACAATGGCCGTGACGGGTGGGAGAGGGTTCTCTGCGGATGCGGCAGGTACTCCGCTGGCAGCAGCCTTCTTCGGCCCAGGCTTTTTCTTTGGTTTCGCCTCTGGCTTTGCCGAAGCGGCCTCTGGCTTTGTCTCTGGCTTTGCCGAAACGGTCTCTGGCTTTGCCGAAGCGGCCTCTGCCTCCTTCTTCTTCCGCCCTGCCTTCTTCGGTTTTTCGAGGGACACAGGAATCTCCTCCGCGGAGTTCACAGCAGCCTCTGGAACCGGAGGAGGTGGAGGAACGGCCTCCACCCCCGCAACAGCAGTCGCATACATCTTCTTTGCGCGTGCCATACTTTCTTCAGAAAGAGAATACTGTTTAGCCTTCTCAAGAAACCAAGGACTGTAAACCATTTTGTTAATCTGCGGTCCGATGTTCTGAATCGGCTCCGTCACCAGACCCCACCACTTCTGCGGATACGTCCCCTCCTTTTTCTGCGGCTTCGCACGTCGTCCCAGACATTTCGCACAGACTGCGTCGCCCTCGATACGAGGCTGGTCGCAGCGAAGAGGAAGATGGAATTTCGGACCGCCGATGAAAGTATCCATCCTCTTGTCATCAATCTTCCAAGCAAGGCATTGTGTCTGTGTCATACTTGGCGTAGGGTACCTTCCCTTTGTCGCCCCACCCATCATCAAATTTTTCAGCGACCGCCTGCCGCCTGCCGCCAGCGCCCGCCCCGCAAAAATTTGAAGCGTGCCCCCCACGAAACAGCCGTCACGAATCACAATGGAGGCCTTCATTTTCACAGCGAGCACTTATTTCATTGTTTGGAGTTCTATCTTTATCACTTACCGCGAGCATCATCTTGCTATTGCGACCATGGCGGCGTACATCTTTCTGAATGCTCCAACTGAGCCCAGGAGCACATACATCACGAATCTCTTCTTCTGCGGCCTCTCCATCTTTGCGTCAGGATATCCATATTTCCTGACGCAAAGTGTGAATCGCGGAGTCTACCTTCATATCATCAGTATCTGGCTAATGGGATATTCGCTCATGCTTCACACAAAGCAGATTCTGGACCAGTACAGGGAGGAGTTCCAGGCCCAGAACGAGCAGCAGCAGGAGGAGGATTCGGAGGACAGCGAGGAGGAGCGAGTGACTCCTGAGCCGCCTCCCCCTCCCGCAAATCCGACCATCCAGATTCCACCTATCGACGAGGAGGCTCTTCTCTCAGAGGAGGATGCTGAGGATACCAAGGAGGATTAGGGCGTCGCCGTCGCCGTCGCCGTCGCCGTCGCTGTCGACGCAGCATAAATAGGAAGAGTGCGCGCGCTGGGGTCAGTCGCACCAGGAGACCAGCGCGGCATCCAAAAATGAGGAAGAACCGTCTGAGAATTCCCCTTTCCATATTCTGCCTCAAAATAATAACGATACATGTATTGCTCTGGAGTGCGAGGTGTCATATTCGGATACTGAATCTCCGCTTTTTCACTCCAGTCGTCAGGCACAAACTCCGCAGCCCTCTCCTGAATCACCTCGTACCAGCTCTTCTCAGGAGAGCTCACGCCGTCACTGAATGCCTCTTTGCGACGCCACAAGACATCGGAAGGCAAAGTCGCACCGTCGTCAAACGCGCGCCGCAGAAGCCATTTTTCCACTTGGCGACCCTGGAGAGGACGCAGCCAGGTGGTCGCAATAGACCGCACCACGGAGACAAACTGCTTATCCAAGAAAGGGGTGCGTGGCTCCAATCCGTGGGAACTGATGCAGCGGTCGGAACGGAGAACATCAAACATGTGAATCTCCTCCAACAGACGAGACACTTCCTCTTCATAGGCCGCTCCGTGGGGTGCGTTGTAGAAATACAGATACGACCCGAACACCTCGTCACTTCCGTCTCCGTTAAAAACGACCTTGCAGTCGCTGCGACGAGCGACTTCGCGTGAAACGAGCCAGTTTCCAACAGACGCTCTCACAGTCGTTGTGTCATATGTCTCAATCGCACGAATTACAGAATGAATGGCAGAGTAGAATTGGTCGGCCGTCAGTACGATTTCGTGGTGCTCGGAGCCAATCCACTCGGCCACTTTTTTCGCATAGAAGAGGTCCTGGGAGCCTTTCATTCCAATACTAAAGGTCTTGAGAGGCGGTGCCCCTGCCTTTCGGAGTTCCTTGGCAACAAGAGACGCAATGAGACTGCTATCCAGTCCACCACTGAGGAGAGCCGCAACGGGTCTCTCCGTCATCATTCGTTTCCGCACGGCGGATTCGAGGGCCGTGCGGAGAGAGAGACACGCCATTTCCAGACCCCCCTCCGTCGCAGGAGACAGAAGAGGATTCTTTACCCACTGCGTGACGTGATACCGTCGACTGGAGAGCAGCTTCGCATCGGGCACTGAGTACACATTCACGTGGCCTGGAGGAAAGGGCGCATTTCCCTGTGTCATAGGAAACATTGCCTTGATTTCACTCGCAAAGAGCATGCCATTCTGATACAGTTCCGCGGAGGCTCCTGTCTGGTACCGCATGGACCAGCGTTGACCGAGGAACAGAGGGCGGATGCCGAAGGGGTCGCGTGCGACGACACATTTCTTCTCCACGATATCCACAATCGCAAGGGCGAAAACGCCATCCAGGAGACGACAGAAGGTCGCAGGGTCTTGGCCTCCTTCGAGGACTATTTTCGTGTAGAGGGGGCCGAGAATTTCGCAGTCGCTTCCCGAGGTCGTAGGAATGGAATACTGGGCGGCGAGCTCTTTCCAGTTGTAGATTTCTCCATTACACATCCACCAGAGGCGCCCGTTTGTCATGGGCTGCATCCCTGCGGGATTGAGGCCATTAATGGCGAGGCGAGTGAATCCGAGAATCCCCGCGCCACTGAGGTCCACCATCTTTACGGTTTCGGGTCCACGCGCCTTCAGTTGAAGCACGCATCTTCGAGGGACTTCCACAGGACTGGCAAGTCCGAGCAAAAGCCAAATGCCACACATTTCTTTAGCAAGATGCGGCGGGTGAGTTTAGGCCACACAATAAATAGAATAGGTAAGCAGATGGACCCGAGTGATATCTTACGGCGTATTGAAGCTCAGACACAGTTCAATTACAAAGTAGGCCAATTGAGCGTGACTCAACCTTCCGCAAACATTAGCACTCTCACTTCGGAAGGAACAGCTATTCTCAGATACACATCCTTTGCGGAGCGTCAAGCCCTTGCCTTAGGAAAGTTCTACGCACAGGGTGGTTCAACAATCGGATTTGGCTTTATTCCGAATTCATTGGCGCCGAGACTCCCTCAGCCTGTGATATTTCGCAGAACGTTTACCTACACGGGAGCCGCACAAGAGTATATTTTACCGAATGGCGCTGCTTATGTTGATATGTGGATGTGGGGTGCGGGAGGAGGAGGAGAAAATCAAACATTTCGTGGTGGGTCTGGTGCGTTTGTAGGGGGTCGGTATTCAACTCTTAATTTCACGTCGCTCTATATTGTTGTAGGAACAACAGGAGGGGGTACAATTGCGAGAGGTGGTGGTGGAGCAGGAAACGGCGGAGGATTTGGAGATGGAAACGGCGGAGGTGGCGGTGGATTCTCAGGTGTTTTCAAGTCGAACACATTGACGCAGGCCAATCTCTTGGCGTGTGCGGGAGGCGGCGGAGGAAGTGGTATGTGGGGTCGTGTGGGTGGCGGTGGCGGTGTGACGAACGGTTTGGCGGGCACGATTGGATGTGCGAACGGAGGCACACAATCCGCAGCAGGCACAGGAGGGGGTGCTCTTCAGGGTGGAGGAGCACCCAGCGGTGGATACGGAGCAGGAGGTGGTGGATATTATGGCGGTGGATACAATACAAACGGATTTTGCGGTGGTGGCGGTGGTAGTAGTTATATAGATTTGTTGACAAATCCAGTCTCAGCAGACGGTGTGACAGTTGCAGACAATGGTGTTGGGCCCGCGAATCCAGGCGGTACAGCGAATTCCAATTATGTGAGCCCATACGGAAGGAGCGGACAAAATGGATATGTCGTAATCAGTGTGCTCGCATATCAATAAAAATTTACATCTCTAAAGAAGAAATGTCAGGCCTCTGGGATGCGAGCGATGTGGTACGGCGGATTCAAGCACAAACTCAGTTTAATTACAAATTATCCGAGTTTGTGAAAAAACAACCGATTGCAAATCTCAGCACGTGTATATCGGAACCAGACATTAAGATTAATTACAAGTCGTATGCTGAGCGAAATGACTTGGCCTTGGGAAAATGGTATGCGAATGGATGTACGACAACCGTCCCTGCGCCGATTGTGAATTCAGGGAACCCGCGTCCTCTTGTCATAACACAAGAGGTAACGGCATTTTTCTATACAAATACAGTCCAAACCTATTCTGTTCCTGGGAATACCATATCTCTTGATGTATATTTGTGGGGTGGTGGTGGAACAGGCCAGAATCGCAATATTAATTTAACACAAGGCGGTTCTGGAGGATTTGTATCGGGTCGTATCAATGCTGTTCCGTATTCACGATATTATGTAATTGTCGGTGGCTTCGCAAACATAGGGTTGAATAGCGGTGGCAGTTCTGAAGGTGGAACAGGTGCGCGCGGAGGTGGATTTTCAGGAATCTTTTCAGGGTCTTCTCCTACACAGGCGAATGCGATTGCGATTGCGGGCGCAGGAGGTGGTGGCGGTATGAACGGAGCAGGTGCGGGAGGTGGTGGTGGATTTCCCGCAGGTGGCGCAGGAACAGGAGCTGGCGCGGGTGGAGGAGGTACACAGACAGAAGGAGGTTCGAGTTCAACACAACCAGGTTCCGCACTTCAGGGCGGTTCAGGAAATACGAGCGACAATGGAGGAGGAGGTGGTGGTGGAGGATATTTCGGCGGTGGTGGTCGGTTGACAGGCTCGGGTGCGGGTGGAGGAAGTAGTTATCTTGGCTCTTTGATAAATCCATATTACGAAAACGGAAGACAAGGGTCTGCTTCTCCAGGCACACTGGTGGACCCTGGAGGAACATCCAGTCCCTATTGGCGTGCCCCGTATGGAAGAACCTTCAACGACGGCTATGCCGTTTTAGTCGCAACAATCGCACGTTAGTGTCTATGCAGGAATAGCACCGAAATACTGGGCGGTTGCAAACACCTCTCCCGCCGCATTCATCGCAATTCCACGCAATCCCACATTTCCAACACTGTACTGCGTCGCAGAGAGTGGTGTCCCGTCTGCGTCGTATTTCACAAAGAATCCATTGTTAACACCTGAACCAGAAAGCGCGAGAGAAAAGGCGGCCGTAGTTCCATCGGCAGCAAAGACACGCAGAGTGGAGGTGGACCACGTGCCACCTACACACACAACATTCGAAGAATTCACCGCGAGTCCTCCATTCGCATAGGCGGCTTCGAATCCGGTTCCTCCAATGAGCCTCACCCACTGGAAGGTTCCAGTGTTGTTGTATTTTAGTACGAGAGTATCCCAGTTTTGCGTTGTGAGAGTTCTCAGAACAGTCAACCCATCGGAATCGTATACAGAAACAAAACCGCTTGCGGTTGCCTGGACCGTCATGTAGACGTTTCCTGCCGAATCCACAACGACATTCATACCTTGTTCTGAATTGCCACCTCCCACTCTGCGAGCCCATTGGAACACGCCATTGGTACTGTATTTTGCCAAAAAGACATCATCATTTCCTGAATTCGGCAAGGTAAAGACAACATTTACATCGTCAACCGCAAAGAAAACGGCGGGCCTCGCATTATACCATCCAGTGACGAAGAGGGACGCATCAGCATCAAGAGCAACTGCGTTGATAAACGTATCGGCGGCTACGCCAATGCGTCGGAACCATTGGAATACACCGCTACTGTTGTATTTCGCAATGAATCCAATCCAGTTTGCGTATGGATTTCCGATGCTACCAACTCCTGTAACTCCACCATTCACACTGGAAATTGTTGCAGGCGTGTAGAAACTGCCTCCGCCAAAGAAGGCATGATAGCCACCGTACATATTTCCAGCAGAATCAACGGCAACGGTTGCTCTGTAGGTTCGTGGACCGCCGCGAATCATGATAAGAGGAGTTCCATTCGCATCATGTTTTGACGTATACACATCAGAGATTCCCGAGCCTTGAAGATTGAGAGCGGCAGTACTTCCATTCGCCGCAAAGGCAGACATGCTTCCAGAACTTCCATACCTTCCTGCAGTATAGATAGCATCTGATGAATCGCAGACGATATTGAACGCATCCATATTCCCACCTTGCATTCGGCGTACCCACTGTGCGACACCTGAAGAGTTGTATTTAATGATAATGCTCCCAGAGCTAACGAAGAGGGGTGTGAGGCCGTCAAGCGCATACACGTATGCGCTTCCAGAAGTAACATAGTTCACAATCACGTTTCCTTGCGAATCCAAAGTGAGAGAAGGCGCGTTGTTGGAGGCGTTTGCACCGATTCGTGCTCTCCACTCCACTGTTCCAGAGCTATTGAATTTCAAAACTAACATATTGTTTGTGCTTCGCGAGGAAGAATCGTTTGGAAGTGCAGTTATCTTTACGAGAGACTGAGGTGTTGCGTTGAATGTGGCGGCAGCCGTGAAGAGGCCTCCCACATACAAATTTCCAGTTCCATCGACGTCGACGGCTGTAATGGAGGTAGAACTGGAGGCGGAACCTTGGAGGAGTGTAGATTGCGCGACCCCACTGAGATTGTATTTCACCACAAAACCGTATTGATTCATATCGGTATTTTGGATATCTCCTTGACGTTCTGAGTAGATACCTGATGTGCTATAGACTGTGAGCGCGAGACCATTGAAATTTCCACAGAGGTACAGGTCAGAGCCGAAGATTTTGAGCGAATTGAATGTAATGCTCTGACTCGCGAGTCCTCCTACTTTCTCGGCCCATTGGGCGACCCCGTTTGTATCGTATTTCACAAGAAACAGGTAGTTTATGTTGACGGGAGAAGAGAGCGAAAAGAGAACAGTGGTATTGTCGGCGGCGTAGACATTCAGAGTGGTTGAATTGTAGAGCCCAGACACGTACAAATTTCCATCGGAATCCAAGGCAGATGTGAAGGCGACATCTGAACCTGTTCCACCGATGCGTCGAGCCCATTGTGCGAGGCCCGTTGAATCGTATTTCACAACAAAACAATCGTTGCTGCCGAGATTTGCCAGAGTAAACAGGACAGTCGTATTGTTGACTGCGTACACATTTACAGTGCCAGACGCACTCTGGCCGACAACATACACATTTCCATTTGCGTCGACAGACGTTCCATTTGCGATATCCGCTCCTGTTCCTCCAATGCGGCGAGCCCACGTAGCGAGGCCCGCCGAGTCGTATTTTACTACGAATCCGTCGTTGCTTCCAATGCTCGCAAGAGAAAAGAGTGTAGTGGAGTTGTCCGTATTGTAGACTGTAAAAGCACCTGTATAGAGGCCAGAGACATATACATTTCCTGCGGTATCGGTTGTTACGGTATAGGAGATATCAGAGCCAGTGCTGGTGAGTCGGCGAGCCCACAGCGGTACACCGCTTGTATTGTATTTGGCGAGAAACACGTCGTTGCTTCCCGCATTTGTCAGAGAGAAGAGGGACGTCACGTTGTTTGTAGAAAAGACAGTGAGGGCACCCGAGTAGTATCCAGAAATGTAGATAGAATTGGAGGAATCAATGGCGATAGAATAGACTTGGTCGTCTCCTGAGGAGGCGATGCGAGCAATCCACTGCGGAGTTCCAGAGGAATCGTATTTGAGGAGAAATCCATCGTTGCTTCCTGAATTCGGTAGAACAAGGACAGGAGTTGTCGCATCCGCATCAAAAACGTAGGTTTGGCCTGCTTGCGCTCCCACCACATATACATTTCCATCGGAGTCTGATTTCATGGAGTACACGACATCAGACCCACTGCTGGAGATTTTTCGAGCCCATTGGGCCACGCCGCTGGAGTTGTACTTCAGTATGAAAATATCATTGCTGCCTGAATTTGTCAGAGTGAATGTGCTTGTAGGGGATGGCGTGATGACAAGGGGGTCTGAGGCAGAGATAGAAATCGGGATGGAGGAGCCGATTGTACCGGTCAAATAGAAATTCTCGTTGGAATCCAGTGCGATGGCGGAGAGAAGCTCATTGCCTGTATTTCCAAGGCGCATAGTTGTGAGGGCGGTTCCTTCCAGATTGTATTTGAGAATGAAGGAATCAGAGGAGCCCGCATTTGCGAGATTCCCAAGGCGGCTGGCGAAGGTGTCTTGTGCGGAAAAGACGACCAGTGGAGAGGAGGAATAGGTGCCAACAATGTAGAGTGTGCTGCCGAAACAGACAATGGAATCGTAGGAGACCGACTCTGTTCCTGTCCCTCCTATTCTTCTGGCCCACTGCGGAGTTCCAGAGGAATTGTATTTCACAAGGAAGACATCCGAACCTCCGCTGTTTTGGAGAATAATTTGCGATGTCACATTGTCTGTCGCAAAGACAACAATTGGCTGGGAATTGAAGGTCCCTGTCACGTAGACGTTATTGGTGGAGTCTACAGTGAGCGAATAGGCCTGGTCGTCACCAATCGCGCCGAGTTTTCGAACCCATTGGGCGAGTCCGCTGGAATTGTATTTCACAAGGAACACATCGTTGCTTCCCGAATTTGTAAGAGTGTAGAGGACACTGGTGTTGTTTGTATCATAGACGTTCAGAGTTGCCGAAGAATAGATGCCAGTCATATACACATCTCCATTGGAATCCACAGCTACCGCATTCACGGTTTCTGCGGAGGTTCCTGCGATGCGCCTGGCCCAGAGGGGAGTTCCAGTCGTGTCGTATTTTACGAGGAATCCATCGGAACTGCCAAGATTTGCGAGAGAGAAGGCAGTACTTGAGCCGTTTGCCGCAAAGATGGTGAGCGCACCTGAATAGGTGCCTGACACGTAAAGATTCGCGCTTGAATCAATCGCCACTTGGTAACTGAGGTCTGAGCCTGTGCTGGCGATTTTGCGAACCCATTGTGCGGTTCCAGACGGGTCGTATTTCACCACGAATACATCGTTGCTTCCCGTATTCGTAAGTGTAAAGAGGACAGTTGTGCTGTTTTTGTCATAAATGGAGAGGGCTCCCGCGTAGACGCCTGAGACGTAGGTATTTCCCAGGGAATCCGAGACGATACTGTAGGCGACATCTCCTCCTGTTGTGACAAGGAGTGCGGCCCAAAGCGGAACGCCATTTGTATCATATTTGACGACAATACCGTCGGTATTTCCAACATTTGAGAGAGAGAACACTTCAGTGACATTGTCTGCGTCGAACACGAGAACCGTTGCCGAACTCACGAGGCCTGTAACGAAGACATTTCCAGTTGTATCCGTCACGATGGAATAAGGAATCTCATTGCTGAGGCCCGCAATTTTCCGCACCCATTGGACGGTCCCAGATGAATTGCATTTCACCACAATCATATCGGTGCCGCCGAGAGTTGCTATAGTCGTTGTAGGCAAGAAAGAAACAGGGGCGACGGGTACATTGCTTGTCGCAATCGCGGTGGGATTGGTGGTGTAGGAACCAACGAGATAAAGGTTCTCGTTTTGGAGGTCAGAGGAGCGCACACGGATTGTTCCAGTTCCTGACATCTTATACATCGCACTGAGAGTGCCGTCGGTGAGATACTTGAGAAGGAATCCATTTGTTGACCCTGTATTCTGGATGTCTGCGATTCGTGCGGCGTAGGTTCCGAGCGCATTGTAAACGGTGAGGACTGAGGAATTGTAGTATCCAGACAAATAGAGGGCGTTTCCTACGAATCGCAGAGAATTGTAGTCAACACTGTTTCCACCCGAACCTCCTATTTTCCGAATCCACTGGGCCGTCCCATTCGCATCGTATTTTGCGATGAAAATATGGGTTCCAGCAACCGTATTCGGCATAGAATAGAGAACGCTGGTCGTGTTGCTCGCATATACATTAATGGGGACAGAGCTGAATGTACCCGCAATGTAGACGGCGTTTTCAGTATCCGTCGCAATTCCGTATCCAACATCATCGCTCGTTCCGACGATGCGATTCACCCACAACACCTTTCCTGCGCTGTTGTATTTTGCGATGAAGGCATCGTATCCGCCGAGACCCGAGAGAGTGAGTGAGGGTGCGAGTGCGGTGAACGCATCGGAGGACGTATAGGTCATGCCTGAAAAATACCCAGTCAAGTACAAATTGCGAGCTGTACTGATTGTCATTCCTCGAACAAGAGTGTCTGAATTTCCACTTGTGCGAATGTACGAGAGTGGAGTGCCATTCACGTCGTATTTCAGAACAAACGTACAGTTGGTGCTGAAGGCATTCTCAATGTTTCCAACGCGATTTGCGAGGACACCTGTTGAATCATAGACAACAAGAGAAGCTGACGAATAGGTTCCAGAGACATAAATATTTGTGCCGTCCCATTTGAGACTGTTGGCTCCATTGGTTTCGGAGCCACTTCCACCGATGGACCGAACCCAGAGAGGAGCTCCTGTGGAATCGTATTTGATGAGGAAAATGTCGTTGCTGCCTGCGTTTGAGAGCGTATACACAATGGTCGTATTGTTTGTACCATAGACATTGAAAGTTGCCGACGCATAATAGCCTGTCACATATACATTGTCCGAAGAGTCCACAACGATACCCGTGGGTACATCGGTCGTTGTCCCTCCGATTCGCCGTATCCACTGGGCGAGACCCGCACTGTTGTATTTCACAAGGAAACAGTCGGTTCCTCCCACCAAGCTCATCGTGAAAAGGACGGTCGTATTATCTGTTCCGTATACATTGAGTGTGCCAGAAGTGGTAGACCCAATGACGTAGAGATTTCCAGCACTGTCAAGAGCGACCCCCATTCCAACATCGGAACCTGTGCCACCTATTTTCCGCACCCATTGGGCCAGTCCATTCGTGTCGTATTTTACAGTAAATACATCATTTCCGCCGACGGTTGTAAGGGAAAAGAGGGTGGTTGTATTATCAGTGTTAAAGATAGTGAATGTGCCCGCGTAGTTTCCTGTGAGAAAGGTGTTTCCAGCGGAATCCGTCACCATATGGGAGACAGAATCCGCAGCAGTGCTTGACAGTTTCCGAACCCATTGTGCGACTCCAGCCGAGTTGTATTTTGCCAAGAATACATCAGTGTTTCCCGCATTTGTAATTGAAAAGAGGGATGTTGAGCCGTCTGCCGCATACACTGTAAGAGTTCCAGAATAGATTCCCGAAACATACAGATTTCCAGCGGCATCTGTGGTTACATCAATGCCAATATCGGAGCCTGTGGTGGTAATTCGCCTGGCCCATTGGGGAACTCCAGAACTGTTGTATTTTACGACAAACACGTCATTGCTGCCAGCGTTCGCGAGGCTGAAGAGTTGGGTCGTATTGTCCGTGTCGTAAATAAGGAGCGGCGACGACGAATAGTATCCTGTGACATAGATATTCTCATCCGCATCGGTTATGACGGAATATCCTTGTTCTGTTCCTGTACCGACGATTCGTCGAGCCCAGTCGCGTGCGCCTGCTGCGGTGTATTTTAGAAGAAAGAATTCACCCGTTTGAGTTGTATAATAGTTGTTTGCGACCTGATTGTCAGCCGACCAGAAAGTGAGAGGGTTTGACAAATAGAATCCTGTCAGATAGAGATTGTCTGCGGAGTCGGTTG
>JACCDW010911050.1_pt1 | contig 30797 bp, 26 predicted proteins | sample 7449781 | NCBI WGS metagenome assembly JACCDW01 (sample SAMN15323449, study PRJNA562643) | freshwater metagenome | isolation source: river surface water | place: USA:Blue River Watershed | collected 2017-08-18
ATCATTCAATATCTCTAAGTTCATACCTATAGTGTTTATCGTTGTTTGAACTATAGGATTAATTGTATTATTCATTCCATATGTAATATTTATATTATTTAAGATTCTAGTTATTTCTTGTGGATTAATGGTTTCTGTTGCAATTATATTGTCATATAATTTATTTAGCTGTTTTTTTATGGAGGATTCAAGGGCTGATTCCTTTAGAGTATATAATGCACGTAGAATATTTCGTAGAATTCTGGTTTCTGGTAAATCATACCAGCTCCCATTATTTTGAGTTGATTATGTTGGAACAGTGCGCTTTACATACGGAAACTTTTCAGGGATTTTATATTTCTTTAAATCATCAGCATATGTGAAATCAGCAGTTAAAACTGGGTCTAGTTGTGTTCCTGCTGGTGGTGTTGCTGTTGATGTTGGTGATGTTGCTGTTGGTGTTACTGTTGGTGTTGCTGTTGGTATTACTGTTGGTGTTACTGTTGGTGTTGCTGTTGGTGTTGCTGTTGGTGTTACTGTTGGTGTTACTGTTGGTGTTACTGTTGGTGTTACTGTTGGTGTTGCTGGTGTTGCTGGTGGTGTTGGTGTTGTTGTTGTTGTTGTTGTTGCTATTCCTGCTACTGTTCCTGCTACTGTTCCTGCTGCGGTTGCTATATTTTTTAAATTTTGATAATATGCAGGGTCAAATTTCTGGACTCCATCATATTTAACATTATCATATGAATAATCTAAAACTTTTTCAATTGCTTTTAAAAAACTATCATAGTTTTTATCAGTATAACCCATATCATTTTTTTTATCTCTAAATAATGTTTTTTCAGCTAATGTTTTTTCTTTTTTTTTTAAATCTTCTTTTTTTTGTTTAAAATAACTATATAAATTAACTAGACTTTCTAACATATCACTAATTGAAGACATTTTACCATCTGGTGTTAATGGTATATTATCTCTATTACCATTAACTATATCATTATTATTTTTATCTTTTTGAATTGTTGTATAATATGCCCCTATTAACGATAAAATGTTATCAAAATATTTATCATCTATATCTTTAAATTTATCAAACATTTTTTTTATATTATTCTCAAAAGTTTTTTTTTCATTATCATTCATATCTCCATAGATAAATTTATTAAAATTAGAAATATAATCTTTTGGGGCAAAATAATTTGAAAAATCTTTTAATTTGGAAAATATATTATCAATTATTTGATAATCATACATAAATTGTATGCGTTCTTCGTTTGTATATTTTCTTGTATCAATAGATCCTTTTTTAATACGACCATAAGTTAGTGGTACTAAAGTACCACTAATACGTTTGTGTTTTTTATTCAAGTCCAACTTATAATCTTCTCCATTAATTTGGTATGCGGCCCCTCCACCCCTCATTTTCTGCATCCATATCTTTTGTGCCACACGAAATAACCGCTGGCGGCGACTTACCGTCTTTTTTTTCCGTCCCATTCCTTCTGGACGAGCCATCGGCAACGCTTCTATCTACTAACCCCACCTCTTTTTTGGGTCAATCCAAACCCAGACCCATCCCCTCAAGCCTAACACCAAAAAATTGACACCAAACCCAGCCCCCAATCAACAACATAAACACCAATCCCTATAGTGTAAGTAATAGGGTATAACTACGAAAAATATCAATATGGATGATAAGAATGCAGATGTCCTCCTCCAAGAAGACGGTGAAAAGCTCTACAATCCGTGGAACCCAGCAAACAAAATTATAGATGATGACACCATTCACACCATCCTCAACCGGTACGGGTACACGACTCCCATTACGGACACAACCCTCTTCAAGCGGGCATGTGTGCATAAATCCTACACCGTCTTTCGGCCCGAGAATCAGAACGCCGAGAAAGTCATCTATGAAGTCGCACCGAAGCCAGATGACTGTATTCCCCTCCAAGAATTTCACAACGAAGAACTGGAGTTCGTCGGAGACAGTATCCTCGGCACCGTTGTGGCACTCTATATCTTTACACGCTATCGCGGTATGGGAGAAGGGTTCTTGACAAAGCTGAAAATCAAAATCGTCAACAACAAGACACTCGGAGAAATCGCCAAGGCCATGGGCATGCCCCAATGGCTCATCCTCAGCCGACACGTAGAAGACTACTGCCACGGCCGCACAAACCTCCGTATTTGCGGGTCCATTCTGGAGGCATGGATCGGTGCCATGTATTTCTACGCCGGCGCTGACGCCCAGGCCTACGACATATGCTCCCGTTGGCTCACCACCGTAATGGATACCCACATTGACTTTGCCGAGCTCATTCGTGAGGACAAGAACTATAAGGACCAGCTCTTGCGATTCTATCACACGAACTGGCATGTATGCCCGCGCTACCGACTGATTGAAGAAGTGGGGCCCGTCAATGACCGCTACTACACAATGGGCGTCGTGGATACGAAGGACAAGGTCGTCGCCCAGTACACAGCACGAAACAAGAAAGAAGCGGAACAACAGGCAAGCCGGCTGGCACTTCTCTATTATGGTGCACTATAGGGGTTGAACTGGTTTGGCGTTAGCATTGCTCTTGCGCTGGCGCTGATGTGTATAACTACCCTTTTTTATCATCATCTTTTATTAGAAGATGGATGATAAACCACCGACGGGCCCGCAAGCTGGTCCTAAGCCATCTGGTTTAGCCAAAATCCCAAAGGCTGTAAAAACACGTCAAAATGCGACGGTACAGCCACAGGGAATCGCTTCAAGACCTGTCCCTAAGGCACCAGAGGCACCGAAGCCAACGGAACCAGCGGTTGCCCCTAGACGTAGTCTCTTTGGTGCTATCCAGGTTCGTAAGGCACCGAAGCCGAGTGAGGCGGTACAAGTTCCTAGTCAGCCTGTCCCAGTACCTGGTCAGGCGGTACAAGTACCTGGTCCAAAAAAAACGGCCCCACCACCGCCACCGCCAGCACCTGACTCAGACTCTGAATCTGAATCTAATTCTAACTCGGATTATGACTCCAACACCAACTCTGAATCTAATACCAACTCAGACTCCAATACATCTAGTAATGATTACAGTGAGACCCCAGACAGTGAATCAAGTGTGGAAGAAAAGCCAGCCGGTAAAAAAGTTGTGGAAGAAAAGGCACCCCCACGCTATAATTCGGATTGTCTTACCAAAGACAGAACACCAAAGCCAATAGCCAAAAAATACAAACCCTATAGTGTAGCACTACAGAAATCCACGGGGAAAGATACTTTTGATAAATACAAAATCAAAAAACCAGTCGGTCCATTCAAAGTCTCCAACCGTTTTTCCTTTAGTCATTTCATTCCCACAAAGTTCACGGACTTTAAAATTACAACGGTCCCTCCTGCCGACCCTGAGGCATGTAAAAAGATGACCTTTCAAGAAAATAAATACCAGCAATTCATTCGCGAATATTTCCGTCTGGACAGTCCCACTCGCGGCGCACTTGTCTATCACGGCCTCGGTTCCGGTAAAACATGTTCCGCCATTGCCGCCGCCGAATCCCTCTTTAGTGAAAGCGGCCGCAAAATCATCATTATGACCCCCGTGTCTCTCCGTGCCAACTTCATACGTGAAATTAAATTCTGCGGCTTTAAAATCTACCGCACAGAGAATCACTGGCAATCTCTAGAACTATTAGACGAGGATGGAAATATAGACTGGTCGGTCTATTGTTTTGCCAAGAGTGTACTTCGCATATCTCCTGCATACCTCCAAAAAATCATTGAATCCGAAAAAACGAAAAAACTCATTTGGGTCCCTGACATGCGCGAAGGAAAAGCATCCAATTACGCCAGCCTCAAAGATCCAGCAAAGCGCCAAATTGCCCAACAAATTGACGACATGATTCAAAACAGCATTACCTTCATTGGCTACAACGGTCTCAGTGAAAAGAAGCTCAAGCAAATCGCCATTAATGAACCCACCTTCTTTGACAACGCAATCATCATTATAGATGAAGTCCACAATCTTACCAGTCTAATGCGCAACCGTCTCTCACGCTACCTTGACCCCGCGAAACCGAAAAAAAACCAGACCACCGCTATCCAGTCCGTCCTATACGACCCCATTTCCGTGGAACCATGGCGACTCCGCGAAGGAAAGGAGCGTAAATATGACCGCGCCTACCTCATCTACCGCCTCCTCAGTGAAGCCCGCAACAGCAAAATCATTGCCCTCAGTGGTACACCGGTCGTGAACTACCCTGAAGAACTCGGCATCCTCGGCAACATCCTCCATGGCAATTTCCATACTGCGTCATTCAGAATCCCCCTCATGGACGAGAAAAAAGTTAAGGGCGTGCTAGAGAAACACCCATACGTTGACTTCTATAGTATAACCAAAGGTGTGAAGATGGACATTTTCATAACTCTCCTTGAGCGCGGCTTCCGTAAAATACCGGACTCCACCGGCAATGGAACAAGCGTAGAGTATGAAGGTCCAAATACACCCCCTATTACAACCGTTGCTGAATCTGTTATTCGCGAACTTAAACAAACCCCTGATACAGTCGGTCTAACTTTCAAGGCGCTCCCTCTTTACCCTGTCAACTCCGCTGCATTTCAGGACTATTTTGTTGATAAAAACACCGTCCGTATGAAAAATAGTCTTATTTTCATGAAACGTATGAGTGGCCTTATTAGTTTCTATAAAGGAGGTCGCAAGGATTATATGCCCGCAATTAATAAGGACATTGTATTGAAAATCCCTATGAGTGACCATATGCTTGGCGCCTACTTAGAGGCACGTCGTAAGGAGCGCGAAGTAGAGGATAAGGTGGCAGGGAAACCAGCGGAGGCACAGGCTCAGACTACCGGTACAACAATTGCCTCTGAGAGTGTCAACTGGGGCGCAATCACTGGTATGCCGAGCGATAGCCAGGCAAAGGACACCGCCGCGTCCAGCTACCGCTTTCGCAGTCGCGCACTCTGTAATTTCGCCTTCCCACGTGGTATTGCACGTCCTTTTCCACGCGATAGCGCCGAGGCCGAAAAAGCCGCAAGCCTGGATGTTGCCACATACGGAATGGAAGATCATGACCGAATCATTCCTATAGAGCAAGCCCCAGTGGAAGAACAAGCGGATATTCAAGAAGCACAAAATGAAGATGTACAAGTACTACAAGAAATAGAAGAAGAACAAGTTGCGGAGGATCCAACCGTCCGCAGTGTCCGTGCTGATACAGAGGCAATTATTCGCGAACAGGCTGCAAAAGATGCTGGCGTTATGGGACAAGACCTCACCACCGATGCTATAGACGAACTTCGTGGTCTCCCCTACGAACTTCGCGTGCTCAAAACCGTGGAAAAATTACGGGAACGAAAGGCCGAGTTTTTCAGTATGGACCCTGCCGCCTCTCCCCAGAATCAACTTGCCTATTACAGTCCAAAATATGCGGCCATGTATAAGAACATTGAAGAAGCCCCTGGTTCCAGCCTCGTCTACAGTCAATTTAAGACCCTGGAAGGTCTCGGCATCTTCGCCATTGCCCTGGAGGCAAACGGCTACGCCCGTGTCCGCCTTGCCCGTGATGGCGCCAAGGTTATTTTCAGTCCTGAAACAGCCGCAGGAATCCGAGCAAATCCCACCCAGCGCCGCTACATGATTTTCAGCGGAGACCCTGAAGACGCCGAATTCCGCAAGGAACTCGTAGATATTTTCAATATGAACATTGAAGAACCCATCTATAGTGGAGTCAAAGCACTACTCACGGAAGTCGGTGTCTATAATACCGAGCGCAAGGTCGGCAACCAGGCCGGCGAGTTTTGCCGCATTTTCATGATTACAGGCGCAGGGTCAGAAGGTATTTCTTTAAAGAATGTCCGCGCCGTACATCTCATGGAACCACATTGGAACAAAGTTCGTATGGACCAGGTAAAGGGTCGTGCCGTGCGTATATGCAGTCATAAGGACCTCGCCTTCACTGAACGTAATGTGGACATCTATACATATTTGTCGGTTCTGAGCCCTGAACAACTTCGCCGCAATCAGGAAATCGTCATTCAGGACAAGAGTATGACATCCGATGAATACATCTATAGTGTAGCTGAACGAAAAAACAAACTCAATCAGGATTTTCTGGAAGCCATCCAAATGGGCGCTGTGGACTGTGAACTCAATAAACTTGAAAACGGCATGTACCGCTGCTTTACACGCGATGCATCTGAGGATAATTTTCTCTATGAACCACGCCTGGAATTAGATACCGCATATACACAGATGTATTTCAAAAAAGAAACTGAAATTACGCGCCGGCAAATTATTCACTTCAAAGACGAAGAAATGGCCACTTTACAGACTAAATTTCCAAGAAAAGTTCAGCGTATAAATCGTATTATGCGTGGTAAATTGGGTATAGATTATAAACTTATATATACAGAAATGATTGATACATCTAGTGGGACACATTATTATGGCCTATTTTCAGATCAAGAACTTACCCACCCTACGCCATTTGATTCTAGCCGTGAATTTGCGAAAATCTTTTTTGAATTAGATGCAGAAGGGAAACCAACAAATACTATTAAAGATATTAAATTTACGGAATATGAGGATGAGCCGACTACAAATCCACAAAGAACCGGCGTTCGTTTGGCATCTAGAGTTGTTGCCAGACCGGCTGGTCTAGGCACAGGTACTACCACTAGTACAGGCCAGGAACCTGTCGCGCTAGTTGAACGTCCCATTGAACCTGAAGACAATCCTACTGGTCCAGACCCAACTGTTCAAGGCGCGGATGCGATTGATGCGGAGGCCTAAATCTTCCATCTAAAACAACACAATAGTATGGCCGACGCCTGGGCCCCCATAGACGCCGTCTATGTCATTGCAAATCCACATTATGAACCAGGCCGTTTTGAACGTGTCGTCCAACATTTAAAACGCCACAACGCCCCAGAAGAGAAAATCCGTATTGCCGGTCCTACATGGGGTAAAACTCTCAGCGCTGAAACATGCTTCCAAGTCTACGACCCCTTCCTTTCTCGCCCCTTTCCATCCCTCGTCTTCAAGAATCGCGCACTGAGCCGTGGCGAAATCAGCCTCGTCCTCAACTTCTATAGTGCAATCAAAGACGCACACGAACGTGGTCACAAAACAATTATGGTCCTAGAAAGCGACGTGAAATTTCACCACGAATTTGGAGAGCGTCTGGCCGAAATCCACCGACAACTCCAAGACAAACCATGGGACTATGTCAGCCTCAGCGACGGAGTCGGCACCCACGCCGAAGAATTTGAACCAAACAAAGAACGCTACGGACTCTGGTGGTCCACGCCGCAAACAATTAAATCCCCACCATCCGTATGTACATTCCGTTGTACGGATAGTATGCTCCTTAACTCAAAATTTATTACATATCTATATGAAAATCTTCTTCCATTCCGTGATTGCCTGGACTGGGAACTTAATTACAGACTCTACGCCGCCCAAGGGAAAGCATACTGGGCCGAACCCCACATCGTAGAACAAGGAACACTCAAAGGTCTGGATGTAAGTAGTTTGATATAAGGTCCAGGCAAAGCCCAACCCAACCCATTAAACAATCCCTATAGTGTAGCACTATAGGCACCTTTTTTAGAAAAAGGTGTGCCAAAAATAAATAAATAATTTTAATATAATTATTTATTTATAAACCGATCCATTTATCCTCCGCATCACGCTTGAAATCCGCGCTATTGAGTTCGTAATCATAGAATCGCACGGTCTGAATACCAAAATCGGTGGAAACAGCATCCGTGGAACCGAGTACAAGAGTATGACTATCACTCATGTTATACAGTGGAAGGCCACGAGGTGTCCGAGCCTGAATGAGTGGTGGGTTCTGTCCAGACGCATAGAAACTCTGTGGCATGAGACCAATACTGAGTATATCAGGCGCCCCGCCCTGGAATGAGCTGCGCATGTTCATATACAGAATGTAGACTTCTCCGCTCACCAAATCCGTCGCCCATTCCCGTGTCTGTGTCAGATTTGGACTGGTAATCTTTGCGTAGGCCTTCCCCTTTTCCATGTATATCTGGAACAAGGAACCGTATGTCAACAGCACCTGGCGGTCCTGCGGTAGCGCATAACATACAAACCGCACCGTTAGAGACCGCCATGCATTCGCCAAAATCGGCGTTGGGAATGACAGCGCCCCATTTCGCATGAGTCGTAATGCCCCACGGACGGGGTCCTGGTTCGCCCCACCTGTTGCCCGCACATCAAACAGGGCTGATAACCGGCGTTCCAATATACGACCATCCCTATAGTGAAAATCCAGGAACGGCGCCTCTGGTTCCTTCGTCAAACTGAAGAAATGGCTTGGGAACTGCTTTCTTGCACTTGTATTATTGTCGGCACATCCACGATAGAAGAGTTCAAATCGTGCATTCCCAGCCCGCTCATACCAATCTGCTACCATTAGATTTGGCCCACCGCGCACTAGATTCCAGCAAGCACTATTTGTATGTTCCGTAGCGCCTTGGTCTATGTAACGGGCGAATTCATCACTGGTATTTCTCAGTGTGTTTTCCGCAGTACGTTGATAAGTCCGATTCAGAGTCACTGCAATACCATCATCGGATACTGCCCCAACACGAATAGACATGTCCTCGGTTGGTCGCACATTTGTAATCATTACCATTTGTACATTGTCCGCAGCATTCACTATAGGAATGGATCCTCTAGTGTCAATCTTGGGCGCGTCGTAGGAAAGGGAGCGGCCAAGGAATGTATTATTGGACCGATTGAACCAATAGACCTCCACGCCGGCAATAAATGGCATTGGCGCGACCTTCACGGCCTGGCGCTGTATTCCGTATAAATCTAGGAGAGCCTGGCTCTGGCGTTGCTGGCCCGCGTCATCTTCAAAGCCTTCAAATAGGCCGGCGAGTCCTCTACGACGGCGCTGTGTGGGGACATGGCTAGACACTAACTGCATGAGAGCACCCGTATTGTCAAAGTTTTCTTTTAATTTCCCTCCATTAAATCCCTCATAACGGCTCTTCTGTGCGTTATCTTTCAGTTCATTTATTTTCTTTGTAACATCCATCCATCTTGGCAGTGCATTCCAATCACCAATATTTTGCTCCGTTGGATAAAGACGACCGGTTGGCAGGCCTCCAAGACGAATCCACTCCTTACGGAGGCATTCCAGGCTATAAGGCGGTGGGGTCGTGGCCATGAGTTCACTACAGAAGTCAAACCGGTCCAGAACACCAGATTCCAAACATAGGTCTCGTGCTGCGGCCTGGAGACCATTCAAGGTCGTCTTCTGCGCCTCACCGCTCAGCGCCTTAAAATTGTCAAGAGCAACATTCAAGGCAACAGAACCGTCTTTAAGTGCTCCAGCCTCTAAAGGAAACTGTGCTCGCTTTTGATAAATGTCATAGGCCTTCTTCTTTCGCAGTTCGGCACCATAATCATTCAAGTTCGTGGCTTCACTCAGGGCGAGCGCGAGCGAGCCATCCGCGCTACAACCGCCGGCCTTTACTTGCTGGAGCATACAATCACGACTGAAAGTCCCATTTGGTAGGGGTGCACATATATCCGTACCCTGCTTTTGTTGAAGTTGATATGCAGGCGTCCCAGGAGCCGGCGGCGGTGGACATGCGTCACGTGAACGGATAAGTGTCGCAGGATTCGCACTCAGGCTCGGCTCATTAGGAAACATTAGAGTTCCATTTGGAAAAATGGGCACACCACGACCAGATACAGGGTCAAAAGCACACTTTCCTGTGTAGGCGGAGCTTTGTACCGATGCACAATCTGTGAGGGAGCGGCATAAGTCACCGGCCACTTTCTTTTGTGCATCATAGAGGTCCCAATAATAGGTCGCCCCTTCGGTTTGTCCAGTGCTAAATACAGGCCCTTCTTTGGTACCAAGTATACCGCGATTTATGAGTGCCCCACTTAGTCCAGGCTTATAAAGCCATCCACAACGTAATGTCTGTGAAGGATTTTGACCTGTAATCAGTGAATCTAAGGTTGCAGATTCGCAAGCACTCATTTTGGATATAACATCTGGTGAAAGTTCAGCGGAAGTTGCTGCATTATATACACTATAGGAGGGTGTTTCTACTGTTCGGGTTAACGGGTTTGCGACACTCAACGATGAATCAATTCCTTTGAGTGCATCTTTTTCCGCCTGTGATTTGACATAAAACATATTGGGAAGTGAATCTTGATAAAGCACCCGCTGTTCATCGCGAAAAGCGGCGTCTTGCGCTACATCTTCAAATCCAGCCGCTTCGGCGGCCATCAGGTTTCGAATGGCACGAAACATACCTACATGGATTTTATAAAAAGATCCCATGTCATACATCCCATGTTAGAATCCGATGTTGAACATAGAACCCCAATCCCCCAACCACAACCCTAAACATATCCTATAGTGCGGAACTGTAGGGTATGTTTTACAACATCGTACATGGGTACATCCCATGTCTAATTATTATAGAAAAACTGGATTCGTCGTAACCAGAGCTGATATTGCGATGTCTTTTCAATTTCAATGTAGAGTTTATCCGTCGCAAACATATTCTGATGTAGAATCACATCCGTTGTTTGACGACCGGCAAGAGAACCATAGGAACCCGCCATTTCACTCTTGGATTCATCACGATAAATACGAATCGCCGTAGGGTCATGCGTAGTATCACCAGTGGTTAAAAACCGAATAAAACTCACATTCTTCACTCCATCAAATTTCACAGAAAGACGATAGACCTTTGTACCCGCCGTCTGTGCGGTGGATATTGGGTTCCACATAAGTCCATCATTTAATGGGTTTATTAAATTGGATACAGTATTGTTCTGATACACACCGTGATTATTCAAATCGGTAATAGACATTGGCGTCACTAAATCATACGCGGGCTTTGTCTTCCACTGGTCATCTGTGCGGAATAGCACTGCGCCCGCGTCATTAAACGCCGCCGCAATAATACCCGCCGGTCCTCCCGTGTTGTTTGCTGCTATTTTAATAAGATTTGAACCTGGTAATAGACGAATGTTCTTGCGATTGCCATTACGCACATAATCACCCGCCCAACCCCCACTATGCCCTAAACCAATCGGCTCCCCATTGACATACACATCCCCAATATTATCTATAATGAAATCTAGTCGTGCATTTATGGCGCCGCCCCCAGGGTGATTATAGACATAGTAAAACGCAGGTAATTCAGACATTCCATAAACTGGCGCACTACGCTCTGCCCCTGGACGGTCCCAAATCCAGAACGCATTGTTATCACTAAATCCCTGAGCACCCCACGGCCCTATACCATACTTCCCTAACACATTCACAGGTCGCACACCAGCAGGATAGCTGTAGGAAACGCGCTCAAAGGCCGTCTTCTGCCCCGCCGTTGGATTCGTCATTGTAGAATCAAGAGGTTTCACTATAGGTGTGGGTAGTCGGTTGTAATAGAAACCCGTGCCGAAACACTGTTCCACCGCCGCCTCACGGTCCGCATCCGCCGCCGAATTATCCATCGCACGACGATACACATCCCTATAGTGCTGCTTCACGGCATCCACCGAGCCGAGTTTCTGGAGAGCATCAATCACCGCCTTATTTTCCTGCCCGCTTGCCCCAATTGGCGCCCCCTTGCCTGAGGCCTGACATGACGCCCCATCCGTATTCTTATAGAGATAGTCCAGGCAATCTACGCCCAGCGGTTCCCCATTGTCATACATATCACATGGATTTCCATACCGCTTCCCAGTACAACGTCGGCCGGCATCATCTCGCTCTTTCAAGCTCACACGAACACCTGCCCCATTAATACCCGTACGTGCCACCTGTGCAAGCGCATAGAATTTATCCGCAAGGGTACTTAAAGGGTCCGAGCCGGCCAAGGTCCGTGCACGGGTCAAGTCGGCAGGATAATCTTCACCCGCTGGCGTACATCCTGCATCCGTCCATACTTGACGTATACAGTCCAAACTATAATTGCCTGGCGCTGATCCCTTCGCAAAACACGGCCCAGAACTCAGTTTAGATGCCGACTCTTCCTTTGTAATTAGCGGCCCAGAAGGGCATTTCTGTGCGTCCTCTTCATTCGGCTCCAGGAATGTATACGGAATATTCACCTGTAGATTTAGACCTGTCTTCCCAGATGCCGGTCGTAGAATTGTGGACGGTGTACCTTCCACCGCGGTTGACCCACGGATTCGCGGTTTGGCACCTGTCAATGTATCCACTGATGCGAGTCGCCCTAGGTCCGCAATATAGGTACCAGTCACCGTTGGCGCAAAGAGCACACCTGCGACATAAGGTTCAGCGGACCCGCTCTTCTCCACACCAATATACACCATATCTCCCTCTCGTACAGGATTCGTGGGATTGATTTCCTGTACATCCTTCTTTAGTGTCAGAGTCTGCGCCGCAGCGGAGCCGTGCCGAAATGTGAGCACACCCTCCCCCACTATACGGAACTTCACTGGGGCCTGCGCATCCAGGGAGTTTACAAACACGAACTGCTCGGAGTCGGCACACTGAACACAGCCGGCCACCGAGAAATTCGCCTTAGCCGCACACTCCTTCTGGCGCTGAATACGGTCAAAATCCTCCGCCGAAACACTGAAATAGCCTGGTGTACAAGACCCCACAGACGGCTTATAGGCTGGGTATTTCTTTCCATTACGACGCGCATTATAGGAATCGGACTCCTTCTGTGTGTCCGATACATAGAGCCCACCGAGTGTATCAGTCCCACTACTATTCTTCCCACCCTCATGACAAAATCCACAATGTTCAGCAAACTTCGCGTCCGTAAAAGGGTTCTTATTTGTCCCTAGTACGGCCTCACACTCACGCACATATTGAATCACCGAGTTATCAATATCGGTCGGCACAAGTAAGTCCTTATTTACATCCACATTCAACTTCCCAGAAGAATCAATCCCTACAGTGCCCCCCAATGCCTGTAGTGAATCGGCATACGCTGACGCCGTTGCGCTGTTCACAAAATTCGGGTCGGTCGTTACATTCGTCGTATTCATAAGCCGACTATAAGATTCGGCCCCCTTTTGAATAAGCTCTTCTCCTTTAGAATCAAACACTTGCTTTGCCGTAGGCCCAAGTGCTATGTCAGCGTACCCCTCCTCCGCCGCACGCTCCTTTTTTTTCCTTGATACCCAGGTCATTGCGCCCACCGCCGCGCTAGCAAGGCCGACGAAGGCATACATCCTATGTATGGGCTGCCATTTTCATTTTACATTAATATACTTATCTAATAATAATTCCTATAGTGCTACACTATAGGGATTCTTCTATCTTTTCTTTATCATTCCGCTTCATTCCTTATAAATTATCCGGGCGAATACGGCTCGTGGAGTCCATGGACCGTGTAATTACACGAAGGACGACCTGGACCTGATGGCTGTAATTGAGAATACGGCCCTTGGTAAAATAGGTACTATTAAGTGCAGTACCGAGATTATTGTAGGATGTGGAAGTGCCACCAATGAGGCGCATAGATGTCGCGCCCGTAGTGGGGTCATTAATCGGCGCGCGAATGGCAATCCAATTTGCGTAGCCGAAGGAGTTGTAGCCATCAAACACCGACGGATTCGCCACACCCACACCCACTATTGTATGTCCCGTGGGGTCCTGCAGGAAATCCAGTAGTTCGTACTTCGCCTCTTCACTCGCACCGGCAGCAATCTGCTCCTTCGTTAGACCGCCGAGTAAGATACGATCCCCTACAGTGTATTGCCAACGGTTGAAATAGGTCTTCGTCTTCAGAATAATATAATAGGCACTGCCGGCCGCGTCCGTAATATTGGTCGCGTAGAAAGTACTTGCCCCTGCTGCCCCCGCACCAGCACCGTCGCCATAGACTATACCACTAATATCAATCACATCACTATAAGGACTGACAGTGGAGCCATCCGGTCGTTGAAGTTCAATGGTCAGCTTCTGGAGAGTGGCTAATGGGGTCGGCTGGAAGACCTTCTGGCACTTGAGATGCTTGGGAATAAAGACGGTGTAGCCGTTGTTGCCGACACCGGTCTCTAGACCACCGCTAGTGGCAAGATAGCGATTGTAAACATCAAAGGTATCACTGTACCAATCTGCATCATACTGAATGACGGCGAAACTGTTGTTGAGATTGTCATCCGTCCCATAATTGTTCACATCCAGTTCTGGAATGCGCATGGTGAGATAGGGGAACTGATAGACGGATACACGGCTACTGGTGTTTGTATACAAGCCAGTAGCACCTGAACCGTCCACATTGAAAAAAGTCTCTACACCTTCAAGTGGTAATATCGTCTTTACCAGCTCAATACGCGAAATGTTCCGAAAACGCTGCTGCACCGTCAGGTTCTTATTGAATCCCTGTTTGTTATTGGCAGGGTCAAAGTTAATGGTGAAGTTATAACGAGTCTGCGTGTCGTCGTTCACCCAATCACGATCTGCACTATAGAGGAACAGATTCTCCTCGGTTTCCTTATAGCTAACAACGGGGTCCTGACGAATGAGGGTGTCCATTTGTTGGGGGGTGCGACCGGTCATGACGGACGGCTGGGCGAGTGTGGCGTTTCCATTCGGGTCGCGGACACCAATAGGGATAGGATTCGCTTGTGCGGCGGCCATGGCACGATATATGGAATCCATGTTATTCATGGTGGATGCTAACTCCTCTTCTTCTTGTTGCGTTTTCTTGCGGGAGTCCGTTTGGGGTAGCGAACGCGCGGAGGTTTCAGTTTGTGTTAAGGAGTCTCCGCCTGCGCCTGCGCCTGCGCCTCCGCCTCCGCCTCCGCCTCCGCCTCCGCTAGGGCCTTGCTCAAACATTGCATTCATGTACATGAACTCATCTCCATCAATCCCTATAGTGATTGCCTCTTGGGTTGCCTTTAGTGGTGCTCGTGGATTCACTATAGGTGTGCTCCTTTGTTGAATGCCTTGTTGCTGTCTTTGGTTTCCTTGTACTTGATTGGCTTGCGCGGATGCTGGAGACTTATACAATGTTGTCCCACCCGCTCCATTTTCCTTCTTCTTTTCCAGCGCAGCCTGGATACGAGCCGCCTCTTCTTCGCGTCGTTTCATTTCAATATCAAACATTTCAGCAGGCGACGGCCCTTCCTTATCACTTTCCGTGCTGATTTTGAAGTCAGGAATCGGCGGACGGACATCCTTCGCTGGCATACGCTCTTCCTGTAGTGCAGTATATCGGTCTTGTACCGACTGAAAAGCGCCCGCCGGCCGTTGTACAGATTCACGAACACGCTGACCGGCTCCAGTCCGTCGCTCCATTTGCCGTTGCATGATTTGCTGCTGGCCAGATATGGGCGCCGCCTGCTTCTGTAGCAATTGTCGGAAGCTCTGAAGACTTGCACTATAGGCATTGTTATTGAGAGTCTGAATCGGTTCTGGTCCATTATGTTCCCAGACCTCATTTATATAGTGTGCAGCGACCTTCTGTGCCTTTCCGTAATATTGCTCATCGGAGCCTGTGGCTTTAAGTAGGGCCTTGGCGAGGGCCTGTACATTGCCGGCGCTGAAGAATTTTTCCTGTATAATATCCGCGTCCATTTAATGGATGGATATTAGGGGTGCTTTATGTTGGGGATTTAGACCATACGTTCAGATAAGTATAAAATAATATCTGCGTACACATATAATTGATATGCTTGTTCAATTGTTAAACGTTGTTCCTGTCTCATTGCATACTTCATTGTACGTGTATTAAATGGAATATATCTGTCTTCTTCAAGTGCTCCTTTTAATGATCTATAAACCGAATCAATTGCCTGAAATATATCTTCAAGGCTTGTAAGATTCCCTCTTTTTACATTAAATTCACTATAAAATTGGTTTTGGTACTGGACTTTTAATGCTTTAAAATGGTCTATTTTTTGTTTTTTAATTTCTGAGTTCGTTTCATTTTGAATATAATTTGCAAGATTTTGGGTAACACCTGTTCTGAAACCATCAAAACGCTCTTTTATATAATCTAATTTTGACATAGTATTTGTTTTAAGAGTTATTCGTCTATTTGGTCCTGGGGCTGAATTAGTTGATTTTAATATAGATTTAGGAGGAAGCATTTGATCATTTTTCATTGACATAAGTATTTGTGCCACAGCCTTTTCTTCCTCATTGTTACCACCACGATACGTCTTACGACGACGACTATGCATCCTTTTCAGGGTCTTTCGGCGGGCCATTTCCTCTACTAAGCACTATAGGAAATTGGCTGGCGTTGTTCCACTGGCCCCTTACTGGCGCTCTTACTGGGAAAACAGCACATGCCGCAGCTCCAACATATACTTGTCTGGCACGGTGTGGCGCACGAATGTCTTGAATGGCACACGGTTAATCATACATATCAGAAAATACATACAGTACATCCCACATTCGGAATTGCCAAACTGGAAGCGACGGCCATTATATTTCAGTGTCAGGCCCTCGTCCTGGAGGATGAATGAACGCATGAAACGGGACACCTGTGGCGGTGGGGGAAGGCCATAGGAGTCAAAGTAGTAAATCGCCTTTATGTCCAGCAGTATACAACAGGCAATCCAATGACTCCCATTCTTGTCATGTGGATCCAAGTTAAACACAGCCCCTATAGTGCGAATCCCCTTGGCCTTTTCTTTCTTTAAGTCCACTGTACAGAACTCATTGGCAAGACATCGCTTCTTACTAGCGCCGCCCTGAGTCTCAACAGTTGAATCCTGGCCAGCGACCTTATGTATGTCATAAGGATCTTTCTCCTCTTCATAAGGATCTGGGGCGGAGAAGTCAATTGGCACGACCCCAAGAAACTTGAAGGAGGGTACGGCCTCTTCATATTGCCGCATCACTGCCTCAATGTCGGTACTTGCAAGCCACATGTCAGGGTCGGCGGACCACTCCGATGGCATGGCTGGACGGAAATGTTCTTTCAGGATTTTCTGCTTTTCTTCTTCCGTGAGTTCCGTGGTGTGTTTCAGGAGACAACGCTCTCCAGCGCTTCCGCTGGTTCTGGCTTTAACACACGCCCTGCGAGTCTTCGCATTATAGACCTTCTTGCGCAGAGGCTCAGGAATACAGGACCCCCCTGGCCGGGTCCCAACGCTTGTGCCGTCATACTTCGGATGACAACGACTCAACACGCCCGATAACAAGGGAGTCTTCTTAATTATAACTTTCTCCTTTTTTACCTCTTTCCCATCTTTCACAGGTTTATAGGCTTTGAGGCGTCGTTTGGTTTTTCGCATTGCACCCTGTAAGCATGTGCTTCTACATGGGTATGTCAAATGTTCCGGCAACAGTAGGTAGAATAGTCTTACCATGGCGGATGGACCACGTAAATTGACCGTTAACATGTCTTATTTCTGGAACATGTTCCTTCCCATCCTAATTTTCGTCGTTTTTGGCGCGATTCTTCTTATGATTATGAAATGGCCTGACGATACCCTGGAGGTTATTTCAAGAAATGTGAAAAACATAGGGCCAGGCGACCCAAAATAAACTTACCGTTCTAATATAGAAATCGGCATATAAATGGAGCCTTATATTTTCTATGCGCTTGTTGCCATCATATTTGGTAGTGTACTTGCCTTTTATTTCCTTGTCGTTCAGGCGAATCAATCAAAGGAGCAAATCCGCACACCCATGTATACCACTATAGGTGTGTCGGCGGGGATTGGTTTCATTTTTACCCTCGTCTCCTACTTCTTTTTCACCTCAAATACTGAATACGCATTCCCTTATCTCCTCTTTATGAGCGGTCTCAATACAGTTCTTTCTGTCAGTGCTCTTGGCATTTCCATGATAAATGTGAACCATGCTTAAATAAATATTATAGGAATCATTCAATTAATCATTCCTATAGTCTAGAAGCGTAACGCCGCTCCTATAACCTTCACTTTATAAATATTCATTATAGGAATCATTCATTCAATCATTCCTATAGTGCTCCCCCCTCGCGTCTTATATTCTTACAAAAATCGTCACGCTCTGGTGTTGAATCCGAAACTTCATACGCCCTCCAGTTTCCATAATAAAACAAAGTCCCTGGAGCCGAATCACTGGCCGTACAATCGCACCTGCCACCAGTGAGTCCGTATTATAGACCCAATCCATCCCATTATGAATCCACAGTTGTTTCTTCTGGTCCTTATTCGGCAAATAGATGACGAATCGGTCATGTTGAATGAACGGCTGGAAAATCTCCTGTGCCGTTTCATATGTGATGTCCGCCATGCCGAGCCACTCCCTCTGATGCGCCACCACTGCCTTCAGGACATGATGTTGTAGGCATGTCAGTCGCACCCGTGATTCATGGTCCAGGAAATTGAGCTCCAGCCGACCAGACGATGAGTCCCAGGAATGTACTTTGAAAGCCGACATCAAGAGCGTCAGGTTCGGCTGCTTACACGCCCCATCATCATAATGAAACGGAATAAACGGCCGCTCCCCCACATGTGGTCCATAATTCTTCAGCTTCTGAGGTCCCCCATACTTGATTTTTCCATAATCCAGCCGCGAAAACTCCAGGCCGAGCTCACAATATCCTCGCGTTTTATCTTTGATGTGCGCCGACACATATTCCATTCCATATATTCAGCAAATACTTAAACTATAAGGGTTGACGGATGTTTAGACCTTGCGTATAATGGCAAATAAAGTTCTTGCCATCAGCGCCCTATGTAGTACCACGATTCACATGTACGCCATGTACATGTATCCAACAACATTCCCCTATAGTGCTTTCCTATGTTGGTCCCTATGTGTCAGCATCCTGAATCATATGGCGTCATCCGATGTATATAAATGGGCGGACCGATGTACGATGGCGGTCGGTTTTCCCCTGACATACATCCTATGTCCGTCGGCATCCCTGAAACTTTGCACTATAGGGATTCTTCCTATGTATGTTGGTGCGAAGCTGACTGGGAATGTATGTTATCATCTGGTGGCACACGGGCTGATTACCTATGTCAATGTTGCGATTCTGATGTTGTCGGTGCCGCGTCAGGTGGCCTAAAACAAGAATAAGAACACCCCTATAGTGTAAGCTTCAGTGTAAGCAATGGACGATATTAATGTAGTATGGACGGGCAATCGCGGGGTCGGCAAACGGACGGCCCTAAACAAGGCGCTGGCGGCCGTTGCTGCGGGTCGTGGCCTTCCTTTCAAGATTAAAAAGGACATGTGGTCTATGAACTCCACGAAACAGATGATTAAGGAAAGTGAGACGAGTGAGGCGGTACAGGATAGTGTAGAGACGCCAGAGGAAGATGATAAGGCGATTCCCTATGAAACGAGCATGGTTCATCTTGGGTTTGAGATTTCACGCATGAGTATGCAGGATAAGAACTACATTGCCTCTCTCTTGGATCGGTTGGGATTCAATACAGAAGTGGCAACAGGCAAGAAGAAGAGTAATGTGAAACGAATTATTGTCTTCTATCATGCACATCTTCTGAGCCACGACTCGGTTCTACAGCTGCAAATGGCCCTGGAACAATACGAGGGGTCTATTGCGATTTGGATGACGAGCGAACTGCCGCTGCCGCATGAACTGAGTAATTGGTTCTTGACATATCCTGTTGGTGGGACGGACCGAGTGGTAGAGCACTATAAGGTAATCTATAAGGATAGTGGCGTGGAGCTGATGGATTGGGGGAGCTTCTTTCAGCGGCTGGTGGCGGACTGGGCGCGGAAACCGATGAACTTAGGGCGTATTCAGGATATTCGCGACTGGGTGTATTTCTGTTTGCAGCGGAACTTGCGGTGGCAGGAGGTGTGTCATTACTTCTTGGAAGCACTGTTGGCGAGCGGGTTGCCTCTTCCCGTTGTCGCAGATGGTGTAGCTGTGCTGGCGGGTATGCCGGCGTCTGGTGGGGGTATGACACTCCCCTCATACCGCATTCCTATTGCGTGGGAGGCGTTGGGGATTCGGATCGCGGAGGTACTCGCTCAACTTCGTTGAGCTCCTACCGATGCCTAGCTCCGCTAAGCGAGGTATTGGCGCTGAAGAGCGCCCCTACCGAAGGTTCGCTAAGCATAGTTTTAGCCGTGAAGCCGTGAAGTCCACCTAAAGACATATACCCTAACTATGTATAGGTGAGGCGTCAAGTCTCACCTACCGCGCACCTTTGGCCGAGTGGTTAAGGCGACAGATTTAAGACCTGTTATGGAAACATGCATGGGTTCGAACCCCATAGGGTGCAATTTACAAATAAAAAACGGATATTGTCCTTTCTTTATTTTCTTTCCTTTCATCTTTTGCCATCTTTCCTCGCGCATCCATAATAGGAATATGGCCCCTCCGCCATGGCTATGCCATTTACTTGCCACTGTGAAAAATGTAACATCAGGCTCAGGTGCTGTTGCCTGGATAAATGATCCCTATAGTGTAAGTGATGTGGAATACATAGAGACATGTGTGAAAACATCTCCCTTTGATACCCTCGGTCTTCAGCGAGACATATACGAAGGATTCAAAGCGGGTACCGTCATTCTAGAAAAGAAAAGTTCCATTTATGGCTCTGTTATGGTACTTTACCATAAAGACCAGCCATGGGCCTTTCCATACAATGCAGTGGGTTCCGTTATGAAGTTATTCTATAAGGAAGGGAAACCGTTTCGTCTTCTCTTCTTCGGCTCCCAAGTACGGCGCGAGTTACCTACAACACAAGGTGAACCCGTCGCAGCAGCCCATGTGAATGGCGGATATACATTCCCATGTAATCCGCAGACCATTGTCGTATATCGTCGTGAGGAAGTAGTTCGTGTCCTAATTCATGAATGTTATCATGCGTCATGTTCAGACCCTCAGGACACCGATCTTCCCTATGTGGAAGCGGATACAGAGGCGTGGGCCGAGATTACCTTGTGTGCTCTTGCCGCCCGTGGCCGTCTCCCAGTTTTCAATCGTCTTTTTCGTGCGCAAATAGAATATGCACGAGGCCAATGTAAGATGTTGTCTGAAGTATACGGCGTACGTGTGCCATCGGATTACGCATGGAGATACACTATAGGGAAATTGAATCGGTGGCGGGCACTCGGATTCAAGATGCCGGCGAACTTTTCCTATAGTGGAAACTCATTGCGTCTTACTTTGGAATTCCCTGGTGTGGAGGATTCGGCGACTCGCAAATAAATCATAAAAAATGGCTAATGCCCATCTCTTATGATTCTTCATATATGGAACGCTCTTATATGTGTCGCTCCTATATACACAAAAATCTATGTATCAAATATTCAGTAAAAAATTTATAATTAGACACCGGTCCTTAGAGGAAAGACCTACATATTGAGTCAGTTTCGCAGTGTTTTTAAAGTGTCCAATTTTATAATAATTTAGCAACCATTATTCTTTTTGTTTTTTTTGTTTTTTGGCGCGCGCTATTTTTGGTTTTTTGTTTTTTTACGCCGTAAGAATCACACTAGTAATCATAACTATACAGCCCACCCACCCCATCTACTTGATTTATAATGGTGGTAGGGGGAATTAAGCAGTCTTGACGAAGTGCTTGTTGATGTGCTTCTGGATACCAATGTAGGTGAGCTCATCAGAGGCAGAGATGCCGAAGAGCTTGAGGAGAGGAGCATCGGCCTTGATGAAGCGGCCGTTGCCGAGACCCTTCTGCTTTACGTAGGCACAGAGGGCCTTGGTGACCTCAGAGCGAGAGGCAGTGGCGTTCTTGCCCTTGCCGAGGAAGAGGCCGAGCTCATCAGAGATGGCCTTGGGCTTCTGGATAGGGACAACGGCAGGGGTACCATCAGCGTTGAGCTTACGGGCAACCTTGCGCTTCTTCTTGGCGTCCTTCATTTCCTTGGCGAAGCGCTTTTCAACACGCTTGAGGTTGGCGAGGACACTCTTGAGAGTGGTGATCTGGGCCTCAACAGTGGTCTGGAGAGTCTTGAGCTCTTCGTTCCAGGTGATTTCGGCAACAGCGGCGACCTCAGCAACAGGCTGGGCAGCGACGACAGGCTTGACTTCGGCCTTCGCAACCTTGGTCTCAGTCTTGGCGACGGTCTTGGCAGGGGCAGAGGCCTTGGCGTCAACCTTGGCATCAGCCTTAGTGTCGGCCTTCTTCACAGTCTTGGCAGGGGCAGCAGCAGCGGCGGTGGCGGTGGACTTGGTCATTTTGCTAGTGGCGGAGGAATTCATCTTCGGGTTTTTTACGCAAGATTATGTCTATCATTACAGAGGGAAACCGCCGGCAATTTTATTGAATCTGACCGGGTCGTTTTCCCAAAATGGGAGTGCGTTTACTTTTTTTTTTGAAGTCCGCCGTGTTTCATTAGGCACACGGCCGCCCAAATCCCAAAAGATGGGCCTAACCGTGTACCGGAGCGCCGGCGCCTGTGTGCCTGTGTTTGCGTCCAGTTGGGCCAGACCGACGTATAAACATGGGTCAAATTTCCCCACCCAGTCAATTTATTCGCCACCCCATAACTACACCCAATTCACAAATAATCCCTATAGTGCTTTCACTTATGTTTTCCTATGTTTTCACTATAGGGAATTTACTTTGGTACTTGATTGAGCCAGCCAGTGTACGCCGGTGGGCACGGACCGACCTCACAATTCCCTGTAATGCCCCGTTGCACAACTTCCGTGCTGTAGCAGCAGTTTTGTGTTGCACCCTTCACAGGATTCTTGCTGCTTTCCAGGAGATTTCCATTCGCGTCGCGCCCCAGAATTGCATAGACCTCATCACATGTTTTGAGCTGTCGCAGACCTGCCGTTCCATACACGGTGTCATTACAATAGGCACCCCCCACCTTACGGTCACGCACGGCATCGTAGGACCAGCTCGTGCTGAAACCACCAGGCTGCGCATCTGAGTGCATCTGTCCCTTCACTAAACTGGGCGGACAGCACCCAGTCTGTGGTCCCACGTGGGTCGGCGTGTTGGTCGCGCACCCATTCGCTGATGCCCGCCCAGCACGTATTTGTGTGACCTCAGACGCGTCGCGTGGCTGCCAATTACTGCGGTAGATGTTTGCCGCCTCGGCACGCATTTTTATGAGCTTACTTGCGTCCATTCCAGGCTCGTATTCCTATAGTGTATCCGCAAAAGAAATTCCATTGTTTTGTCCTTTAAGTCCCGCGACCCCCCCTCGAAAAATTGACCGGCCAAATCAGCCGGTATAAAGTCAAGTGTATTACATAAAAGTAAGAAGCACAAGCACCGACACGTAAAATGGCCCAGGAAATCATTGACGCAAACACCTTCTCCGTGGACAACCTCTCCGTGACTCCCCAGAAGCCCATGACGGGCGGGGGTAAGATGTCCTTCATCAACTACAAGCGGAAGGGTATCTACATTCAGCTTCCTTCTATTGTGCTCCCCCAGGGTCTCTCTTGTTTCACCGACGAAAAGACCGGCAAGGAACAGTACAGCCTTCAGCTCAACCTCCGCGACTATGACAAGGACGGTAAAATGAAGCGCACCTACGAGATGCTCCAGGCACTGGACTCCTACATGGTGGACCAGGGTGTGAAGAACTCCAAGGACTGGTTCGGTCTCGCCAAGAACGGCAAGGAACTCTCTCGTGATGCAATTGAAGAGAAGTACACTCCTTGTACCAAGTTCTCCAATGACAAGGAAACTGGGGACATTGCCAAGGACAAGAACGGCAACCCCTATCCCCCCAAGTTCCGCCTCAAGCTCAAGCAGGACGATAATGGGAAGTTCCTCTTCAGCAACATCATTAACAAGAAGAAGGAATTCCTCGGCGACCGTGACTTGAAGGATGTGTTCAAGGCTGGTACCAAGATTACTTGTCTCATCAAGGCGTCTATGGTCTGGTTCACTACTGCCGGCTACGGGATTACCTGGAAGCCTGAGCAGATTCGTATTGACGAGGAGGGCGCCCAGTCCATTGCCCCGCCTGCGATGCAGGATGACGAAGATGATGATGGTGTTGTCGCGCAGCCGAAGAGCACTGGTGGCTCAAGCGCAGCCGTTCACGCTAATAACAACATCGTCTCGGATGATGAAGAAGAACTCGCTCAGCCTGCCAAGCCAGTTGCCACGAAGCCTTCCGCCGTTTCCGCTGTGATTGCCGCTGCGGATGACTCGGATTCTGATGAAGATGACACTATTCAGGCTCCTCCAGTTCCCAAGAAGGCGGCCACTCTTCCTCCCAAGAAGATTATCCCTAAGAAGAAGTAAATTCCTCTAAAGGATTACTAGGTACTTATTACGATTACACATTCCACCCCACCACCACCGCACTTTCTACATTCTGATTTACATGTAGCCCATTTTGATACGGATTAGGTACTCATTAGGTAAACAAAACACAAAAACACAAAAAAAAGAAAATCCCTATAGTGATACACTATAGGGATTTTTTACTAGTAATACATCCGCGCTTTTATTGTTAAACCACCACATCTTATGAGTAGTGAATTACATCCGTCCATACATAGGATGTTCGGCACACAGGACATCGTCCGCCCAGCGAACGGCGAAGCGACTCCTTTTCAAATGTATGGAAACATGGGGTTATACATACAGATTCTGCCGTTAACTCTTCAAACGAAACAGGACATGTATCCTTACGATAAAGTGCCCCCTCCATTAATCCCCTATAAATATGTGCTGGGGCACGGGCTACACCATTTGCAACGGTAATTGTCACTGGCTCCGCCTGAAAGACACGAAAGATGTACTTTTCCAATGTTGCGACATAGTCTTTCTCCGCAGGATGACATAGAATGTAATACTGATGTGGCAGACTGGATGTGTTTGAGTTCCATTCTAGAATTGGAATGTAGACATCCCCATGTTGAATGTATGTATGTTGAATACGAAAATATCCGTCTCTATAGAAACAGTATTTCTCCCCGTTTTCAAGAAGTTGATGTACAATAATCCGTTCTTCATTATGTCGTTGTAGAAGCGGCCAGCGCTGCACAAGACTAGTATTCTTTACAATACGGCATGTGTCTGGATACTTTTTATGCGGATAAAGTACATGACCTGTATATACTTTCTGCGGGAATGTGTTCTCAAAGTCAACATTATAGAGATAATAGGCACCGGTTGACACCTTTGTAGCACAAATAATTGTATTGGACATTTTTGCTGCTTGTTATTTGTACATAACAACTGTGACCAACTTCAATTTTTATAAAAACAAACATTATAAGAATGATTCTAAAAATAACTCTTATAGTGAAAAACCCGCCGTCTTATATCTTGCCGGCCTTACGAAGCTGACCCGCCTTCACGAGCGCATCACGGAAACGAACAGTCTTGTCCTTTGCGCGCATCTCACGGAACACCTTCATGACCGCCTCATTCCATTTCTTGAGCTTGGGGCTGAGCTTGCGAGTCTTGCGACTGCCCTTGCCCGCCTTACGAGTACGCTTACCACCAGTCATCTTCAGACCACCACAAGTACTGTTTGCCATTCTATGATTTCTACTAAGGCCATACACTTTTCACACCAACAGCCCCTCTTTTTCAGTTGCCGGCAGGTTTAGCAGCCACCCGCATTCACAAAGACGGGAGTGGTGCAACCACATGGGACACTATCTGATGCAGGGGGGTTCGTGTTCGCACTGGCCAGGTTGCGCTGGGTAACCACAGTCTGGAGCTGGTAAGTAGGCTGCTCGCGCTGGACTGAAATACCAGCATTCACCGCAGCAGTGTTGGCGCGCTTGAAAGACGCAAGGGCAACCGAGTTCTTGAGATTCGTCAAGCGAGATGCACTGTAATCCGTAGTCGGCATGATTCCTATAATGAAAACACAAAAGAGTCTTGTTAACCTTAATAACATAGATTACACTAGGCACAGGCACTCGCTTAGTAACGTGGATTACCGGTAAAGCGTGTCGGATAACAATAGGCATCAGGCGCCTTTGGCACTGCCGGATTCCGTGTATATGTAGGACACGGCTCAGGCGGCTGATACCGCTCATAGGACTGAAACCGTGTCTCAGGATTAAACGGGTCCTTGGACGCTTCAATCACCTCACGCCGTAAATTGTCCGTATACACACCGGACGTAAGTACCGCCGCATTCCCCTTGGGTCCTAACGCAACAACACGCTCCACGATGCGGTCAATCCGATTACTCGGCAGGATATATCCACTTATATCATTACTGACCGTCGCGGCAAATTTTTCACTCCCACAGCACCGCTGCTCCCTGTACCGCCCCAACAACGCCAGCCGGTCCGCTCGCCGCGCCGCATCTACCGCATTTCGTACAACAGCACCTGCCTGATTCCCTCCTGCGTACCCGGGGGTACAAGCACACGATTCAGAACTCATAGGCCCAATTCCTATAGTGTTTTCCATTTGTTTTTTTAAGGCTTTCATATATAGGATTGCCGGCGGCAATGTCTTTTAGTAAAAAATCAATTAATCTCCTTATAGTTTGCACTATAGGGATTGGGCTCTTGGTTTACTTATGTGGGTGCTGGGGCTTCGCAGAGGGGTTCGCAGGATGGCAAGGCACGACCCCAAAACCTCAGGCACCCATCATTGGGGAAGAGGACGTTGCTCCCTTGCGCAAACAATTGGAAGGCCTCTTTGTGACGGCGGGTGAGGCACTATGTCCATCTTTTACAATGGTTCGTGATGAGATTGCAAAGGGAAAGAAAGGGGCGACCGCTGAAGAAAAGAATAAGGCCGCGGTGGCACAAATGCAGAAAGAGGCCGGTGGAAAAATCTACGACTGCCGCTCCTATCCAGACCACTTACAAGTGCCGGCCGACATTGGCTCCATTATACAGAGTACGGCGGTCTATTTGGACAAGAAACTCAGCGGTCTCCTGGAACGAGTAGAAGCTGCCCTATCATGTAAACCATTACCTGTAGAAGAAGGCGAAGATACAAGTGCTGCAAATGACTATGACCCTGTAGAAGTCCCCCCTGAACTCAGAGAGGCTTTCAAAAACGGTGCCACCGTAGAGCATTATGGGAATATATTGGAATATTATGCCGATATATGTACTCCAGAGCAAATGACCGTCCGCAAAAAGGACGCCGAGGAAAAAGCAGCACGGGCCAGCGCCTCCTCATGCGCAGCACCAGACAAAATCACCTTCGCACAACAGAAAGTCCTCTTGGAAACACGCATTAAGAATATCCAGGCGGTACTTAAAGACGCCGAGTGGGCACCGCGCATTAAACGAGTCCAGGATACACTGCGCCGCTTCCAGGAAATCAAGGCAAAAGTGGATGCCGGCACACTTGTCCCCAACTGTGGGGCAGGGTTTTAGTTAGAAAGCGGCTTTAGGTCTACCCAAACAACATAGGTATGTTAACATCGGATTTCAACATCGGATTTTGAATTCTGGAACCGGAACTTTTTGGAACTGTAGACATAGATTTGAAAACTAATGTCTACATTCAACATCCCATGTATGACAAACAATAAAATAATTCCTATAATGCAAAACTATAGGGATTATTCAATTAATTCTATCTAATAATTCTTTCTGGACTTCTTGTGCTTATGAGTCTTCTTGTGCTTATGAGTCTTCTTATGCTTTCGTGGGTGACGCTTCGTCTTTCTGCCACGATATCTTTTACCACCGGCCATTGCTTCTCCAACGGTGCCATACACAAGTTCATGGTCGCTCTCTTCAGAAATTGTTTTCCCATCAGGGCGAGTGAATTCACTTGGGCGATAGATCGCCATTTCTGACTGGGGATTTAACCCAAATACCTTATCACCCGCATATTGATAGTTTGCAATTGCACCACGCTCACCTAATGATATCTTCCCATTATCATCCATCACCACTTCAGGAATCTTACATGTCTTAAAAGGACGATTTTTAAATTCATCTTTTTTATATTTTTCGTCTAGTTCTTCCTCAGGACAACTACTGTCCCAGTTGTAGCAGCAGGACTTTGGTGGAACTCCATTAAAAGTTGCTTGTTTTCCACCAATATTTATTTCTTTAATTGCATCATATCTATCATTGAAATCACCCATAATAAAAATACCGCTTAATGTGTCCGCACTAAGCTTATTATCTCCTAAAAAATTAAGAGCAGCATCTTCTAACGCTTGCTTATTATTCGCAAGCATATACGCATTAAAAGCGAGCTCATCCAAACGGAGTCCTGGATTCTGCGCGCCGTGCATAGATACTGAAAGATATTTTTTACCATCATTTTTTTGAGTAAGTAGCATTAAGATTGGTCTCCCACCTTGATTTGGATTATCAAGAACATGATGATTTACATATTCTCCTATTTTTACAGGATTGTAAATAATACTCAAACCAGCATTGTTTGTAGGAACAGAACCATAAACTTGTTTATAAGGTCTGCCTGTTGCCCGAATTATCTGATTAATTGCATCCGTTCCAGTACGAGAGCCTCCTTCAGCTACATTCATTTCTTGTAAACCAACAACACTTGGCTCCTTCTCTATCAAAAAATCCTTAAGTAGATTCGCCGCATTCATCCAAAACATACGGCGTTCGGCAGGTTTTCCGTATAATCTTGCCAAAAATGCACCTTCACTTGCAAACTGCATTTTTTTACCAATCTCAGTTTCCAAATCACTCATGAAACTCATGTTATAAGTTCCAATAACATGGGTAGCCATTCTTATATACTATACCTACATTTTATTTTTCACGATTTTTTATTTTTGCCCTTTCGGGCTACGTCGTGTCCCTTTTGCACGAATCTGCCGGCCCCGCTCCACCTTCTCACGAATCAAACTCGCCTTCCGTGTCTGGTGTCCCTTACATCTGAGTGCAAACGGCGCATACACACCCTCACGCCCACTATCACGCGTACGACCACTAATCCGCACCAATTCCTCCGCCGCACATAGGAATGAATGCGGCACCGCTCCATCCAGACCACGCACATACGACAACACAAAATAGAGATAAATCAGGGCATCCAGAGACGCGACCTTCAACTCACGCCCTTTCACTTTCACAGCATTATAGGAAATACATCCATCGATATCCACGAACACCGCCGCCAGCCGTCCGTCCACATGCACCCCCATCAACGCCGGTGTCACATCCGATTGCGCCTCCCAGGCCACTGTCTTCATCGTGTGCCGCCCCTCCAGACGCTGGTCCAGGAGCTTGTGCAGGGCCCGTGCATGAAGCTTCGGCTCATCTACATAGGCAATGACCGGTATATGCTGACGCACCAAACCCGCCGTCTGTCGCCGCGCCGGTTTCTCATACAGGCCGCGAAGACTCGCCGACGCATACACAACATCGGACATCAGGACATAGTCCATACATATACGATGTACCACCGGTTTCACTCCTATAGTGCTCGCCTTATGTCTCGCACTAGTACCCTTCACTCCGTGAATTCCTATAGTGCTCTTCTTATGTCTCGTACTCGCTGACCCCCTCTCCTTACATTCATGCGGCGGCGCAAACTTATTTAACAAGAGAAGCCGTTTATAAACTTTTGTCCAACGTTCTACTTGCCCTCGTGGCCGACTCAACTCCAAATACATTTGCATTCGCAAAAAATTCGCATCCGTATAGTGAATTCCATGTATAACTAACGACCGTTTCACTAGCAACTTATAAAGCCAGTCAGGAATCTGCGTACAATCCGCCACCGCCGTATAGTCCACAAATACTTTGAAAGTCCCCTCGTGCATCCCTGGCCGTACCGCCGGCGCCGGCAATCCTTCCTGAACCATACGCCGCCGCAATTCATGCGCATCCGCCTCTGCCTCCGCACTAAAGAAGTCATAGTCGGGCAAGACCTTTGTTAAGTCATAGAATTGGGCCGCCTTTGGTAAATGTGCATTAATCGCCATACCACCATAACAGGGCCGGCCCTTTTCACGCAAAAAGTTCTCCACGACATCCAACGCCCGCTGTAGATTCTCATTCAACACATCGGCCTTGTCACGTAGACCTGCCGCCACAGACGCAGCATCCTCCAATTTTTCAAGGATCTCCACAACAGAGACTTTGGTGAAACTTTTGCTCTCAATATCACGGAGCCGTTCCTCCATCCTACATGGAATATGTAAAAATAAATAATCCCTATCGTGCAACACAATAGGAATTACCTAAGAACTTTTATTTACTATAAATTCTAAAACGCAATTTGCGCAACAGCCATCACTGCCTTCCCATACTTATTTACACCCACAATCGTCCCATCTGCAAGACATACACCCCCCAAGTCATTCCCTTCTTCCTTCACATGATAGAGAATATACTTGTTCTCATTCCGTAGACGGTCCGCGATGGCCTTGAACTTTTCATCCGAGGCATAACGACGATCCACCGCATAACGAAGCGCCTCATCACGCTCCGCACGAATCTCATCCTCCTCCGCATATGTAAGACCGAACTTCTCCATATTCTTCTTAATACGGAACTTCCGCAGCGTCTCGTCCACTTCCTTGTTCTCCGCCGCCTCCAGCTCCAGACGACGCGCCGGCGTCAATCGCGTGGACGCCTTCTCCTTTTTCACAATCTCTTTGTATTTCTTCACCAGTGCTTCCTGCTCCGCTGCTTCTTTGGACGCCAACTCCTTCTTCTTTTCATCCGTCAACGTCTTCTCCTTCTTACGAAGGGCGTCATACTTCTTCCCCACCGCCGCACGCTCTTCTTCTAATTCAGCCGCAATTTCCGCCTTACGCGCATTCGTATAGGCCGTCAGTCGCGACTCATCCTCACGCTTATCCTCATACTTCGTATGAACAGCCCCTATAGTGCTGAAATATTGCTTCGCAAATTCAGGTTTATTTGAGGAACGCTTGAAGAGCATACCCGCCAAGAAGTGCTTAATACTGGGATATAATGTGGACGGATCATCAGGATCAGGAATCGCCGGCTTGAACTGCGTACCATAATCCATATAACG
>JACCDW010203115.1_pt1 | contig 30794 bp, 25 predicted proteins | sample 7449781 | NCBI WGS metagenome assembly JACCDW01 (sample SAMN15323449, study PRJNA562643) | freshwater metagenome | isolation source: river surface water | place: USA:Blue River Watershed | collected 2017-08-18
CAGACCAGGAGTGCGCTGATCGGCCGGGCCAAGTGGTGAGCTTGGAGGAGCATCCATAGGTTTTAAGGATGCTTCCGCAATGGGTGGTTTATCCTCACCGCCACCGATTTCCACGTCCACATTTGTACGACCAAAAATCATTTCGGAAATACGTTTCCAACCAACATCCAGGTAATATCCAACTGTTTTATAATAAATGACCAGTGCTACAAAGACGATCAGTATCAGTAACAGCACTGCCCAGAATTTATTGAAAAAGCCGGTAAATTTGGATGGCACACTTCCAATATTTGTCAAAGGCCGCGCTATATTTGGTGCTGGAACGGGCGCATACTGAAAGTTCATACTTCTATTTTGGGCGCACAGATTTTACCACATGTTCAAATACTTTATTCATTGCGTCGGCATATGCGCGCGGCATCATTAGCGCAATATAGGAATCCGCTGTAATAACCTGTTCCGGGTGTACTGTGGATACAGAACTATCATCGTATAGACGCCATTCTTCGCCCTGACGCGCATACATGCGATAATGACCGCCATGCGTGGATCCATGATGTTCAATCACGGCATATGTAAGATATTCAGGCGCGACTTTGCGATGCGGATCACCAAATGGATCGCGATCAAATGCCATCATTGGAGAAAAGTCCAGATTATCAAGATCCCAGTTAATCCGACCACGCACTTTCATGCCAGTGTTGGTAAAACGCTTCAGACTTACAATTGTAATAGGAGGGATGCGACTAATCTTGTTGGAAATCACAGCCTTCACCTTCTTAGCACACTTTTCACAATGGTAGTCATCCAGTGTTTCAGGCGCAAAGGCAGCGGCAAGGCACGCAAGCATATCTGGTGCGGGTCCCCCAACAACATCTGCACCGGGAATTGGCGCCTTAATCATAAGCCATGGTTCATAGCGCTCAGACACATTGCCACACACAGAGCATGTAATCTTGATCTGATTCTGCCCATTGAAGTTCTGGACAATAGGACTGTATTCCTTGCTAAAGAAACTAGACCACGACTGAATACAGCGTGCATGGGCTTCCTCTTCACTAGTTGCTGAGCTCCCTACAACATCCATCTTGACACGACGATACATACCATCGTGTAGGGAGTCCAGAATATACTGAAGTGCCTCTGCTGCGTCACACTGCTGCCCAGGATGATACCAGTAATCGTCTGTGTCTTTTAGCACAGTATGAAGGCTGTGGAAGAACCCGCGTGGCACAAGAGTAGGGTATGTCCCTGCTGGTGTACTTGCGCGCCAAAAGTCAATCATAAGTGTGCGAAATGCTGTCACAATACTCTTCCGCTTTGACTCCTCGCGAAGCGTAAGATCTGATTCAATATCCTTTAGAAATAGTACACCAAGCGGTGGTGTAAGACGAAGCCCCTGAAGGACAACATTCAGGAAACAGGTGTTGCCAATATTGGCAAGGCCTACACGGGAATTTAGAACGGAATCGGATGACATTGTACACACTTTGCTTGTAGCCTTTAAAATAGTTCAATTTTTGTGGCCAGGCAAAAAAAATGAAACTGTGTCACATGTTACCATAAAGCACAGGGAATGGCGTTTCATGCTACACAGTTTCAGACTCCGTATGGATTCAGTCTTCTTGATGAACTTCATAATTTCTTTCCTGAACTTCTATACGATGATGTAATCTTCCAAGGGCTCGTGCCTCGGTTCCTACGGCATAGGACACATGAATTGTTCCCACAGCCGTTTACGCGGGAGCAAAATATGTACAGACTGTATCTTGCTCAGAACAGACGTGCTCGTTCTACTTCATGGTATTCGGCAGCTCCACCTAGCACACCAAGGCTTGCAAGCGTTCAAAATCGTGCTCCGGCACCGTCTGCTTCACCTGCACCCGCCGCACCAGCCACAGAACCTACACCCGCGCCGACTGAGCCAGCACCAGCAACACCGTCTCGTCCAACTCGGACTCCAGTTGCTCCAAACGCACCAGCACGTCCACAACGCCCAAATGATGCTGTAACTGATCTTCTAACTACACTGCTGTCTATGCCTCTTAATGAAAATATGATCGTTAATGACGCACGGAATTACAATATGTTTAATCCAACAACATGGACATATATGGGCACAGCGATGAATCTTGAAAATCTATGGCAGGATGTGGAAGTCGCACCTACTGCAGATCAGATTGAACGTGGATCACAACAGCGGGATGCTTCCGCTGTTCCCGCCGATGTAACGTGTGCTATCTGCATGGAACGTGGTGATAATGATATTTGGCGTAGACTTCATTGTTCGCATTATTTCCACGACACTTGTATAAGCAGGTGGCTAAGGCGCAATGTTGCCTGTCCAGTATGTCGCACAGATATTCGCGATGTGCGTGAAACAGATAGTGTTGAAGAGTAGACATACCCTGTGAAAAAAATTGAAAATTGCGATTTATACTTTTTTGATCATGTGAAAATGTCCTTCCATAACATTCTTGACGCTAGCATTGACTTTTCCCCTAGCCCAAAGGCAACAAAGATATGCCTTGCGCTACAGGAGTCAGAACTTACACAGGTTGATCAACAGCGCATGGAACGTTTTGTGCGCGTATGGTGTAAGGAGGTTGAACAGTTTGCCCCAAATCTGAAAGATATTACAATTCTATTTCGCCCAAGCACAAGCGATGGGGTGAACATTAGTATTGTAGGAATTAATAAATTTCTACAATATCTTCAGGAAGCCGTTCCAAATAAGAAACAACTGAAATTTAAGCTATACATGGATAAATATGCGTATGCTTCCAACACAAGCATCTATGAATATGCGGAGGAAGCAGCATTGATTGCGGATCTTGGTTCTTAAATTCAAAAACGAACCATAGCTCGTAATTGAGCTTTATATTTTTGGCATATTTCATCGCACCCTGGATATCCTATTTTTCCTAAAGCGCAGAAAATTGGTATATATACAAAAGCAGTTAGGAGGAGTGGTGTCAAAAAGAATGTGCTTAATGCTGTAGAAACACCCTTTCCAAACGCTTTTGCGACTACCCACTGGAATGTAGATAAGCCTAAGAAGAGCGGTGTTAATTGCGTGCTAATAAACTGTTCAACAATGCGACCAACAGAAGCAACCACTTCATCGCGTATTGGGTTCAAGACTGGTAGAAACCGTGCACAAATGTAGCGAACTGGGTCCGCAAGGCTATTATTAAAATCTGGATCATTAAAAGCAGTTGTAAGATTCGCAATGATTACATCAGTGCTTGCTCCAGGATTATTTGAAGTTTCCCGCATAAATACACTTACAAACGCATACACCATGATAGCATACATCATGATTGTAAGCATTTTTACTATATCTTCGCATGGGTTTGGCACTTGGCCAGGACCAGGGATCACAAAATCTAAAAAAGGTCGTAATTCGCTACCACCACGGTGTTTCAGGACTGGAAGTTTGCGCCGGAAGCCACCTTTTTTTGTTACACGGGTCTTTTCTAAGGCGTCACTCACTGCCCTAGCATAACTCAAAAATTCTTCCACTGAAGGGGTAATAAATTCGGGGTGTAATTTACGATACTCTTCTCCCTTAATCTCAAACAAAAAGGCGATTGCTTCACGCACAAGTCTTTCAGAGGGATCGGATCCTCCGCGTACAACTTTGCGTGTTGTAGAACGCTTTAAAGAAGGCATGTTCTACAAATACACGCGATTTAATGTTTATATGCGACGAACAATACCAATAACTGATCCATTGATCAGCTGTGAGTGTGAAAGTTTGGCTCCAGATTCTGAATAAACTGAATGAATCTGGGAATCGGGTCCTCTATATGTATTTAGTCGTTCCAACAAGAGCCCGATCGTTTCCCCGCCAGAAGCAGTTAAACGCAATTCACTAGATATTGTTGGAAATCCAGGCAATCCTACAGCACTGCTATCCGGTCGTAACACCAATGTTCCACCACCAATGTTTCCAAACAGCCAACTTATCATTTTAATCTGTGCACAATTTAAAAAATATGAAATTTTTCGCAACGTTTTTGATCGTAGTTGCCTTAATGTTTTTTTACAAAATGTATAAATATGCGCAGGATTCGCCATTGCGTATAAGTTCCGAATTTGCACGTGAATTGTTGAAACGTAAAGATGTTGATGTAGTTTTAGATGTTCGGACACAAATGGAAAGGGATGTACTGGGATATTTACCTGGATCAGTCCATGTTCCGGCCGCGGACATTCAAAAGATAGAACAAAAATACCAAGACAAAAACACAAAGTTTTTACTATACTGTAATACAGGGCAACGTGCTCGTAAAGCAGCGGAAGCACTCACGCAATTAGGATACAAAAATGTAAAATATATTACTGGAATGCATACAAAAATTATTTAAAAATTATATGTAGAAGATGGCTGCCGCCGCAAACGATGATGAAAATGCTTATTTTATACTTGGTCATGGAACAGAGGATATTGAAAAAGGAAGAGAGTTTATACTCCCGGAAGGAAAAACCTTAGTTATATTGGCATCGTGCGGGCGTCCTACAATTGCGCAACTTGATGTAGCACAATTGCGACATTTATTCACTACTTCAGAAAATAAAGAACTGCTCATGAATCCTATTGATAATTATTACAAACTTCGCTCTTTTATCAGTAAAGATTTGACAATTTATGAAGCAGGGGAAAAAATACCAAATATTTCAGTTAAATTTATTTCCAATTGGGGTAGTGACTTTTCTAAAGCAGGAGTTTTTCCTTATCCAATGACTCGTCTTACAGATAATAAAGGTGATATTATACGATTGAATCCTAAAACTCGCAGTACTTTTGATAAAAAAGATATAATGGGATTATATGAGGGCTCCATATTTCCAAAGAATATTGAAGGATTAATTGATATATCTTCTACAGAAGAGGGTGTTTATATAAAACAACTTGAAAAAAACATGGAATTTCCACTATCTGCTATTCTTAAAAACTCACATCCTGGTGTATATTATTACGCCGCGTGTAGAAGCCTTCCTATAGCGCCATTAAATAGGACTTTTTATGCATCCAATAATGGCGAAATGCCCCTTCTTAATCAAGTAAGTAACAAACAAGAATGGTCAAAGCCTTTTTTAGAAGCATCGAAAGCTGTGCACCATACACCTGCTGAACTAAATATTTATAATCCAGAAACATACAAACAAATAGGTATTCTACAAACATGGTTAGACACCTATTATAATGGTAAACCTCGTAACTGGGTTTCAGGCAATGTAATTAACTATGTAAGAAACATAAATAAAGCAAAACCAACTGTAGAACTTCGCCGGCAAGAATCTATGAAAAGGTTATCAGAGCTATTAGGAAAACATGGAATAGAAAAACCTGCTGATTTTAAAGATCCATCCGCATCAACATATGGATACAAGTTTGAGCCACCTATGAAACATCCGGTAGAAAAAAAGGTTCCTATTGTATCTGAGCCCTCACCGAAAAATAATTCAGTATCATCGGTAGAAAAAAAAGTTCCTATTGTATCTGAGCCCTCACCGAAAAATAATTCAGTATCATCTGTCCTTGAATTATTAAAGCGGGCAAAGGCAATTTCAAATTCAATGCCAGCAAAGGATCAAAAAGGTGGAAAAACACGTAAACTTAAGAAAAAACAAAATAATAAAAGTCGGAAATTTGATTCGCGTTTCTAAACCGATGAACATTCTGCTTCGCAACATAAAAGTGCTCATCTTTTTATGATTCAAAGGTCTAAGAGCGACTTGATGTAGTTTTCGTTTTAAACATGGACGCAATGGACCGTTGGCCCTTTGCTTCCATTGCCTCAGGCGCACGCGCAGCATCAAGGAGCGCCTTTTCAAATAGCAATGTGTTGGCAAGTTTCTCGCACGCTTCCACTGGCTTTTTGTGGGATTTTGCGGCTCCAACAGTCGCTGTTGTAGCGCCAGGAATCGCATCTACCGCAAGACCAAACACTTGCGAGACAGGCTTCGCAATCTGATTTGTCACATAAAAGGCGTAATCTGGGCGCAGACCTTTTTCCTTAATGTAACTTGGTAGCTCAATGCGGTCTCCTTGAAGCTTTGGTGCTGGGCCCGCACCATGACTAATATACACATAGGGAATGCGATCGCTTGTACTAGGCTTATTACCAGGATCACGCTCACCAATGCGATCTGCTAGCACCTTGTGCGCAATGCGTGTAGGGTCCTTGTATTCCGCACGCAGCGACTTTGTAATTGTAAGTTTGGACAAGGGGAATTTGCCAGCCAAGATATCACGTGTAGCACCAGTCACAAATTCTGCTGCTGCTTTTACACCCTCCGCCACATTGTTTGTTCCAAGAATGCGATCAATTGCTCCGCCGTATACATACTTTACAATTGGCGCATTATCACGACGCTTCTTCACAATGCCCATGCTTTTTCTGTGAAAGTCATCGTCCTCAAGGCCATCCTCAGACATTTCTCCAACATATCGCTTTTTACTCAGCAAGATAAATGATTTGAAGATCTTATCAAACTCAAAGTCATGTGGGGGTTTCAGGCAACTTGTAACAAGCTTTCCAGACTCTACTGTCAGATCTTTTGCGGCTTTTAGTGCTGCGGCTCCAGTCAGGCGCGCACCAGTTACAGGATCCTTAGGGCGAAAGCGCAGGAAAATACTATCTGTATCACCATACACGCATTCTACGTCGCATCGAGGATCCGCACCACCACCGTACACAGTCTCAATCACAGACTTGGCAAACATGAGCTGCTTCCTTCCATACGCTGTTGTAGACGCAGCTAGCACTTGGCGACGGATCTTGAATGTACCAGAACCAAGCTGACCGTACAGAGAGTTTGCTGTAAGCTTGTAGGCCAGCTGCTGTGCATCTAGTAGCGCACGACGAAACTCATCTGGTTCCGATTCCGCTAGCTTGCGCACCTTTTTACGGTTCCCAAGAAGCATTTCCAGAATGCGGGGAATTGTGCCCATTACACCAATCACCTTTTCGCCGGCAGCTACACGGTAGGGATCCGCCTGCTGAATGTAGCGCGCAACACGCTTACCGTCACGAATCTTTGCTGGATGCTTGCGAGTATCGGCAGGATCTACACGCAAGATATCAAACTCAATGTTCACATAGCAAGCGCCAGCTAGATTATCATACCGATCTGAGCCCTCACGCAAACAGACAAAGTTGCCATCGTTATCATAATCTTTCACCCAGATCAACGTATCATGGCTAATGTTTTCGCTAATAATGGAACTAGGGTACAGGGACGCAAAGTCATCTGCTGTCACAGGATCATCAAGATAGATTCCTGTGTGAGGCTCAAGCACAATCGCACCCTCGTAAGAATCTTCCACTTCGTCATCTGAATCGTCACTGTCTGTCTCCTTGAGCTCAGGCTCCAATACTTCACGGCCCTGACTTGGCATCACCTCAATCAGCTGATCCACCTTTCGGCACTCCTTAAAGATAAGTGACTCAATCTTAATGCCCTGGCCACGTGTAAAGATGTAAGAAACGGGCACGGAACACACTTGTGCCATAGCTACACTGTTGTTCAGCACTTCTAGTTTGAGAAAGAGCTCCATCACTAGGTCACAATCCTGCAAGCAGTAGCGCGCAATTGTTGCACGATCCGCCGCTGAACCACGGTGAAGACGGAAAATGTCCTTGGGACTTACATCGTCCTTCACTTGAGCCCAACGCACTGGAGCAGCACCGTGCTCTGCTAGTGTTTCGGCCCCGCCGTCAATGTACACAATAAGTGCCTTTGGCTCCACACCAACAACAGAACAACGATCCACAACACGGTCGTTCTCAGCATCCAGCAATGTAATGTAACGACCAACAACAGTTCCCTTTGTAGACTTTGTAGCAAAGCGATATGTATCCTTTTCACCCTCCACCGCTTTCAACGCACCATTTACACTTCCACTCACAAATGTCGCACTCACATTATCAAGAGTGTAAGAGTCCAGATTCGCATTGCGGCGCACATACGGCAGCAAATCAATCTGAAGGCGACCAGGAGAGCCCATGAAGTACATGGTGTTATCGCCCATGGCGCTGCTGCTCAAGAACTTCTCCTCAAGGCGAGGAGGACGACTGCGTAGGTAGCTCAGGGGCGCAGCAATAATCTTTGCCTCCTCAGGCGTACAGACTTCTTGAATGCGATCCCAAATATACTTACTGTCAAAACCAAAGATGTTGTACCCAATCAAGACATCAGGCTGTGATTTCCCAATCCAGTTGAACCACGACTTTAGCATAGCTGCCTCTGACGCACACTGATACACGCCAATAGGCACTGATGCTCCAGGTGGTTTCACACCCTCGCCATCGCAACTTCCTAGCACCCAAATATGTTTGCTTACAGGTGCGCCATGCTTATACAACACAGTGCCAATCTGGATAATCTCATCGCCAGCAATACGAGGAAGGCCATTTGTAAGCGCCTTATCTAGGGCGCCAATTGCCTTTTCTTTGGTCTCTTTTGTTGCGACCTTCAGATTAGCAAGGGCCTTGCCAACAGCTTCCAGAGCACCCTTTCCCTCCAACATCAAATATAGTGTCTCACTTAGCATATGTGCCATTGGCTTTTTCAGATAGATCTGAGACAGTGTCTTGCTGGTCCCATTAATAGCATCAGCCAGCGTAGAGCACAGATCCATGACTGTGTTGGGAACACATGACTCCAACAACTCACGAATAGGTTTTCTGTAGGTTTTACTGGCTAGTGGGAAATCGCCGTGGCTAGACATACACTCAATATCCCAACTACCAACTAGATACGGCGCCATTCCATTTTCGGCAGATGGAAACACATCATCGTAGTCGCAGGTGGCACTAATTACTGTCTTTGCATCACGACCTTCGCTATAGCTCCAATTCTTAGCACAGATCCAACCAGCAGGTGAGCAATCACGAATATGGAAGAAACGCAGCACAGGATCAATGTTTGCCTCGTACACCTTAAGCGTGACTTTGCTGCCATCCACATCAAGATGCGCTACGTCATCGCTACGGGGTGCTGATGCCAAGATGTTGACCGCTGTAGCACCAAACAAGGACTTTGTATCCCATGGAATAGGCGTAGTTGTATCTTTGGTTAGAAACCGCGCCTTCAAATCACGCCATAGCGCCTGCGATGGCACGACAATCTTCATAAAGGTCGCCATATAGCCGCCATTGTAGTCAAATAGTGTCTGATGCTTCTCAATGACAGTTTCGCACGCACTGCTTTCCTCCAGCGGCACACCATTCATAATCCAGCGCATAAAGTTACGCTGCGCAGAACTGTTGGAAGCCAAGGCATCTGGAATACGAACATAAAAGTACGGCTTGAAATTCTCCACGCTCAGACACACACTTTTACCGTCGGCATTACTGCCAAACAGCAAGATCTGAAAGCGGCGACCGCTGAGCTTTTCATCGCGGTCTGAACTACCCTCACTCACTGATGATTCACGCGCAACACGTGTATCGCGGCTCAAAATATCATTCACTTGGAACACAAGTTCCGTAGTCTCAGGATCAAGGAATTTACTCATTTTGTATTCGCACGCAAAAAAGGGGGTGCCCTATGCCGCAGTCAATTTTTCGCCATCAGCCTCTGCTAGTATCCATCCAAAAGGTACGTATATGTGCTTCACTTATCTGCTGTTTAATAACATCAATACTAATTGCGGGCACGATAACAACAAGTTGTCCAGTTTTAGAATAAGAAACACTATACTTGGAAAACAACTCGGTTAACAGTGTTTGAAGTAAAGGGCGGGCCGGTCCATCAACATGGGTGAGCGTAAAGCGGATTTCACGATTGCCATCATCTTCTTTCCAAATTGTAGCATTAACAACTACTGACTCTAACAGTGTGGCTACAGCGCGTTTCATAATATCACCACACTTCCTTAGCGTTTTTACAGTGTGAACCTTTCCATCTTTCTGAGAAATTACATAGTTTCCATTACTTTTTACAATTGTGTATTGTAGTGTTTTATAAAGCAAAGTGTATGTTGATTCAGTTTGCGTTATAATGGTTGCGCCAAGCTTAGTAAAGTAGGCTTCAGGCGAAGGTGTGGAAGGAAATGTATTACCCATGGTTTACTCGGCCTTTTCTACTTCAATCTGACACAACTTCAATTTTTCATTTGCTTGCGTGTGCTGCCACGACGATGTTTCCGTGACCCTCCACGATGGTTTGACCGCTTAGGGGATTTGAATGTCTTACTGCGACGCTTATTCAGCATACTGTGAGCTAAAAGCAAAAGCCCGGCGGGACCTGCCTTTTCAATAGCACCAACAAACGCACTAGCAACAGATCCAAACGCTCCACCGGCCTGAGCAAGTTTTCCGACAAGAGGTATATCTTTAGTTACACCGACTTGTACACCGGGTTCTCCACTATTCTTTGGTGCTGTGGTCAATTCCTTTTTCATCGCAGGAATATCACGCATAATGGGTAATGCATTTGTGACTTCTTCGCTTCCAGGAACTTTATACTCGGAAATTTCACCAGTAGGAGTCACTTTGATTACACTTGGATAACCCTGGATTTTTGCGTCTTTAATAGTCGGCACCTTTTCCATCATGTCGTGATGCACACTTGCTATATTTGCAACTCGCCCCGGTGTATTTTCCAGTTCATGCCATGTAGGCTTATAGCGTTGGCAATGGCCACACCAATCCGCATACACTAAGACAAACGTAAGAGGGCCGGTGTGAATCAGTCCCTCCAGTTTTGACGCTTGTTCAGATGTACGAACATCAATCGGTTTGCTGGGGAGAAAACGGCCACGGCTGTTCCGTTCGCGGTTTACCATTTTACTATGGAGTGAGAAACTTAATGCTAATACCTAGTAGATATGAACAAAACAGGAATGCTACTTCTGTTTGTGATCGCAATGGTCTTTGTGATCATTACAGTTTCTAAAACACAGGAAGCATTTACATCGGAAACCTCTGTATGCCCCACAAGTGCTACTCGTGGTGCCGATGGCAAAATAATTGTCCAACCTGGTAATAAAACATTTTCAACACTACCTGAGTATATTGGGTATCTTTCTGGATTATATAGCAATGGAGCAAAATGTATACCGCCAATGGTTAAGAACAATAAAACACCTGTTGATGGAATATTAGGTGGTCTTGGAAATGGAGCAGAACCACCATCTGCTGCTAACGCACTAGGTGCTACACGGGATGTATTAGATACTGATTTTAAACAGGAAATGACAAGTGCTAATTCAAAGATCAATAAATTAGACGATTATGAGTACACACGTGTGTTCCAATCGGAACGTGGTGATCGCAATTCCATTGATACTCAAAGTAAAAACCAATTGATGCAGAATCGTCGTCTTGATTGGGCAAATTTACCCTTTAATTCAGAAGTGCGCGCAGAAGAAGAGGAAGCCTTTATAGCAGGACGCATGGAGTCAGGATATCGTGAGCCAAAGACAGGTGTGTTTTTCAATACAATGGAAGGCAATAGCATTACTCCTCCCGACGTGGAAGCAGCACGTTTGCGCGAACAGAAACTATTGGCTACCTATAAACCAACAGATATTACAAAACACGTTATTGATAATGAAACAGAGGCTGTAGCAAACCTTGTTATGAAAGCATATGAGAACGATCCAAATTGGGAACCAGTGGTTACAAAGGTGGATGAGAACAAATGGGAAGTCACAGAACTGCGCCCTAAGCCTCGCAAGGAAAAGTATGCTGATGACAAAACAACGGCAGCAGCAATGATGGAGGCAGATACGTTGGCAATGCCTCGCCCTGAATTACAGATTGATGACAGGATTCGTGGCGATCCCTATTTTGATAAAACCGGCGTTGTAGACAATGATAACAAGCGGTTCTGGAATTACAACGATTTCCGTAAATGGACTCCGGGGCTAGAGCGCATGTTTGCGCCAACAGCCGATGAAAAAGCGTGGTACTAAATCGCACACAAACTGTAAGCGATGCTAGTAAACTAAATACGTTTTCTACCGCAAAGATGCGGTCATTGATTAAATGGCCCGATTATGTTGGAAGTGCTGGGTGGAAGCCTGGCCCGAAGCATTAGCACGACCCTAAACGGACATAAATTAGGTAATTTGAACGACCATAAAGTATACCACCCATTCTTACATATGTTTTTTAACAAAATGCCTGACCGCATTGCGTTCAAGTATTTTGCTTGAAAGATAGGCACTCAGCAAAGTAAAATGCCAATTCGCATTTTAGTAGATATTCGGGAAAACGATCTGCTGCGTGAATTGGAACCGTATTGCGATCCTAGTGGAGCCGCATTTTGGGTGGAGAAAACTACATTAGATGTTGGAGATATAGCCTTTGTTTCCGACATAAGTGGGTCAAATCCGTATGTTGTTTTAGAACGAAAAACTGCCGAGGATCTTGGTGCTAGCCAACGGGATGGCCGGTATAGGGAACAACGTGCGCGTTTGTACGCTTTACGCGGATCTGGAACATCAATTGGATATATACTAGAAGCTCCACCTTGGAGTCCAAGTTTAAATCGGAGTTGGTGTCGTGGAGCGTTTACAGAAGTCCACCTTCAGCAAACAATCGCACGCCTTCAATTCCGACACACTATTCCAGTGTTTCAGTCAGCATCCATTCCACAAACTGTACAATGGATTCGTCGCATTGCCACGGCTTTGCATAACGATCCGACTGTATATTCCTGTGGCATGGCGACATCCGCATCAGAAGCAGCTGCGGTATATACTGAGGCGATCCATGTGAAAAAAGCGGAAAACAATAGCCCGCAACGAATTTTTATAAGTTTTTTGCTAGCTATACCTGGCTTAGGGAAAGCAACTGCGGAAGCAATTGGTCTTGCCGTGAATTATAGTTTTACGACGCTTCAAAGCAAAACATTGGCAGAATTGTCGGAAATTCAGGGCGGTAAAAAACGGTTAGGTATTTCATTAGCAACCGCCATACATGCTGCGATTCATTCATAGTTTTTCATCTTCTGTAAATCCTAGCACAGTATCAGGTCGTTTTGGCGCAATTGCGCGAACAATGCTATCAAATTGCGGCAACTTAGGGAGCTTTTGGGTCACACGATGTGGCAGTGGCAATGGCAGGATCTGGAATATACGGATTATATGATGAGATTGCTCCATATTGAAAGGCGGAAGGATACAACAGTAGCAACACCGAGTTGATTGAATCGTAGCGCTCAATCACCTGACCATGGATATTTACACATTCAATTTTTTTCTCATGTGTTTCCCTTAGAAGAGTGTGTACAACTTTCCCATCAGAGTTCAAGTAGGAGACTGCGTAATGACCCTGAATGCTACTTGGGCGAACAACAGGATATTTGAATGTATTTACAAATGTTTCCGCTGCGGGGCGGTCTAGGAAAGGATTGTAGGAAAAGTGAGATGTAATAGACATGTTTCACGTCATGCTAATTATCAAGAATTTAATTTTCAATTTTTCACATTCATAAAAAATGAATTGTTTAAACGCTCATGAGCATAAGTATAGTAAAATGTCTGAGCCTACACTCCTTATTACCCCTGAGGAGCCTAAAATCTATAATCCTTGGAATCCTGCCAACCGTCGTATACCGGATGCCACGATTCTTGCTATTTTGCGTGCGTATGGTGTGAAAGATAGGCCGCAACGGTGGGAACTGTTCCGTCAGGCATGTGTTCACAGTAGTTATGTGGACCGTCCAGATGCGCCAGCGCTTCAAACATCGGAACCGGTGATTATTGCGCCACGACCTGACGACTGTATGCCGCTCTGTTCAGCTGATAATGAGCAGATTGAATTTGTAGGCGATTCACTGCTTGGATGCATTATTGCGCTATATCTTCACGAACGGTATCCAGATCAAGATGAAGGGTTCTTGACCCGTCTTCGCACTCGACTTGTAAACAACAAACAGCTTGGAGAACTTGCGCTAAAGATTGGGTTTCAGCATTGGATTATTGTAAGTCGGCATGTGGAGGAGGTGTGTAATGGTCGTCGGAATCTACGAATTCTTGGGAGTATGTTGGAAGCATGGGTTGGTGCGCTGTACCTTGATATTGCGGAAAGCAATCCTGGTGGCGCCTTTATTCGGGTACGGAACTGGCTAATTAATTTGTTTGAAACACAGGTTGATTTTGCTGCGCTGATTAGTGAAGACAACAACTTCAAAGATCAGCTACTGAAATATTATCAGGCGAATTATCATACACCTCCAAAATACAAGGAGGTGCTTGTTGAGGGGCCACTCCACGATCGGACCTTTACAATGGGTGTACTGGCGCCAGATGGTTCAATTGTAGCTACCGCTACAGCACGAAACAAGAAGGTGGCAGAACAGGAAGCAAGTCGCAAGGCATTGATTAAACTTGGAGCGCTGGAAGAGGACTAACCGGCGCGTACCACCGTTACTGAATATACAGCTGGATTCGCAGTCCAGGTGCATATGTAAAAAGTCTCCTCATCCAATACTCCCTCTGTGTTTGTTCCAAGCATTTTTTGAACACGACGAAATGTAGCAATACGCTGCTTTGTATCTGCGTTTATAATATTGACTTCACCACCCATATCACGATACATAGATGCTATTGCGCTAGTTGGAGCACTTGAAAATGTATTAGAAAATTCAGTTGTGGTCATTATGCTTTTTGGTGTATATCCAATATTAATAGTGTAATTTGTAGTTGTAGCAACAGAGTATAGGAATCGGGCACGGCTTGGGATTTCACTATGTGTGCGGGTGGTAGAGCTCATCTTAACGTTAGGTGAGAAAAAAAAATATCCCACGAGTTAGAAATGACTGATAATACACCGGAACAAGGACCGCGCGTTTTAATACGTGGTCCACCCCGATTTGGCCCACCTATTGCTTTAGAGAAAATACGTCGCGTAGCAGCACCAGCAAATATGTTTGAATTACTGGAAAATGCTGCGGTGGCGGCTCCAATGAATATGCGAGAAAATCCTATTGGACTTGGTGTTGGTATAGAGGCTGCTCCTGCTGCTGGTGCTGCTGCTGGTGCTGCTGCTGGTGCTGCTGCGCCGGCGCCGGCGCCTGCTGCTCCAAGGGCTCCTCCTAAACGGAAAACACAAGCTGAGTTAGAACTTCCTGCTGATTTTGGAGTAGCAGCACCTGCTGCTGCTGCTGCACCTGTAGCAGCTCCTGGCGTAGAAGGAGTATTAAGCCCTGAACTTTCTGCGTTGGCAGACCGTGTAATAGCTGTGATGGATAAATCCAAGGTTGAAGTGAAATCGGAGTACTTCGTACCTAGTTCCCGTCGTGCCTTCAAACAATTCATAATTCAGGCCTATCGCAGATACAAGCTTCCCAAACTACCCGAAATTCCGGACCCCGATGCTTGTGCTAAGGCGGCTAGTAAAAAGGAACTGAAAACATTTGCCTATCAATCCTTTATACGTGACTATATTCAACGCCCTTCCCCCTATCGTGGTGTATTGGTTAACCACGGCTTAGGCAGCGGTAAAACATGCACATCTATTGCTAGTATTGAAGCGCTATATCAGTCTGATCCAAGCAAGCCAATTTATGTTATGACTCCAGCATCCTTAAGCCCCAACTACAAGGGTGAAATTACAAAATGCGGTCCTTTTATTTTCCGTTATGATAACTTTTGGACATGGGTGCCTATTCCTAAACTAAAACCATTTCCAGCTGAAGCAAATTTGTTGATTAACAAACTAGGTATACCTGCGTATGTAATACAAAAGCAAAAAGGCGGATGGCTTCCAGATCCTACAAAAGCATCCAACTTTGAGGCATTATCTCCTGAACAACAAACAAGTATTAAGAACCAAATTAAAGAACATATTGATTACCGTTTCCAATTTATCCATTACAATGGTGTTACAGAAAAGACTGTCCGCAATTGGGCCTGTAAGAATCCTACAATGTTTGATGGAGCTACAATTGTTATTGATGAAGTCCACAACTTGATTCGCACAATCAATAACGCAAACCTAGAAAATTTTTATAAGGATGAACCACGTGACCTTTCAACCTATGTTCCTAAGTTCTGCGAAGTTGGCAAGAAATATCGCATCTCCTATTTATTGTATCGTATGATTTGTAATTCGGTTGGATGTAAAATTATTGCGCTATCCGCTACACCAATTATTAACTTCCCGCAGGAAATAGCAATCTTGGCAAATGTGCTGGCCGGCGATACGCGCATGGCAGAGGCAAGTACACCAGGGCTGGATAAGCGGGCTGAAATTGTGCGCATACTGAATGCTCACCCTGAAGTGGATTTTGTAGAAGTAATACCGCGCCCTGAAGTGAGTACTTCTACAATCCGCATTACACCAGTGCCAAGTGGCTGCCGCAAAGTGTTGGATGAACGCGGAGCGTTCCGTGGATTTATTCGCGACGAAGTGCTGGCCGGTGCTGCTGAAGAAATGGATCGTGAGCGTGATTTGGAAGGATGGTTTGGGCGAGTTGCGCATGAACTTACAAAAGTGGGAATTAGTGTTGGTGAGGCTCGCTTTAAAAGTGTGCCACGCCTTCCTGATCTGGAAAAAACATTTAGCGAATTGTTTATTGATAAGGAAAATCTGGAAGTGAAGAAAGCAACTGCGCTACCCTTAATGGCGCGGTTATCTGGATTGATCAGTTATTACAAGGGTGGTAAAGCAGATCTGATGGCAAAGGTAACACGTGACGAAGAAGTGTTTGTAGATATGAGCGACCTTCAATTGAAGAAATACACTGAACAGCGTAAGTTGGAGATTGACAAGGAATTGCGTCAGAAGCGCAAGGAGAAAAAGGCAATCGCGGCTGGAGCAGGTGTAGCAGCGGGATACAGTGAAGTAACAAAGAGTGTCAACTCCACATTTAAGATTTTCAGTCGCGCCGCCTGTAATTTTGTATTCCCTGCAGATTTGGATCGTCCTATTCCGGCAGATTACCGTGATGTACTGAAGATGATTGGTGCGCGTGTTGGTGAAACAGGCGATGAAGTAATGATTGACCGTGTAGGAGATGCTGGTGAGCAGTTGTTAGTAGATGAAGCCGCTGCTGCGGCAGCTATTGAAGAAGGCGGTGAGGGAGATATGCCTGCTGCTGTTGAGGCTAGCGCAGCGGAAGGAAATACGGCAATAACATATGAACGCGCATTGGCTTCTGCTGTGCGAGAGCTAAAGGCACGTGCTGGAGAATTCTTTAGCGCTGGTGCACTAGCACAACATAGTCCTAAGTTCCAGGCTATTTTGGATCGTTTGGCGGAGTCCCGTGGCCCAGCCCTATTCTATTCCACATTCAAGACACTAGAAGGTGTGGGTCTGTTTGGTGTTGCGTTGGAAACCCAACAAAAGTACAAAAAGTTTGATATTATACAGGCAGGCGGAAGCTGGACTATTGCGCCAGAAACATTAGAAGGCGGGCCTGGTACACCCCGTTATATAACATATACAGGCGATGAAGATCGTGCTAAGCGTGATATTTTATTAGCAATCTTCAATGGAAGATGGAAAAATGTGCCATCTGCATTAGCAGAAATGGTGAAAACATTGGCTGGCACAGACAATAACAGAAAGGGTGAAATCGCAAAAGTATTTATGATTACACAATCTGGTGCGGAGGGTATTTCATTATCCAATGTGCGCCAGGTTCACCTTATGGAACCTTACTGGAACTATGTACGCCTTGACCAAGTGAAAGGTCGTGCTGTGCGTATTTGTTCACACATGGATCTGCCACCAGAAGAACGCACCGTAGATATCTTTACTTATATTAGCAAGTTCTCTGAAAAGCAGATGAAGGAGCGTAGCGTTGACGAAACATTGCTAAATTACGACAGTGGTCTTACAACAGATCAAAATGTATTGACACTCTTGAAAAACAAGAAGAAGTTGGCAGATAGTTTGCTAGATGTGATGAAGAAATCTGCAATTGATTGTGAGTTGAACAGGGCTGAAAATGGAGAGTATGGTTGCTACCGTTTCCCAGGCGAACCAAGTATGGAGCTTATGTTCCATCCATTGGTAGAAGTCCATGTAGCAGAAGCAGCTGGAGCTGTGCGTGAAGCTGGAGGAGCGGCTGCTGGTCTATAAAGTTGTTGGATACTCCTTGCCACTTCCCTGTCGTAGCAAGGGCGGATCTAACCAAAATGATCGCGATTTATGAAGTGTTAATTGGTAATTTAATTCCCAATCAAGAACTTCCGCAAATGGAAACAGTGTGCCAAGAATCTTATCCAGCATACTTACTTTGAAAATCATCGCATCTGTTGTCCGTGTATGGTAGTAATAGGGCGCAGGAAACCATCCAAGACGGTTATCCCCTTCAGCACGACGTGGCCGCAAATTGGCACCAGCACTCAGCGACAAAAAATCCCACGAGTCATATGGAATGGATTGTAGAGAAAACCCAAGTAGTTTTAGAAAATCGTCAAAAAACAGCACATCACTTTCCAAAATCATAACAACTTTATACCCGCGTTCAACAGATCTTTTAGCAACATCGGCCCAATTCAATACAAGACTAATTTCTCCAAGTTTCATATTGTAGGAATTAAAGTTACGTTGAAGTTCCACAGGTTTACGATCAACCCATGGATTATATACTTTTTCAACAGTTTCCATGCTGAGTGTGTCACCGTAGCAACTTAAATCCATAGTGTACGCCGACTCAGATATACCATTGGATTGTAACCATGTTGTAAGATACGCAGCACGCGCCGGTTCTTTCCGTGGATCACAAAGTATAAATGTGTGATCAATCGGCGTAGGCCAACTCATTTTAAAATTGTATACACTAACACGTTTAGACTCTTAGTTTATGCCACAGGTCCATCACGACTCTTTGCCTCGGCAAATGTCAACAAAGGAGTGTTTACGTACACAGGATTATTCCAGTAGTTCATCTCAGCCTTGATTTCTGATATGCTTAGAGCGCGCTCATACATATGGAACCATCCTAACCCAGCATTAGGGCAAGTTTGTTGTGAATAATCGTAACCATGACGACCCAAGTACACATACCGTAGTATTTCATCGGGGGCTGGGCCTCCATCGTATAAACGACCGCTATACTCTGTGCCTACAACTTCTCCGTTTCTATATATAGTAATACCCTTAAAATCATTTGTATATACAAGAGCCATGTGTACCCATTTACCGGTCGCAATTGGGGGGAAGCCAGCAGCATATCCATCAGGGAACTTGGCAAAATACACAAAGTTAGCATTATCACGCATCATTATATGTGTAGAATCTTGGCCATTTGCGTTGCGCATAGCATTAAATATGTATACAGGGCGTGTACTATTAAAGTTATCATAATAGATCATATAGGTCATAGTGCGAATGGCCTTGAATCTGTAGGGAGTTAAGATCTGAATAAAGCTTCCAAATTTGAACTGGGCACACTGCTTACCGCCTTTTGTTACAATGTTCATGTTTGTAGGACGAGACTTCATTACACCGCGAGTATCTCCAAGTGATCCGCGGAAAAAGTCAAACGCGATAGTGGGACCATCCTTAGGGAATGGTAAGAAAACAGCATTATTTATTGTTGTAATAGCGCCACGAGCATCCAAACCGCCTGCTCCGCCAATATCATACCACTGCATTTCAAACTTTGTAAGTCTGCCAGCTGGCACATTCACAGGCGCAGCGTAGTATGTAGTTGCCTGATCAAACCAGCGATCCAGCACAACGGAATCATTCACAATAACTTTAACGCCATCATCTGTCCAGAGATCAATATTACCCTGAATTGCTTTAGGAGGATTAATCATGCCACGCATCTTAACCATAAGCATATCCCTGCGCTGGGAAGGACCAATGTTCATACTATTCATGTTATCACTAAACTGTTGGAAACCAACTTCATTGCGGGTGGAACCCATGAATGCGGCATAACTTTCATAAATAGGTTGTTCAGGGCGAATAACCCATGATCCAACTCTAATTGCTGGTATTGTACCAATAAGGTATGCTAGACGGTCACCAGTGCTGTAGCTATAATATAGATATTCCATGCCAGGGTCTGTGCATGGCACAGGAGGTTTGCGATAAAAGGTTACACCAAGGCACTCCTTTGTGGCTTTATCCTGTTCCTTCGCATTGCTAGAGTTCATAGCATCCTTTAGTTTACGGAATACACCACCAACCTCATCCCATGTCATATTTGCGTATTCAGTTGCTGTGATTTGATTAGGGAATTTAGATCCAGCAGGCTGGCATCCAGTTTCACGGAACTTGCGCTGTAGACAATAGAGCTGGAATGGTCCGCGTGTTTTTCCATCAATATCACATATATCAAACTCCTTTGTGCCTGTTACAAGATGTTTAGCAGATTCACGGATCAAATTGGTACTACCTGTGCTCATAACATCAAAAATACGCTTGTAAATTGTGCCAGCACTCTGAGCATCAATTTCTCCATTTCCTAGAACAGCTTCTGGCACAATCACACCGGCATTACGAACTTGTGCTATAGCAAGACGATCTACTTCTGTAGGTGAGTTTGTGCTATATAGCATTGACAGTATAGCTCCGCTCTTACTGTAGCCTAAACCTTCTGCTAAGCTGATCAAGCATTCACGAGTAAGACGACCATTTGCTGGATCGCACTTGCGACGAGGTGTAGCGCCAGGAATGGGGTTACCGTTTTCATCAAGTGCAGGCATATCTGTAAGAATTCCAGGAGGCGCATTTAGCAAGCGGCAATCCCAACTAAAACTACCTCCGTCTTGGCGCTTACATTCTCCACCTGCTTGAATTATTCCTCCAAGCTTATCGCACTCTTCTTTTGTGTAAATTCGTAAACTATTGTCAGCACTGGGTTTGCCAAGCGATCCGCAACTTATACCTTCTGGTGTAGTGATTTCATTTGCTGCAGGTCTATAACAATCACCAACTGTATTTTTGGTAGCCTCTCCACAGGATCCTTCTTCGGAATCAGGGTATTTTTCAGTTCCATCACTCTGAATAGGAACAGCGTATCCAAGGCGTTCACAGAATCCACATACACCAGCAATACCAGGTGTATTCATCAAGTCGCAAGACTTGATGCGCTTACACATTTTAATATCCTCTTTCATGATTGCTGTAGGACGATCCCAAATCCATGTTCCATTTGCGGGCAATCCTGTGCGGAATAATGGACCTTCACGGGATCCTAATGCTCCAACACTTGGCGTTGAAGCATCTAAAGCATAATACCATCCGCATCCAATGCGTGATCCAGGGGTGCGTTGAGGTAAATCTTTAGGATGTTTTGCCTTCCGACAGAATTCCATATCATTTTTACTAAAGGCATTTTCAGGGTCTTCCGTAAAATATGTAGTGTAATCACGATCCGGAGATGTTGGTAAGTACATATCAGGTTGTTTAAGAGCTGTATTCAGATCTCCAAGTGCTAAACCGGGATTTGTAAAAATAGCTTTTCCAGCCTCATCGTGGAAATATGTGTCCTGTGCGTTTCCAAATCGTGTGCTAGCGTCGGCAAACTCTGCAAAGCCTTCTGTGGCCTGCTTGCGTGTATATGTGAGAACTACAATACACACAAATACAATTAGTAAAAGGATCAACCAGGCCGACTCCATATCTCTAATTACTTATGTGTAATTTTGTTGTGTTCTATCATTCACATTCTGTAATATGAAAAATAGACAATTATAGCATTGGTTTCTTGATTACCCAGCAAGCACGGTTTGTATCGTATGCGTTTGAAGTGTCAATCCTTGAAATCCAGGCTTGATCAGGGTTCATACGACTTGTTGTTATAAAGTGACCAGGCATATTAGCGGATTCAATGCTTAACATTGCCTTAGATCCGTTAAGAGCAGGGCGAATTATCCAAGAAGCGTTATTTTTGAATACTGTGTTGTTTTCAGCAAATTGTGCAAACACGCGAGTGTCACGATGGATTAGGTAAAAGTTTGTATTACTATTCATCTGAACACTTATATGCGCAGGGTTACCATTGAGAGCATATGTAATACGGAATGTTGCTGTATTTTTATAAGTTTCACTAAAATTCATTGGCCCAGCATCAGGCCCAGAAGCAAACATCACACCATTAATATTACGTAAATAGCGATCAAATGATATAGCTGTCAATAAGCTAAATGTAGCCCCTGGTATAAAATCGGATAGTTTAATTTCTGGCAACGCATCCTTTGCCATGAATTTAATGAAGTCAGTTTGACCCCATTTAGTAGGCCATGTGCCTCCTACTCCAATATTTTTCTGAGCAACAACATTATACGATTCATCCAATAATTGCACTGGTGCTGCCAATTGACGTAAGTTGCAGCAGTCTGTGCGAGGGTGGAAACGAACTTCTGTAATTTCTGTCATAGCTCCAATGTCTACTAGCCAAAACTGGTTATCACCTTGGCAATTATCGTGGAACTCTCCTTCCTGATGACTATGAGGATACGCTTTTCCATCTACAGCAGCATCTTTGCGACCTCCCCATGCTTCAGAAGAAGCACGAGTTGTCTTTCCTCTACTTACATTGTTTCCATCAACATCAATCACTTCAAGTTGAGGTATTTGAATACATAGACTGCTTTTATCCCAGGAAGGATGGATGTTTGTAGCTAAGACACGCACATAACGCGCCACTACACCACATCCACTGCGTGAAGAAGCATCAACCGCTTTCGTCAGGCCGTAGCATTGTGTTACAGCGTCAGACTTAGCCTTTGCACCCTGCTCAGTGTCAGCAGCATAATTTGCGGCAACATGAATAGAATTATAGAAATCCTGTACATTTCGCAAGGTACCCTTACTATTTGCTGCCATTACAGCCATAGCATTGATGCTTCCATCAGCCTTCAATGGAGATAGTGATCCAGTGCGCTGACATGTTTGGAAAGGATACTTTTCACGCGTTGCTGCGGTGCCTTCTGTTTTACGAAGACCGCTAAAACGATCGCCAATTGTAGTGTAGGTTGCTTTTATTGTTTTGCCCCTATCATCAATACCACGAGATTCCTCGCTACCAGCATTTGTCCATAAATAATCTAAACAATCTGAATCAAATGGTGCTGCCTTTGCTGTGATCACAATGTTGCCGCGAGCATCTTCACCTACTTCCTCGCATGGAGTTGTGATATCAAAGCCAAACATCTTTTGTGCGGCATCGTTAATCAGACGAGCCCGTTCCCTACCGTTTGAACCCACCTTATTACCTGAGCCATCGCGACCAGTTGTTGCCATCTGATACAAATCATCCAAATACGCTGCTATAGCATCCATGTCGCCAAGCTTGTTCAGATCAGCTAAACCACCGCCACTTGTAGCAATTTTACCCATGTAAGGGTCACCACCTGAACTTACAAATAGATTTGTAAGACATTCAATACTATATTTACCAGCAACCTGACCGTCTTTCAGACAAGGGCTTGTGCGCAACAGTTTCATTGTTTCATCGCTGCTGATCAATGGCCCGCGAGGAGCTATTGCCAGATCTTCAGGGTAAAAAGGATCTAAGAAGATGCCTGGGACCTGAACATCAAAAATCACGCTCTGCGATTTAGGCTGATTACTCCAAATCCAGAACTGATTTGTAAGTATTTTACTGCCTCCACCAGGACGAGGTGCCAATATAGTACTACTCTTGGCAAAACTTCCCATGCGACGCAGCACCTTAAATGTGCGGGTACCATCTGTTGCCGTACTGTTGGGGCCCTGACCATTAATACCAATGATGCTAGGTTCAAAACTTACAGTGCGTGTATTTGAGCCATTACTCATTTCCCATTGTAGGATCACAGCACGGTAATAGGGTGCCTGATAGTCATCAAACTGTGACCATTTACTACCAAGGCCAGCCTGCGAAGGTTCAGAACCTTCACCAAGTGTTATGAAGAACGCATTCACAGCATTCTTCATTGCGGTCCTATTATCGGACTGAGGTGGCTTAATGCCAAAACACCATGAATGACCCATGGCAGAAGCATTGTTTGAATCCCACTCTGTAAGAGTGTCGCCGTTGTTAGCGCGACCACCACACCATCCGCGCTTCTCAAACGCCTTCATAGGGAAGCCACGATATTTGCCATTGCCATTCTTAGCCCAGCCATAGGAACATACTTGTGCTCCAGCGCGCCATGAATCTTCCAGTTCAGCTTTTGTGGCAATGCGTGCGCCAATGCGTTGGCATGTTGCTACACTAGATTCATAGGATTGGTTATACCCTGATCCGGCATCAGCATCAATATACTGGAACACTTCAGATTTACCCATAGGTCTATAGGGAACTTCCTGTGCCACAAACACTTGATATTTATCACGCTCGTTAGCATTTGGTATGCTGATAACAAGATCTCTACCAGATGTAGATGACTCACCAATAGCAACTTGTTGCTTCCGAGAATTATAAACAATCACACGCGTTTTGCCAGTGCCAACGGGTGTAATAACACGAAGGCTTACATTAAACTTGCGAGAACTTAGACTATTTTGCTTTGGCTCATACACAAATACATTATCTCCAGCAAGCGGTGCCTGTGCACATTTGCTTACCGCCACACCAGTCTTGCCTTCCGCTGTGCGACCGCCTCTGAATCCGCCGGTTTGTCCAGCCTCTTTACAGTCCATGCGATTAGCCTCCTTTACACAAACATCCCGCAATACTTGGAAATTACCAGGTGCGCATGTACCAACTGTAGGTTGATACACAGGAGCAGTTTTACGACTTGCTCCTAATTCTTCAGCAAGTGCCTTGTCGTCTGGCATAATAAACATACCGCCAATATGCTTGCCGGGGTTTTGGTATGAATACGGTGTACCCTCCTTCAGACATATGCCACAATTAGCATATTCGGGGTTACCAAGTTTTGAGCACATATCACGACCCCGCAATGCCTCGCATTTCTTGGCCTCATGAAATACACCATTAGGGGGAGGCAAAGCAGCTGTAGGACTATCAGGGCTAATACCAAGTACAGTAGGTTCCTTGCTTGATTCCACAAGGCCGACTGAAACCATGGCAGACTTTATCTGGTCATTTGCCCGCTTGATAACTGCCGGGTTATCACTGCGCATAAAATTACCAGTTGTCACATCCATGACTCCAGCCAGTTTATTGTATTTCTGCTTACCTGCCTCAATATACAAGTCACGGTTTGTAGCCATGCGATTGTAATCTGTTATCCCCAGAAATCCTTCCTCGGAGGGGTTTGCTACCTTTCGCATAGGAAGCAAAAAAACCACAATTACTAAAAGCACCATAAGGGCCAATAATATTGTGCCATTAGGCATATTTCTAAGGTAGTTTGTGAAAATACTTCCGAAAACTATTTTCACAAAATTAGACTAACTCACTTGATGTGTAGTATAGACTAAATATTATCTGGGCGTATGTTTGAACTAGAATCCATTTCACGTGTTAATACACGTAATACAAAGTGCGTCTGGCGGCTTTCGTTAAGACATCCACACCCTGATACATTAGCCTCACCGTCAAGAGCTGTAGCAAGTGTACTTTCAGCCAAGGCACTGCCACCAAAATAAGAACTTGTGCGAACTACACTACCAGTTGTAGGATCATCAAACCGATTCCGTAGTACAATAACATTACAGTATCCAGCATCATTGCGACCATCTACTAAAGCCCCAGCACCATTTACATAACCTGTTGCAACTACATAATGACCACTTTCACTGTTTATGAAACCCTTGAATTCTAACGCCGCATCAGAAGTTGTAGTAGGTGTGTACCCCGCTAGCAGAAGATGATCACCTTCTGAAATTGCGCTAAAAGGGAAATAGCTACGTGTCTGTAGGAAAATGTAGGAGTTTTGTGGGCTAGCAGCGTTATAGTACACAGTGCTATCTGTACCAATAGATGTGAATGCTCCGCTCATACAAATGCGCTTTAGGAAAAACACATCTGGTTCCTCAGATAGTAGCTGACCCGCATGACGCTCAAGGCGGAAAGTAAGACGATTCAGAGTTGCTAAGGGAGTAGGTGTATATACTTTCTGAGTCTTCAAATATTTAGGAATGAGCCCAGTGTAACCGCTCTTTGCCAAAATATTAGGAGCAGAACCACTATAACTGTTAGGAGCCGCAAGATCAGAGGACCATGTTGTATCGTACTGTACAATAGCAAAAGTCTTATTTTCGTCGGGCTTTGTTGTAAACCCATTGTTTTCCAGTTCATCAATCTGAACCGCTATGAAAGGAAGACTAAACACGTTTACAACGCGAGTTGTATCGTAGGTTGGTGTATTGTCTGTAACACGAACAAGTGTGGTTAGGGATTCAATAGGCACGATTGCTTTTACAAATTCAATTTGCTGAATATTACGAAGACGGTGCTGAATGGCAACGTTGTAGCCAAATCCGGTGCGACGATCCTGCGCATTGAAAATTACAGAGAAGTTATAACGGTTCTCCTTTGTGTTACGTAGCCAATCACGATCACTACTTGTGATGAAAAGATTGAGTTCCTGTTGACGATACTTTACAACGTCTTCTTGAGGAATCAAATAGTCTTGTGGGCGTGGAGCAAGTAATGGAGGAGGAGCATCTGCCTGTGGAGGCACAGGATTGGTAGAACTTGGTTTTTCCTCCTTAATTTCAAGACGAGGACTTGTAGGAATTCCTAATGCGCGTGCCTGATCATCACGCTGTTTCTGCATCCTCTGCATAAGAAGCACAGGATCTTCTTCCGATTCCATAATATTGGAGGATGGGCGAAAATCGGGAACAGGCTGAACAGCTGCCGGAGGATTACGTTCCGCCATTAGTCGCTCGTACCCCTCACTAGGATTTTCATACAAGCGATTCATAGACTCGTCTACCTTTGGAAAAGCACCTACAGTTGTAATAACAGAGGGTGCTGCTGATTCCTGTTTTTTCAGCCATACATCAATGCTTGCGGTTGTCTCGCGCACAACTTCTTGATTCAAGTTATTTACAGGCCTTGAACCCTGAATGCGAGATACCTCGGTCATGTAGTGCTGAACAGTTTTCTGAATGCGACTGTCCATGCGTTCAGGAATAGCGGATACACCTAGTTTCGTGGCATAATGCTGCCGCAAAAATCCCACGATCTTTTGATAATTTGGACCGTTTAAAAAAGCGGTCGGGGCTGTAGGTTTGCCAGACATTCTTCTAAAGGGTATAAAGAATACAGCCTTAGGCCCCTAAACGTATGTTTAGGGGCCTATTGCGTGAAGACTAATAACATAACTTAGGCAGTGCCTCCTCAATTGCTTCGCGACGTGGTTTCTCTTCCGCAAATAATATGTCGCGGAAAGCATTCATTATATCATCCTTCACAATGTTTTTACAAATATCATAAAATGGGCGACCCCGCAGCAAACATATTATAACAAACAAACAATACATTCCGCATTCGGAACCTTTGCGCTGATGGCGTATATCGTTCCAATAAATGCGTTCAATACCCTGTTCTTTACAACGTGATAAGAAGCGTTTTATTTCCTCAGGAGGTTCGTATCCGTATGAATCAAAATAGTACGCCTCTTTCTTAGTTGTATCAACAAACGCACATATCCAATGACTACCAGGCATATCGTGGGGGTCCAGGTTAAATATAATACCAATCTTCTTTTTCCCTTTTTCAATCATAGCACGACAATCTAACTTACACAATTCATCTACTACGCATTTTCCAATAGGATTCAATTTCTTATCAAAGTCAATAGGTACAGGGCCAATAAATTCAAATTCTGGTAACGCCTGCTCATACTGATTCATTACATCTTCTATATTAAAACTATCTAGCCACTGAGTTGGTTTTTTATCCCACTCTTCAGGTTTTTCAGGGCGGAAGTAACTTAGAAGTGTTGACTTATCTTCGCTGCTAATGCCTGGTAGTTTTTTCACAGCACAAAACTCAGTTTCGCATTTGTAATGTGATTTCATCTTATCGCGCAGACTCTGCCAAAGGCGAGCATTACTACCGGCAGAACCGACTTGTTTGCCGGCTTTACGCGTCATGGTATTACTAATTTTATGCCGGGGATGGACACGGTTCCAAGTACGACGCAAACGTTCTAGTGCCGCTTTTGGTAAACAGGTTTCTCCATCCCGGCGATGAAGTGCGGGTGAACACTGAAATGTGGACGCCATCCTATTAATACATGTTTTTTTAGCATTCCAGTGTAAATGGAGCCTGAAATAAAAGATGTATATTTTCGTCGGCTATTTGTGCCAATTATTATAACCTTATTAATTTTTGCCGCTATAGCCGTGTTGATTGCTACGCCTCCTGGCACGAAAGTAAATTGGGATACATTTGCCACTGTCTTAGGTGGATCAGCAAACATTAATCGGAATATACTTTAGAGATGGCATCCGTCAATTTGCCGTATTATGTTGCAATTTCTATTTGCGCACTGTGTGCTATTGTGGTAATTTCCACATATGCTTCTTTGCTGCCCAAAGACAACGCACAAAACACAAAGCTGCTGACTATTATTAGTGTATTTAGCTTTGTAGCATCCTTTGTGGCGTATGGTTTAGCACTTTATCATTTTAGCTACAACCCAACGCACATGATCCAGTTTATACTTGCTATGGTGATGCTTGTATTGCTTCCGGCTAGTTTGATATCAGTGGGTGTGAGCACAGTGACAATAAGCAACCTTCGTGATACATTGGCAGCGGCAAAATAAACTCACAAAGCCTGCGTGTGCCTGTAGGCCAGGTCTAAACCTATACACTCTATCTTCCATACAAGATGGAGCGTATAAACACTCCTTTTTTACTGTTGGGGCCGACAAGTTCCGGTAAGCTATCTCTTGCGCGATCATGGATTGAAAAAGCGCACGGCGGTGCTATTGAACTACCACTTGAAACACGCACATTCAATATTGGAGATGGTTACGAAGCACGTGTTTTAGCTAGCCCCTATCATTTTGAGATTGACATTCCAAATCTCAGTATGCAGGATAAGCAAATTATTGGCGATCTGCTAACAACTTTTTTCGCCTCCGGCGATGTGCTAAGCAGTCTTCGTTCTAGTGCACGAAAGCTTGTGATTTTGCGACGTGCGCATAGTCTTTCCCTTCCCGCTGCCATCAGAGTGCGTGCTATACTACATCAGTATGTAATCCCTAGTGAAGCCGCTGGCATGATTTGGCTGACTGCGCGTGAAATGACGGGTCCATTGGCGCTCCTGGAAGACGCATTTGTAAAGCATAGTGTGCCACGCATGCCATATGCAACATGGGCAGCGCAGTCATGGCCTGCGCCCCTACTGACTGAAAATGCATGGGATCGGTGTAATGGACGTCCTGAACGCATAGCAGAAATACTTAAATTTTTCCCATCAGGCGAGCTTCCATATTGGCCCCGTCGTGTACAAGATTTCTATGATGAAATGGTCGCCTATATGATTCGTCATGCACGATCGGGTAAAGAACCTAATCTCACTGTAGTTCAATGGATTCGTACTCATGTATACGAGGCATTAAGTCTATGTCAAACTGGCCCCGAAATTATTGATAGTTGTGCCAACGCAATTCAACGCAATAGGACTATGTTAGAGCCGCAGGTATTTTGGCATGCCATGGATGCCCTAGTTTACGCTGAACCTCATACATCGTATCGTACCCCCTTAAGTTTAGAAGCAGCGATACTTAACTTATACGAAACAATACGGCAAAAATCAACACCAATAGTAAGGAGTGTCGGTGATGACGGCGACCACGGAAGCAGTATGGAAACTCTTGCGCACATCGGTGATGAAACAGCCACCATTACAGCGGCAACCAAGTCCAAAGGAGTGCGGCGACGTGCTGCTCCAAGAAAGAAAACAACACCGGCATGATGGATGGGATGAAGGAGTCATATTAGAATTTATGAATATGCCTGAAACTCGCTGCTATACGGTGGACTTAACAGGTGGTGGAAAACTAACGTTATTTACACAAGATCCCTCAGAAATACAATCCATCTCTCAGCAGACAAATGCACTTTTCACATGGTTAGGTACACCGCCGAACTTTCATTTGAAACTATGGTGGCGTGACGATCCGCGGTATATACAAGCAGGCGAGTGGCCATCCAAACGCACAGTCAATGGTGGCTGGACACACTCTGGTTCAGATACTATTCATGTATACAGATCCGAGGAATGGGATCGCGTTCTTATTCATGAGGCGATTCATGCGCTGGAATGGGATTGGGTTATGCCATCAACAGCATTACCATGTTGGAATTTACAGGCAGGCTCACAACTGTCACCTGCACTCTTTGAAGCATGGACTGAACTATACGCCGAATGGTTATATTGCGGGTGGCACAATATACCGTGGGAAACACAGCGTGCTTGGCAGATCAAACAGGCTCAGCAGATACTTGCGAGGACAACTCCGGCGCACAAATGGTCTGAAAATACAAACATATTTGCGTATTACATTTTGAAGGCAGCGTTAGCACCTCATATTGGATTTTTATGGGTGTTTGGAAACGGTCTTACAGAAAAAGAACGTAACCATGTATTGTGCACACTTGTGGAGCCAACATTGCGAGAGTTGCGGTCCGCATCCACAAGGGTGAGCCCAGGACCTATATCAATGCGAATGACCGTGGCACAAATTTCTAAATATTCAATATAAATGGAAGGAGTTCCATTACAAAAGGTATCCGGTGATCTCAGTGATTTACAGCGTGTTCAAATAGCAAATGTTGAACCTGGTAAGTTTTATTACATCCGAGTTCGCAATAAGGATAAAAGTGAGGATGTATATGGATATAAAATGGACTTTGTAGGCGAGATAAACAAGAAGGATAGCGCTGGTGTTAGTTTCTTTGTTTCATACAAACGATCTGGAGATCCTCGTGATGGAG
>JACCDW010795088.1_pt1 | contig 30788 bp, 29 predicted proteins | sample 7449781 | NCBI WGS metagenome assembly JACCDW01 (sample SAMN15323449, study PRJNA562643) | freshwater metagenome | isolation source: river surface water | place: USA:Blue River Watershed | collected 2017-08-18
CAGAATAAAATTATAAAAATATTCACTGTTGCCAGCGTCATCTTTATGCCTCCAACACTTATAGCATCCATATACGGCATGAATTTCGCTCACATCGATGCCTTCCAATGGAAGTATGGCTTCACCTATGCCGTTGGAGTAATGATTTTGTCTTCGTTAGGCACTCTGTATTTCTTCCGCCGCAGACGTTGGCTTTAAATTTCGTAATTGAGTTTATAAACCTTTCAGAAGTTTCGCTTTTTCCGCTTCTGTAAAATCTTCACACTTACTTAAAAATCCGCTAAGTACCGTTTTTATGGGAGGTTTTGCTCCTTTAAAATTCAATAAAAAAGCTTTATCATCAACGGTATGACCGGATAATCCCAACATACTAGGCACATTGTGTTCAAAACTGAATCTGAGAAATCGAATTTCAAAATCTTGAGGACTTTGCGATACGGCCGTATTCAAATTCTGCGATGCCTTTTTGGCTAATTCCACCTTAGTACCTACCCAGCTGCTTGCTCGAGCTTCCAAGGCCAAAGCTGTACCGTAATAGGCTCTTCCTAGGGGATGTTTTATCGCTGCCTCTGACTTTTTCTTAAATGCATCAATCTCTTTATCTGATTTCAGCGCCTTCAAATACAAATCTCTAATTTGAGCATCAAATGTATTCACCCTAAAAGAGCTCATCGCAAATAACACGAACACCGAAATTACGGCTCTAGCATTTTTATAAGGCATACTTATTTAACGTAATTAATTCAAAATGGTTTTGTGTTAGTACCAGGTACCAGGTACCAGGTACTAGGCACTAGTTACCAGGTACCTGGTAACTGGAACCCAGGCTAGAGCCCCGAAACCCGATACCCGAAACCCGATACCCGAAACCCGAAACCCGAAACCCTTCTCCTGACCCCGTCACTAGACCATGGACTAAATAGCTGCTATTCCTGGCAATTCTTTGCCTTCGAAATACTCTAATAGGGCTCCACCTCCGGTGCTTACATAACTCACACGAGATTCGTAGCCAAATTTATAAACTGCTGCTGCACTGTCTCCGCCACCAATTAGGCTAAATGCACCTGCATCCGTTGCAAGTGCAACGGCCTCAGCAACCGACTTGGTTCCATTTTCAAAGGCGGGCATTTCAAAAACTCCCATCGGTCCGTTCCAAAGAATGGTCTTGCTAGAAGAAATCACTGCTACAAATTCTTGAGCTGCTGTGTTTCCTATGTCTAAGCCCATCCATCCATCGGAAATAGAAAAAGAAGGTTCGTTAGATGTATCTGCGTCTGCTGCGAACTTATTCGCTACTACTGAATCAATGGGCAAATGAATCTTCACGCCTTTTTCAGAGGCTTTTGACAGAATTTCACGACAAGTTTCTAAACGCTCATCTTCGCAAAGGGAATTCCCAATAGATCCACCCTGAGCTTTGAAAAAGGTATATGCCATACCCCCGCCAATGATGATGTGGTCAGCAACGTTCAAAAGATTTTCTACAATGAGAATTTTATCGCTCACTTTTGCCCCACCAACAATGGCCGTGAATGGACGTTGAGGATTGCTCATTACCTTTTCAGCATTAGCCACTTCATTACCCATAACATACCCAAAAGCACGTTTTCCGGGGAAAAACTGAGCGATGATAGATGTAGAAGCATGAGCTCTGTGTGCGGTACCGAATGCATCGTTCACGTAGAAGGTTCCAAGAGAGGCTAATTTCTTGGCAAAATCAACATCACCTTTAGTTTCTTCTTTGTAAAAACGAAGGTTTTCAAGCAATAAAACCTCACCTGCATGCAACGCCGATGATTTATGGGCAGCCTGTTCACCAATGCAGTCATCGGCAAAATGTACCGGTGCATTGAGCAACGTTGATAAATGCGAAACTATGTGTTTAAGAGAAAAATCAGGATTAGGACCGTCTTTGGGTCTGCCTAAATGACTCATAATGATGACACTTCCGCCGTCTTTCAATATTTTTTGAATGGACGGAACAGCCGCTCTCATTCGAGAATCATCGGTTATTTGAAACTGAGAATCCAACGGAACGTTGAAATCCACGCGCATCAAAACGCGTTCACCTTCAAATGAAAACTGATTTAGGGTATTTTTCATAACTAACTTATTATATTGATTTTAACAATGAACTCATAGATGTTTCTTTGCTCAAAATTGCGTGTAATTCAGAAATTGAAACTCTTTCCTGTTCCATGGTATCGCGGTGTCTGATGGTTACTTTTTGATCATTTAAACTATCATGATCAACCGTTACACAGAAGGGAGTGCCTATTGCATCCATTCTACGATAGCGTTTGCCTATACTGTCTTTGTCTTCAATGAAAACATTAAAGTCAAATCGAAGCTCTTCGTATATTTTTTCAGCAAGTTCTGGCAATCCATCCTTTTTTACCAAAGGCAATATGGCACACTTTACTGGAGCAATTGCAGGGTGTAATTTCAAGACTGTGCGAGTGTCTCCATCAACAGATTCCTCTTGGAAAGCATTTGACAAAACAAGTAAAAAAAGACGATCTAATCCTATGGAAGTTTCGACAACATAAGGAATAAAACTTTCATTGGTTTCGGGATCAAAGTAACGCAGTTTTTTACCCGAGAATTCTTCGTGTTTACCTAAGTCAAAATCGGTACGGGAGTGAATACCTTCCACTTCTTTGAATCCAAAGGGAAAATCGAACTCAATATCAACGGCCGCATTGGCATAATGAGCCAACTTTACGTGGTCGTGAAAGCGATATTTATTTTCAGGTATTCCGAGTGCTTTATGCCAACGCATACGCTGTTCTTTCCAGTAGTTATACCATTCCAATTCAGTGCCAGGCTTGCAGAAAAACTGCATTTCCATCTGTTCAAATTCTTTCATGCGCATGATGAATTGCCTTGCAACAATCTCGTTACGAAAAGCTTTACCTGTTTGAGCAATTCCGAAAGGAAGTTTCATTCTTCCGGTTTTTTGCACATTCAAATAATTCACAAAAATTCCTTGCGCTGTTTCAGGTCTAAGATATAATGCATCATCTCCCCCATCCAAGGCATTCATTTGCGTGCTGTACATCAAGTTAAACTGACGAACCTCTGTCCAATTCTTGGAACCACTGATAGGACAAACTATGCCTTCTTCCTCAATCAATTCTTTGATTAAATTCAAGTTCCCCGACTCCAATCCATCCTTAAGAATCTGATCCATGCGATCAATTTTCGCTTGGTATTCCATAACTCTAGGGTTCGTGGATCGGTACATTTCTGAATCGAAGGTATCACCAAAGCGTTTGGCCGCTTTTTCTATTTCTTTTTCAATTTTTTGGCGGATTTTTTCTTGATGATCTTCTATTAAAACATCAGCACGGTAGCGCTTCTTACTGTCTTTATTGTCAATCATCGGATCATTGAAACCATCTACGTGACCCGAAGCTTTCCAAATGCGTGGATGCATAAAAATAGACGAGTCGAGTCCAACAATATTTTGATTCAAACGGGTCATTGACAAATACCAAAACTGGCGTAAATTATTGCGCAGCTCCACCCCATTTTGCCCGTAATCATAAACAGCTGCAAGTCCGCCGTAAATATCGCTCGATGGAAACACAAAGCCATATTCTTTGGCGTGTGACACTATTTTATCGAATAGATTTGAATCGCTCATAAATCAATTGCAAAGATAGTTTTTTTGGGGGGATGCTTTTTCGGTGGAAGTTCTTATTTTTGATTGATGTTCACATCTGCGGAAATCTCTGTTACATTTTTAACTCTTGCTAGTTTTTTGTTACTAGCATTTGCCTTAGGAATAGGGGTTGCCACCTTTGTTTGGAAACAGCGAAAGCGCACTGTTCTGAGGAATCTTGAACTTTTGATTTCCGCTGAAGAAGATGATTACGAAGAGAAAAAAAATCCTCAAGCAAAAGACATCGAAGATGCCTTCAAAATGCTTTTCAAAGCGCGAAAGCAAGAACTGCATCGTATGCAACAGCTCGAAAATTACCGCCGTGATTATATTGGCAACGTAGCGCACGAACTCAAAACCCCGTTATTTTCCATCCAAGGATATATCGAAAGTGTATTGGATGACCCAGATATTGAACCAGCAACTTTGCGTAGTTTTTTGAAAAAAGCCAATAAAAACGCTGCTCGATTGGGACAAATTGTCAAAGACCTTGACTCCATAACCAAATTTGAAAGTGGTGTTTTAAATATCCAAAAGAATCCGTTTGACCTTGGTCAGCTGATCAATGAGGTCATTGAAGAATTAGAAATACAGGCTTCGAATAAAGAGATTTCCTTGTTTTTACAAGGAAAAACATCGGGAATCATGGTAATTGGAGACCGTGACAGAATCACACAAGTGCTAATCAATCTTGGATTTAACTCTATTCGGTACGGAAAACAAGGTGGAACCACGAGTTACAAATTATCTGACACAGGCGAAAAAATCATTGTAGAAGTTATTGACAATGGCATTGGAATACCGCTGCAGCATCAGAACCGAATTTTTGAACGCTTTTATAGGGTTGATGCACACAGAAATAGAGAAACGGGCGGAAGCGGTCTAGGATTAAGTATTTGTAAACATATCATTGAAGCACACGGTGAAAAAATTCAAGTAATTAGTACCGAAGGTGCGGGTTCTGTTTTCAGTTTTGCACTGCCTAAGGACAAATAAAATTCTTACTTTTGTAGAATGTTGAATTGGCCCGATCAGTCCCCTCTAGATGAAATTCCTCCATTTCTTGATCAATTAAACGCCAATCAGCGAGAAGCTGCCGTGCATATTGATGGTCCCGTCATGATCATTGCCGGTGCAGGTTCAGGTAAAACCCGAGTGCTCACTTATCGCATTGCATACATCATGCACAAGGGCACCGATCCTTTCAATATCTTGTCGTTAACCTTTACCAATAAAGCCGCAAAAGAAATGCGTCACCGAATTGAAAACTTGGTAGGTGCTGAAGCGCGCAACATTTGGATGGGTACATTCCACTCTGTGTTTGCCCGAATTTTACGACAAGAAGCAGATAAGCTTGGATATCCTCAAAGTTTTACCATCTATGATTCAGATGACGCCAAAAGCCTCATCAAGGCCATTTTAAAGGAAATGAATCTTGATGATAAGGTCTATAAACCCGGATTGGTTTTAAGCAGAATCAGCTTATCTAAAAACAACCTGATTACAGCCAAGGCCTATGCTAGCAATGAAGAATTACGGCAAGGAGATAAAGCAGCCGGTAGACCTCTGTTTGCGGAAATCTTTAAAACCTACAATGAACGTTGCTTCAAAGCAGGAGCAATGGATTTTGACGACTTATTGGTTAATACCTACAAGTTATTAGAGAAATTTCCTGAAGTTCTGAATAAATGGCAACACCGCTTCAAGTACATCATGGTAGATGAGTATCAAGATACCAACCATGTTCAGTACATGATTGTTCGAAGGTTAGCCGCCGTGCACCAAAATATTTGCGTGGTGGGCGATGATGCACAGAGTATTTATGCTTTCCGAGGTGCCAATATTGAAAACATATTGAGTTACGAGCGCGACTATCCAGACGTATCTATTTTTAAACTCGAACAGAATTACCGCTCATCTAAAAACATTGTTCAGGCTGCAAGCAGTCTAATATCCCACAATAAAAAACAGCTCAAAAAAGAAATTTGGACATCCAACGAAGACGGGGAAAAAATCAAAGTCATCAGAAATCCATCTGACAATGACGAGGGAAAACGTGTGGCCGAAACCATTTTTGAAGAAAAGCACAAATTACAACTTCCCAATAAAGCTTTTGCTATTCTTTACAGAACCAATGCTCAAAGTCGCGCATTGGAAGAATCGTTGAGAAGGCAAAATATTGACTATAAAATTTACGGTGGACAGAGTTTTTACTCCCGAAAGGAAATCAAAGACCTCCTCGCCTATCTCCGACTCGTCATCAACCCAAATGACGAAGAGGCACTAAAACGCATCATCAATTACCCTACAAGAGGTATTGGAGACACTACATTGACACGCTTAATTTACGTTGCAACTCAAAATCAAACGAGTTTGGGCGAGGTAATCAACAACGTAAAAAGATTCCCTGAAATTGGCAGCAGTGCCGCTAAGGTGGAAAATTTTGCCATGATGATGGAAGGCTTCCGAGGGCAACTTACCACTAAAAATGCCTTTGAACTAGCTACAGATGTTGCTCGACATTCTGGATTGCTTAAGGCACTTTACGAAGACAAATCTATTGAAGGTATTTCGCGCTACGAAAACATCACCGAGCTTTTAAATAGCATCCAAGAATTTGTAGAAGATGACGAAAGCGAGGACGAAAAAACTCTTCCTATCTTCTTAGAAAAAGTGGCACTTTATACAGATGAACAGAAAGACAATGACCCAAACAGAGACTGTGTCTCGTTGATGACCATTCATGCATCGAAAGGGCTTGAGTTCCCTGTGGTGTTCATAGTGGGTTTGGAAGAGAATCTGTTTCCATCGCAAATGGCCCTATTAAACCGTTCCGAAATTGAGGAAGAACGCAGGTTGTTTTATGTGGCAATTACCCGCGCCGAACAGAAATTATTCTTGAGTTTCGCAACCAGTAGGTTCAAACATGGCAGCTTGCTTCACTGCGAGCCCAGCCGTTTTTTATCGGAAATAGATTCAAGTTACCTTGACATGAGTTTGGCTTCCATGAAGCAGCGCTCAATGATTGATGACATTGATTCTTCTTTCGGGGGACGTTCATACGGAAGTCAAAGTTCAGAGCGTTATGTAAGCAAAAAAGAACCCGTCAAAAGCCCTAAAATTTTCACCAGCGGAAGCACCCGATCAACAGCTCCATTGCCTCCAGAAGATCCCAATTTTGTAGCGGGCGACATCACAGGCTTGAAGGTTGGCGATCGCGTTCAACACCAACGCTTTGGAATTGGAAATGTGTTGAGCATTGATGGTGAAGGCGATAGCAAGAAAGCAAACGTTAGTTTTGATTCAGTAGGTTCAAAGACTTTGGTTTTGAAGTTCGCCAAGATGCGTATTTTGTAAGGGGTACTAACTACCGATTAAATTTAATATTTCTGAAACAGCATTAAGCTCTTTAAAGTAAGGCGAACGGACTGAAGTCAATGGAAAACCTACAAAGTACTGAGCCTCATATACTCTGAATAAGCGTCTAGGTATACTTTGAGCTCTGCTATGTTTTGTTGAGATTGACTTATAGCATCGGTATATTTAACTGTTGATTTAGAGGCGACTTTTTCAGTTGGCGTCAAACCTATAGGGATTAAAATTAAACTATAAAATCCAGAACCTGCAGCTAACCCAATCCAAGCATCTCTTTTATCGTCTAAATCTGTCTCATATTCATTCAGAGGAGATTCATTGAATAAATTATTAAATTTTATCGCCATTTTAATTGATTTATAACAAAAAGCACCTAATCCTATTCCAAAGAAAAGATATCGATTCCCGATAGCTTTCTGTTTTTCTAGTAATACTTTTCTTAAACTATCTTGGTAAATTTCTTCACGTTCAATTTCAGAATGTATCTTTTTTATATAGTTCAATAGAATTTTTGTTTTCCCGTCAAACCAGATTTTATATTCATCGTAATCTGATGGTATTGTGTCATAATACTCGGCAATTTTCATGGTTTGTGCTAACTTATCATCGCTTACTGAATAATAATTTTTTATGTAGAAATTAATATCTGATTTTACCGTATTCATTTGCTTAAAACCAGGAATTCTGGTTGTTCTTGTTAATTTCAACAAAGTGTCTTCTATTAAAATTTTCAAGAATAAAATTTTAGAATTTGAGGAACCCAGTAAATCTTCCACGTTATTCAGTTTTTTAAGGGCCATTTCAAATTTACCAGATTCAAATGCTTCTTCGGCCTCTTGATATTTGATTTTAGCGATAGCGTTGGCTTGACTTTGACTAAAAAGTATGTTCGCATTAATCAAAAGTAATGTGATAAAGAATATTTTTATTTTCATAAACTACTATTTTTGAGTATTGTATTTATCCAATTTATCCTGCCCTCCAATTCCTTCTCTTTCATTTCTGAGTTTTTTATGCTTTGAATTACACTGGGATACCGACCTTCGACTGTTGAATTCGAATATGCAATACTAGCAACCATACTCATGGTTAAAAAAATCCCACCGAAAACGGCTCCCAGCGTTGCCATATAATCTTTTAAATCTGATTCCTTTGAAGTGCCTGAAACTTCTGACCAATAATACGCGCTTGGAACTAGAAGAATTGTGCCTCCTAGCAAGGCATTTAATTGTAATTTTATTGCTTTTTTATTTTCAGTGACTATATAATCTCTCAAAGATTGGGTGTAATTACGTTGGACCTCTAATGCGTTCTCTAATAAAATCTTACGCTGTTTCCAAAAATCAATTCGATTTTCAACCCATTTTTTATAACCAAGAAAATCTCCGGGAATGGTATCAAAATACTCGTTAATTTTCATGATTGTCGCTAACTTTTCATCACTAATACTGTAATAGTTATTAATGAAAAATTTCAAATCTAACTTCAGAGGCTCAATTGATTTAAATGACGGAATCCGGCTTCTGCGTTCAAATTTAAATAAAGTATCCTCAATCAAAATTTTTAAAAATAAAATTTTTGAATTTGAAGAACCCAATAATTCTTCCACATTATTTATTTTCTTTAATGCAACATCGAATTTACCAGCTTCAAAAGCTTCTTCGGCCTCTTGATATTTGATTTTGGCAATAGCATTTGTTTGGTTATTAGGTTGCCCTACCAAATTAATAATTGAACCAGATAATAAAAGGAAAACTAATATCTTTCGCATATTTATTTATTATTGTTTTGTTTTTTAATTGGTTCTGAAATCTCCCAAAAGTCATCATTCAATTGTTCTTTTTGTTTTTTAATGCTTTTGTTGTTGCTGTTGGTCCTAACTTCGCTATTTTGAGGGATTTTGGGCTGTTCTGATAACCCCCAAAAATCATTCGACCCTTCGTTATTCACGTCGGTGGATGTTTTAAACTTTAATGGTACTTCTTGTATTTCATAATCTGCTAATGTCGCCAATTCGATGAGTTTACCTCTTAAATCTGAAGCGACCCTTTCTTGAACGAAGTACCCAACAATATTTGCATTCATGCCAAATGTATTCTTGACTTTTTTCAACAATGAACTCTTGAACATGTAAGAGCCATCCCTTTCCCGAGGAATACTAAAAACACTACTCACTATAATTTTCGGTTTTTCGTCGAACAAGGTAGATGTATCAATATAATAAGCAATAAAATACACATCTGGGCTGGTTATTTTATGTTGCTCTAATGGAGTACCACCTTCTGGAAAATCTTCAAAAATGCGCATTCTAATATTTTTGCGTTTTGTCTTAAACTGAAATATTGCCTCATTGCGTTCAGCAAGCAGCCTTTCCTTTGCTTCTCTTTCTTTTTTATCGGCATTAGCACTAGAAATCATAGTACCTACGGCTAATACACCGCCTCCAATTCCTGCTGCCATAGGGTCAGATATTGTCTTTAATGTGGCTATCCCAGTTGTAAAATTCCCCCACCGAGCAGTTGAAATGTTATTAGCCTCCTGAGATATTTGTTTATAATTAGTTTTATAAACTTGTTCAATTTGACTCACAGACTGATAATTACCTGAAATCAAACTAAGTTCATATATCCTATCCCATCCTTGCCGTGCGGCTTCACCTTGATAAAAATTTTGAATCAAAACGTTACTAACAGTATTCAAATCTTGTTGTACTTGCGCAGCTCTTTTTGCTCTATTTTCTTGATCTAATTTTAATTGATTAATTTGGTTTTGTATCTGTTGTTCTCTTTCCCTTTTAGCCGTTTCAGCAGTTGATTTCGCATTTTCAGCTTGAACTTTAGCATAAGCAATTTTAAATTCAGCATTCTGTTTTTCATCTAAAGGTGCTACCTTTCCATTGGGTAATTTCACCCAAAAATTTCCATTCTCATCCCGCATTAGCCCTTTGATTTTATCATCTACGCTATTATTTTCATTTAAATTTCCTTGATTTAAAGTAGGTTTTTGAGTTGGCGATGGTTGATTTTGATTTTGTTGAGGTTGTGTTGAAGCTGTTTTATCTTGAACCTCCTTTGAATTTAATTGGGTGCTTTGATTACGAAAGTTCTCACTGGAGGATTTCTGTTTGCTATTTGTCTCCAATGCAGGACGACCGTTTTCTGATTTGGGTTGGCGGTTTTTAAAATTTGTGATGGCCTTATCAAACGCCCTTCTTGTTTCATCTGTGTATGCCAAACAATAAATACCGATTACCTCTATATTACATTTTGAAAGATCAGACTTCCCTTTTACCCACGGGTAATATATTGTTGAGATATCTGTTATCATTTTTTCTTCAACTTCTCCATTTGGCCCTACAATGCGTACTTTTAATCTCCAACCACTTAATCGAGGTTTAATTGTATAAAATGGCTCACGACCAATCTCATTATCCCCGTATTGTTCACCATCTTGAATCCAAGTGTAATGAAAACGCGGACTAGGGTCATTTGCAGTTCCCATAATGATATCTGTAGACAATTGAACATGCTCCCCAAGGCTTGAATGATAGAAAAATCCTTTAAAATAGAAACCGGGTTCATTTAAACCTGTTTTGCATTCTGCGGGAAGTTCATTTGTTTCTCGAGTTACTGGAAAATTAAATTCCTTTTTATTTTCAGAATTCTCATTTTGCGAATAAACAATGCCTGTTAGATTAAATAATGAAATAAACAAGACTATTTTCTTTAACTGAATTATTCTCTCCATTAATTTTGAATGAGTATTCAAAATTGAGTAATTTCAATAATCTATAAATACCTAAAAATAGGTATTTAATAAATTTCGCCGAGATCCATATTTTGAAGGGGGATGGATATTGTCCATCCTAAACCAATACCGGGTCTATTTTGAATGTTCATTTTGCCATTCATGATAGATACCCGATTTTGGATACTGATGATACCTAAACCCGGCTTATGATTCATTTCCAAGCCTTTACCATCATCAAAAATGGTTAAAAACATTTCATTTGTTTCAGGATTAAAATCTACTGTAAGGTAAATAAAATTAGCTTGAGCATATTTACCGGAGTTTGAAATAAATTCAAAAATGATTCTAAAAATCTGCAACTTTAAAGTCGTATTGAGCTTGGGTAATTCATCAGAAATATTATATATCAATGTAAGATTTAAGGCCTTGCATAGTTCTTGAATATTTTGATTAATGATTTCCAATAAACTCATTCTTTTTACCCAAATGGGATAAAGACCTAGTGTATATAATTTAACATCCTTACTCAATGTTCTTAAACGTTCAACCAAATTAGATTGCGACAAATAACCGTCTCTTGAAAGTAAAAGTACCATAGAAAGTCGGTTAAGTATATCATCGTGAATTTCACTGGCAATTCTTCGTTTTTCTTGTTCTTGAACAGTGAAGTAGACACGGTTGATTTCCTTTTTTAATTGAGTATTTTGTTGCAAAAGGGCCAAATTTTTCTGACTGTCTTTCATAAGATAATAAGACACCCCGCCAGCAATTGAAAGAATTTCCAAGACAAGAAACCAAACTGTTGCAAGAATAAAATAATCGAAGTCTACATTATCAAGATAAACGGTTTGATAAAGATAGAGAAACATGTTTAACAGATACAAGACAAACAATACGCTCAGAAACGATAAGGTTTTATTCTTAATCACCCATTTAATAGATAAATAAGACTGCAGTGTTATAAAACTAAAAAATATCCCTCGAATAAAAATTATATAAGCCTTTGCGTTGCCATCTAACATAGACTTCCCCGTAATGGGTTCACACAAAATCACTATTAAACTCCAAAGAAACAAAGCATACCAAATCCAAATAACCCACTTTAATGAATTGCGACATTTATAGTAAATGAGAGAAAATTCAGTCATTGAATACATGGAAATCAGCATAAACTCTAATCGAATCAAACTAAAATTCTCTCCCATTTCAGGAAAAACATAAAATTTTAAATGTCCAGAAGTTGTAGAAAAATAAACCAAATACGAAAGAACCCACAACAAGAAAAAGAAATATTTAATATCGGTAGTCCAAATTAAAACAGACAAAACCAGAAAAAGGTAAACAATGAGTAAACCATATATAATTCCATAAGACCATTCCAGAGATATACTATATTTGGAATACTCGGGAATAGACATTAAATTAATATTTAATTGCGGTCTATTTCCTGGTCTCAAATACTGGGCAAAAACTTGGTATTCTCTGTTTTTTTCTAGGTTCAGTATAGCAACATTGGATCTTGATTTATGAGAATATTGACTGACAGGTATTTCATCGCCTGTAACTAAAATTTCTTCTTGAATAATTGAATCCACAACCAAAAAAAGTCTGAGCATATTTATTTGGTAGTCAGGAACAACTAGGGCATTTTGGCCGGGAGTGAACTTATCTATTGAAAATTTAAACCAATGAAATTCACCATTCATACTAAAAGAATCAATAGATGGATGAGTATTAAAAAACTGTTGAATTTCAGTGGCCGTCACATTTGGCTCCGAAACAACAAGTCCCTCTTTAATTAATCTGTTTTCGCTATCTTGAAAATTACAACTATGGATTAACACACTTATTAAGCACCAAAACAACAACCTCCTCATGTCTAAATTTTAAATTTTAAAGATACTTCAAGTTCGTTATCGCTTATAATTTGATTAATTTCTGCATCCAATAAATCTTTATAAATCAAATAATTTTCTTGACTCAAGTAAAAATCCTGAAATACACCAGTAAATCTCAACTGAAGGAGATAGTTATTATTTAAGACAGCAAAATTCCAATTCGCTGAATTAATACTAGTTAATCTAGTTACCGAATGAGTAACAATCTCAACGAACCTAAAAATAGGCATCTTATTTTCTTGCGGCAACTCACTCCATACTGAATCAAAAAATACATTGATTTGAATATTTGATTCTTTCCAAATTTCGGCCTCACGATAAAAAATATCTGAAAGAGCCAAAATTTCAATATGCGGAGGATAAAGTTTATAGGTATAACTACGAAGAACTTTAAGAGAAGCTGTTAGGCTGGTATTTATATTTTCTTGATTTAGTTTTGGTTGATTGGCTACCATAGACAACATATCAATCCTGTTCAAAACATCATTGTGAATTTCTGAGACTATTCTCTTACGCTCATTTTCAGAGGATTCTAATTGCACAAATCCTAGTTTATTCTTTAAATTTAATTGCTCAGTTTCCAAATGGAAATTTTCCGCATTCAATTGAACCACTTGATGAATCAAACTAAGCGCAGCAATAAAAGATACACCCAACCATCCCAAAAACACAATTGATGATATATGCTTGTGGAGAGCTATTAAAAAGTTAGGAGAAGGAAATATTATGCAACAAAATACCAACCAACTATAAAGCCACAATAGAAAGCCAGAAAACGTGTAAAAAAAATGGCCTTCCTTCAATATTTTATTTATTCTATAACCAAAAATCAGCCATAAAATAAGATACACAATTAATAACAACCTTAGAATAAACAGATTGTTGATTAAACAGGCAATTCCAATTATTGCAATAGAAACAAAAATAAATATTTGATTATCTTCGATTTTGGTTAATGAAATGTCTAATCGCTTTTTAATTTCATGTTGATATTGACGGAGCAGAAAAGTAAATAGAGCGACCAATATTAATTTAACCATATTGAATTTTCCGAAATCATCATTTTGAAAATCGTAAATTACAAATACCGCTTGGAGACTAGTAAAAAACAACAACAATTTGAGTAATGGATCCTTCAAAAACCAAACAATAGACATTGATATTAAAGTAAAAAACACGAATCCACCGGCTATCAATCCGCTGCTAAAATGAAATAATTGTTCATCAAAAACAGTATTTAGTTGAGTTGACTCTGAAATCATGTAATAAATTTATAATCGTCAATTAAGCTCATTAACTCTGCAGTACTATTGACATTTAGCTTTCTAAATATATTTTTTTTATGAGTTTCAAACGTATGAACACTTACATTCAATTCATCTGCAGATTCTTTAGATCGTTTACCCTCTTTTAATTTATTTAATACTCTCTTTTCTGCTTTTGTCAAGCTTGCCAAACTCTCCAAGACCGATTCAATTACCCCTATTTCAGGTCTGTCTAATACATCCGGGAAACTATAGAAATCTGGGCTTCCGAATTCAATCAATTGAATCAACCTCGGCGCTGGAATTTCCTTAGAAATACAAGCGTGAAAGCCCATTTTCTTGGATTGAACAGCCAAATATTTGTCAACAAACGACGAAAATAGTACCCAATAGCAACCGCTTGTAAATCGAGCAGTTTTATACTTTAAATCCAATCCTGATACATCATTTTTCAAATGAGCATCCATCAATACTACATCAATATTTGTGTAATGGATGTTCCAATAGTTGTTGAATTCTTGAGGATCTAGAAACGCTCCAACAATTTCAATGGTTGAAGTTGATTGAAGAATCATTTTCAATCCTTCTATTACTACTTGATGATCATCACAAATTACTACCCTTCTTTTTAACATTGAACTTATTGAATTACTAAATTTAGCAATATTAACTCGAATTATTTCAGCATATATCCCTAAAATTGGGTAAATCACTGAACCATTTGGCAAATTGTTTTGACTTTCTTATCTTTGCAGTCCTTTTCGGAGGAGCGTCCTACGGGTTAGGATGAATAATAGAAGAAAGAGTAAATATGGCAACCAAAATTAGATTGCAAAGACACGGTAGAAAGAAAAGAGCTTTCTATCACATCGTTGTAGCAGATCAGAGATCTCCTCGCGACGGTAGATTCATCGAGAAAATCGGTACTTACAACCCCATCAGCAACCCTGCTACCATCATTCTAGACCTTGATAAGGCTGTAGATTGGTTGTTGAAAGGTGCTCAACCCACTGACACCGCACGCGCTATCCTTTCATACAAAGGTGCTGCTTACAAAAAGCACTTGCAAGTAGGTGTTAACAAAGGTGCTATCACCCAAGAAGTTGCTGATCAGCGCTTCAACGAGTGGTTGAACGAAAAAGAAGGCAAGGTTCAAGCAAAACGCGACGGACTTAGTCAAGCAGCAGCTGACCAACGTGCAGCAGCTCTTGCAGCTGAAGTTAAGCGCAAAGAAGATTATGCAGCTAAATTAGCGGCTAAATTAGCAGAAGCTGAAGCTGCTGCTAACCCTGCTGAGGAAGAAGCTACAGAAGAAGTTGCTGCTGATGACGCTACCACAGAAGGTGCTGATGCACCTGCTGAAGAAAGCGCAGAATAATGACCCAGATACTGCCTCCCCCAATCATTCCTATTGGGAGAATTACCTCAAAACATGGTTATAAAGGCAGTCTGAATATACTTTGGGATGATGATGACCTCATCCCTGAACCAGGGGACTACCTTTACGTTTTAATAAACGAAAAAGGAGTCCCCTTTCTCATTGAAGAAATGAGCAAGTCTCTAGAAATCGTTAAACTTCAATTCATTGACTCTGAAACTCAAGCAGAAGAAATATTGGGACTCACGGTTGGATTAGACCAAAATACCGTTGATGATGTACCGCCTCAATTTCAAATCAATGGCTTTCAATTGGTTTCTGCAGAGGGACAAGTAATAGGCCAAATTGAATCTCTTGAAGATTATCCCGGTCAAATCATGATGAACATCGTTTGCGAAAATCGCAAAATTATAATCCCTTTTGTAGAAGAATGGATTACTCAAATCAATGAGAATGACCGAACTTTGCACATGGATTTACCCGATGGTTTGGTAGATCCAGAAAATCATGAGGATTGATATTATTTCTGCTGTTCCCGAACTATTACAAGGGCCGTTGAATCACAGCATCCCTAAGAAGGCCCAAGATAAAGGGCTTGCAGAGATAGTAGTACACAATCTTCATGAATACGGAATAGGAAAATACCGTCAAATTGATGACTATCCCTTTGGTGGAGGGGCAGGAATGGTACTGATGTGTGAACCGCTATCTAATATCATTGAAAAACTTAAATCAGAAAGAGAATACCAATACGTCATTTACACCACACCAGACGGTAACCCTTTCAATCAAGCATTAGCCAACCAACTGAGTATTGGCGGAAATTTGATGATCATCTGTGGACATTACAAAGGCATTGACCAACGCATCAGAGACGAATACGTAAACCTTGAAATTTCCTTGGGAGATTTTGTGCTTTCCGGAGGTGAAATCGCTGCCGCGGCTATTACAGATGCCGTTGTTCGATTAATTCCAGGTGTCATTGGGAACGAAGAAAGCGCACTGAGTGATTCTTTCCAAGACAATTTACTTGCTCCTCCCCTTTTCACTAGGCCTGAAATCTTTCATGACAGGAAGGTACCGGAGGTATTGCTGAGTGGCAACCATAAAAAAATAGAAGAATGGAGACTGGATCAAAGCATTGAGAGAACTCAACAGCTTAGACCTGATCTTCTTAAAGACGAATAAACCCCATGAAACTGAAACTTACCCGTCCGTTGGTCATTTTCGACCTTGAAACTACAGGTGTTAACATCAATCACGATCGAATTGTCGAAATATCCCTTTTGAAAATTTTCCCCAACGAAGACGAGGAATTGAGAACCTTCAGAGTAAATCCTGGAATACCTATCCCAAAGGAAGTCAGCGAGATTCACGGAATTTACGATAAAGATGTAGCTGATAAGCCTACGTTCAAACAATTGGCGCCTGAATTGAATGAGTTTCTGAAACTTTGTGATTTTGGGGGATTCAACTCCAATAAATTTGATTTCCCATTAATGGTGGAAGAATTTTACCGAGCTGAAATAGATTTCGATATTGAAAATAGAAAGTTTATTGACGTGCAACGCATTTTCCATAAAATGGAACCCCGCAACTTGACTGCTGCCGTGAAGTTCTACGTAAATGAAGATCTTGAAGGGGCGCATTCAGCAGAAGTAGACACCATTGCCACGTGGAAAGTGCTCAAAGCCCAAATTGAAAAGTACCAATCACTACCCTCTGACGTAAAAGGCCTGCATGAATTCAGTTCAACAGATAATGCCGTAGATTTGGCAGGTAGATTTGTATTCAATCAAAAGAAAGAAGCCATTTTTAATTTTGGAAAGCACAAAGGCAAGACAATAGAAAGTGTTTTGCGCAGTGAACCTAGTTATTACAATTGGATGATGGATGGTGATTTTCCGCTTCAAACCAAGCGCGTACTCACTAAAATCAGGCTGAATATGATGAATAAATAAATACATTGAAAGGTAAAAAACAACATATAACCATCATTGCTGAAACCGATCGTTGGGTTGCTATCAATAAGCCTCCTTATGTCCCAAGTCTTCCGGAAAGAGGTAAGTATACGGCTGAATCTGTATTAGAATGGTCAAGAAAACAATGGCCTGAAAGCATACTTTGCCACAGAATTGATAGAGAAACATCGGGTGCTTTATTGATTGCAAAAGATGCTGAAACTTACAGACATGTTTCCATGCAATTTGAAAAAAGGCAAATTGAGAAAATATACCATGCCATAGTAGACGGAGTAGTTGAATTTCAAGATTTTTGGGTAGACCTTCCCATTAATACTGACAATTTAAACAACATCAAAATCGACAAACAATTCGGCAAACTAGCACAAACACATTTTCAAACTTTAGAAACATTCAGGCATTTTACCCTTTTAGAGTGCAAACCCAAAACCGGTAGACTTCACCAAATCAGAGTGCACCTTTCTTCTCAAAATGCAAAAATTGCTGCTGATGAATTGTATGGCAGTAAAACGCCCATGCTGTCTTTGGTAAAACGCAAAATATCTGGGGAAGACAGACCGTTGATTCAACGATTTGCTCTTCACGCAAGAGAGTTAGTTTTTAAAGACTTAGAGAATCAAACCATTTCCATTCAAGCAGAATACCCAAATGATTTTGGTGTTTTCTTAAAGCTTTTAGACAAATACGACCGTTAATTCACCATGAATTCCATCACCGAGGAACTAAAGCAGAAATACCGCAAAATAAAAACTTCGGTATTGGCTACTTTGAAAAAAGTAAAAGCCCATCCTCCCAGGAACTTGGACCAATGGTTTGAAGAACAACACGAACAAGTTTTTGAACATATTGACTGTCTTTCCTGTGGAAACTGCTGTAAAACAACCAGTCCAATGCTCTTTGAAAAAGACATCGAAAGATTGAGCGGCGCACTAAAAATGAGGGAAAAGGATTTTGTACAGACTTATTTATTTTTAGATTCTGATGGTATCTATGCCATGAAATCTACGCCTTGTCCCTTTCTTGGAGCTGACAATGCTTGCTCTATTTATGACGACCGACCTAAAGCTTGTAGAGAATTTCCGCATACCAATCAACGAAAAATGCATACACATCTGCATTTAATTCCTAAAAATGTATTGATTTGTCCAGCTGTCTATCAAATTGCTGAACGCTTAAAACAATTAAACTAAAATTGGTTCTTCCACATCATGCTTTCTACAGGGCGATCTGGTTGTCCGCTATACTTAGCATTTTTCTTGGAATTGTAAGGAACCAAAATCTCACCTTCAACTGGGAAATAAATTAGTTGTCCAATGGGCATGCCCGCATAGATTCTCACGGGCATTTTTACAGAAATTTCCAAGGTCCAATTTCCACAAAAACCAACATCCCCTTTGCCCGCCGTAGCGTGAATGTCGATACCCAATCTACCAGTACTGCTTTTTCCTTCTAGGAAAGGAACATGGGCATGTGTTTCGGTGTATTCCAAAGTTACACCCAAGTACAGTGTATCTGGTTGAAGAACGAATCCTTCTTCTGGAATATCAAAATGTCTGATGGTGTTGTGTTTTTTCGCATCCAATTCAGCAGCTTCGTAAACGGCCAAATGCTTGCCTAAATGAACATCGTAACTATTGCTACCCAATGCATGGCGGTCATAGGGTTGAACAATTATAGTGCCTTTTTCAATTTCTTCTAGAATGCGTTTGTCAGACAAAATCATTCGGCAAAGATAAAATATTATTTGAAATCAGAGTTTGGAAGGTTTTCTATCAGAGCGCAAGGGCAATGAGGTATTCTTTAGGGTAATTTCTTGCGGCCGAAAATCACCTATTCGTTGTATAAAACTGATGCTAGGCAATGGGAGAACGAACAGGTTATTCAACTTTCGGGTTTCTCCATATTTACCCTCTTCAATGTAACTCCCTCCCCAATTTGCATAATAAAGCAATCCAAAGGACCAGCTTTTGTTGGAATTCTTCTCACTGATCAACCGAAATTGAACATTGGCGTACAGGGTATTTCTATTGAGTTCATACCTTCTAAAGTCTAAAACATAAGGGGAAGACAAGGGCTTTGATGGGTCTTCCAAGAGGGGTTGCCCATTGGAATCTCGTCTCCATTTGCTTGTGGAAGGACTGTATTGATATCCGTTTGAATACCACATTTCGCCCAACAGATAAATGCTTCGACTGAGTTTCTTTTGACCGCCCAATTGAAATACAATGTTTCCTGATGGAGTTTTGTTGGAAGTAAGATATCCCAAAGCAACCGTAAAATGATTGTGAATTCCCCCGTAGGTATAACCTGCATAAAGCATATTGGCGTCAAATTCGTTGTCTTCCATATGCAACAAACTCGTTCCATAAACATCACCAATTACAAGGCGCTGATCTTTCGCTACTTGAGTGGAATATTGAGGTGCAATGTATGCGAATGACGGGAGCACAATACCAGCGGCAATTGAGATCTCGTTGGTTATACCATATTGAAAATCATTCATTAAACCGTTTAAGTTTTGATATTGCAACGTCCTTTTTTCAACTGGATACCCGGATTGCATAAAAACGTACCTTCCACCAATGAGCTTGGTCTCGGAAGTGTCTTTTGACGCTGGATTAAGTGTATCTGATTTCAATTGTACAGCGGTTATCAGCCCGTGCAAAGTAAAACTCAAACATAGAAGAAAAACCTTCATATCCGCAAAGTTACAATCTAAATATCTGTGTCATGAATGATTTTCCAACAATAAATCTGAGCGTCGTCACTACAAGAAATCAAAGTCTCTTCATCCATCCATAGAAGCGCGTTAACGCTACTCTTGTGGATGGTTCCAGCCCTATTCCCTATAGATAAAAGTAGTTCGAGATTTTGGCGCTTCCAAATTCTAATCGATTTGTCCATGCTACCTGAAGCAATCATTTTCCCTGATGGGGAAATTGACAGTGCATGGATGGTAAACCAGTGCGCATTGACTTTTTGAATCTCCTCAAAGGCACTGTCTAAAATTCTTAACTGTGCATCTCTACCCGCGCAGATCCAACCGCCCTCGAAATTGGACTTTATTTGAAAAATCGACATTTCGCTGATTTGTTTTGGCTCTTGAAATTGACTGTAAATATTTCCATCAGAAGATCCAACAACCCATTCATTTTGGCTATCAAAAGTGATGGTTCTCAAAGATTTTTGCGACAATTTTAATTGACCAAGAAGTTCAAGATCTTGTGTAAATCTAAATAATGTGCCACTGCCACCTGCCACCAAAAGGTTTCCAACATCATCCAATTGAATATCAAAAATGCCTTTTTGCATCAAAGGAATTAGAACAGGTTCTTTAGCCCTATCCAATCGATATAGGGTGCCGCTTTGGGTTCCTACAAAAATCAAATCCGGCGAAACGGCTTTCAAAGAGAAAACGGCTTCAGAAATTTGGGCGAATAAAAATCCATCGGAAGAATGAATGCTGGGCCAATGAACCATTTTCCCTTCGCTTCCTGCAGAAAAAAAACCACTATGACTATCAGATGACAAACAATATACCGACTGTTGATGTCCTAAGAAGGCATTTTGTTTAGAAAATCTTAATTTTGGCATGTGATTATTGAGGAAACTTGGATGGGAAAATCAGGCGAGACGCTTCATTTGTGGAACGCCCAAGCACTGATGCAAAAATATGCAAATTCCTCCGATACATTGATTGAAGAACTGAAGGGCCGAGAACTTGAGAGAATGATGGTAGAAACTGCTATTGACCAACTGAACCCAGGCACGTTACTGACCAAAGATGAATATGGAAAACCCTATTGGGTGAGGCAAGGCAACCTTTTGCCAGAGATGAATTACAGCCACACCAAAGATTTATTATTTTGGGGAGAACACAGAAACCAGCGAATTGGAGTAGATATTGAACATGAGAGGGAGCAACTTTTACGCATCAAACATAAATTTTGCAACACGGAAGAATTGCATTTTTGCCAAGATAATGTTCAACAAATTTTATTGATTTGGACAGCGAAAGAGGCTATGTACAAGGCATACGGTCAAAAAGAAATTGATTTTAAAGAACAAATGAAAGTCTGGGATTTTGAGTATCTGAGCAATGCTCAAGCGGGTGAGTTTAAAGGCAGTTTAACAGTAGATGAGAACCTATTTCTATTTGATATTGAATTTCGCAGAAAATCACCCTATATTTTGACTTGGACTCTGCTGAATCAACCCTAAAAACACCCTAGAATTCACGTATATTTGCAGTTCGTTTATGAACCACATCAGAAACTTCTGCATCATTGCACACATTGACCACGGCAAAAGCACTCTTGCTGACCGTTTATTGGAATATACTAAAACCATAGACAAGCGTCAAATGCAGGCTCAGTTATTGGATGACATGGACCTTGAACGCGAACGAGGCATTACCATCAAAAGCCACGCCATTCAAATGAACTATGAATTGGATGGTCAGAAATATGTTTTAAACCTTATTGACACTCCGGGTCACGTAGATTTCAGTTACGAAGTGAGTCGTTCAATTGCAGCTTGTGAAGGAGCGCTTCTCATTGTAGATGCAGCGCAAGGAATTGAAGCTCAAACCATCTCAAATCTGTTCATGGCTTTAGAACATGATTTAACAATCATTCCTGTTCTAAATAAGATTGACCTTCCAGGTGCAATGCCGGAGGAAGTAAAAGATGAAATCGTAGAGTTATTGGGTTGTGACAGAGCTGAAATAATTCCTGCTAGCGGAAAAACAGGTGTAGGAGTGTTTGATATTTTAAGAGCTATCGTAGAGCGAATTCCAGCACCTAAAGGTAATCCTCAAGCTCCTTTGAAAGCTTTGATATTCGACTCTGTTTTTAATTCTTTCAGAGGGATCATTGCCTATTACAGGGTTTTTGATGGAGAAATACGCAAGGGACAACACGTAAAATTTATGAATACGGGTGAATCGTATTTTGCTGACGAGACCGGTGTTTTAAAGTTAGAAATGTCTCCAAGAGATGTAATTAAAGCAGGCGACGTTGGTTATATCATTTCTGGTATAAAGGACGCAAAGGAAGTACAAGTAGGTGATACAATTACTGATTCAAAAAATCCAGCAGCTGAAGCCATCCAAGGATTTTCGGAAGTAAAACCCATGGTTTTCGCCGGTATCTACCCCGTAGATACCGATGATTACGAAGAGCTTCGCGATGCGATGGAAAAACTTCAACTGAATGATGCCAGTATTGTTTTTGAACCTGAAAGTTCTGCTGCATTGGGATTTGGATTCCGCTGTGGATTTTTAGGAATGCTTCACTTGGAAATTATTCAAGAACGCTTGGAACGCGAATTCAATATGACCGTTATCACTACGGTACCCAACGTGAGTTATATTGCATATACCACAAAGGGTGAACGAATTGATGTAAATAATCCAAGTGATTTGCCTTCTCCTGATAAAATTGATTATGTAGAGGAGCCTTATATATCGGCTACCGTTATTACTAAGTCAGAATATGTTGGCCCTGTTATGGGTTTGTGTCTTGATAAACGCGGAATTTTAAAAAATCAAGTATACCTTACCTCAGATCGTGTAGACCTGAAATTTGATATGCCCTTGGCTGAAATAGTTTTTGACTTTTACGACCGCCTAAAAACCATTTCAAGAGGTTATGCGAGTTTTGATTATCATCCCATTGGATACCAAGAATCCACTTTGGTAAAAATGGATATCCTTCTAAATGCAAAGCAAGTTGATGCCTTGAGTGCCATCATTCATAAAGACAACGCTTTCGATTTGGGTAAAAAGATTTGCAAAAAACTCAAAGACTTGATCCCAAAACAGCAATTTGAAATTGCTATTCAAGCAGGTGTAGGCGCCAAAATTATAGCACGAGAAACCATTTCTGCATTGCGTAAAGACGTGACTGCCAAGTGTTACGGCGGCGACATAAGTCGTAAGCGTAAACTTTTGGAAAAACAAAAGGAAGGTAAAAAACGCATGCGAAGTGTCGGTAATGTAGAAATACCTCAAAGTGCCTTCATGGCAGTACTTAAGCTGAACGATTAGTAACTTTGGGTATTGTAGCAATACCCTTATGAACTACTTATTCAACTTACTCGCTTTAAACAAGATTCGCGGACTGGGTCCCCTTAAAATCAGACAACTTACTTCACACATTCAAGAATGTGAAATTGAAGAGTATTTATCTACGGCTGACATTTCTAGTTTGCTGTCTTCAAAATTTAAAGAAGAATATTTCCATCTGTTAAAAACAGGTCTAAATACACAAATTCAACATGAATTAGAATTCTGTGTGCAATCTGGTATTCGTATAATTCCCTATTGGAGCAAAGAATTTCCTCACCGGCTTAAGCAAATCAATGATTATCCCAATTTCATTTATGTAAAGGGAGATCCGCCGTTAAACTCACCTAAAACTATTGCGTTGGTAGGTACCAGAAAGCCTGGTAATTCCAGCATTAAATGGATGGAACAATTCATGGAAGAAATTCAAGACGATTCTATTCAAATTCTCAGCGGACTTGCATACGGCATAGATATTTCAGCACACAAAAAAGCCCTAAAATTAAATCTGAGTACCATTGCCATAATGGCTCATGGTTTAGATCAAATTTATCCTGTTTCTCACAGTCAAACGGCACTATCTATGATACAAAACAATGGTGGATTAATCAGTGAAATGCCTATGGATACAGCTATCCACCCCGATTTATTCCCAAGAAGGAATAGGCTTATTGCAGCGTTATCTGATGCTGTAATAGTAGTTGAAAGTAAAGTTACTGGAGGAAGTATGAGCACTGCAATCCTTGCACATCAATACAATCGAGATGTTTTCGCAGTACCTACCCAACCAGGACAATTAAGTGGCTGCAATGCTCTAATCAAACGCAATATTGCTCAACTGATTGAATCTGGTCATGACTTTAAAACAGCCATGGGATGGACCATTAACAGTCGCAGAAAAAAGGCTGATTTATTTGGCAATCTTTCTGATGAACATCAACAAATAATGCGATTATGGTCAGATGAAAGTTTAAATATTCCACTCCACTTTGATGAGATATACAGAAAATGCCAAATTAAAATGAGTAAACTTCCTCGATTGATACTAGAATTGGAACTTCAGGGAGAAATTCTTCACATCGGGAATAAACAGTTCAAACTAACCTCCAACTCGAGGCGTAATTAACGCTTTCCTTTGGATTTTTGTTGACTGGCTTTCATGGCCAATTCCATCCTCTTTTGGAAATTGCTCTTAACTACGGGCTTTTTGCGGCTTTCGGCTATCTGCTGGTGCAATTTTGAATCGTCAATCATCTTGCGAATCACAAACTGCTGACCAAAGGTCACCATATTGCTGACAAAATAGTACCAAGTCAATCCTGAAGCATAGTCATTCAATACGCCCAAGAAAATAATGGGCATGAAATAACCCATCCATTTCATTTGACCCGTAACACCCGAAATTTGATTATTAAAATGGGTATAAATCAAGGTTGAAACGGTCATCAATAACGTGAAGAAACTCACGTGATCCCCATAGAATGGAATATTAAATCCGAGTGCTGGGCCGTCCCACTGACTTAAATCTGAAGACCAAAGAAATGTTTTTTGTCTTAGTTCAAAAGCGACAGGAAAGAACTGGAACATCGCAAACAAAATGGGCAGCTGCAACAACATAGGAATACAACCACTCAAAGGACTTACCCCTGCCTTTTTGTAAAGACTCATGTTCTCGCTGTTTACTTTTTGAAGATCATTTCCGTGTTTAGATTTAATCTCATCTAACTCTGGCTTCAAAATTCTCATTTTGGCTGTAGATATGTAAGATTTGTAAACCAACGGTAACAAGAACATCTTAATAACCAAAGTAAGGAGCATAATTGCAATTCCCATGCTTCCTATGGTATTTGTTAACCAAGTGAAAACTGGTATAACTAAGTGTCTATTCACCCAACCAAAAATTCCCCATCCTAAAGGAATAATTCGCTCCAATTCAGCATTGGCTATTCCCAAATCTGTAGATTCAAGAAGGTCGAATTTATTGGGTCCAAAAAATAAATTGAATTTAAATTTCTTATCTGATTCACCGGTATATTCAGAAAATAAAGTAGCGCTGAGCGTTTTGATGTTTAAAGTATCATCAATTGGGTTGCTCATTTTGAGCTTAGTATCTGTTGATATTGCATCAGCCGAAGCTATGATTGTGCTAAAATATTGTTGTTTAAAGGCTATCCATTGAACCTTATTTTTCAAAGTTTCATTAGCTTCTTCGGTTGCTTGCAGGGATGTAGGTGATTCTTCAGGCATTTTGTAAACCAATGCAGTGTGTTGCGCATCCCATTTCATATCTTTCTCTTGTTTTTGCAAGGTTGAACTCCAATCCAACTTGAAATCAGAATTACCACGACGAACCTGATCTTGCATTCCCTTCAATTGAACGTCATAACCTACTACATAAGGTTTGCTATCATCTAAAGTATAACTTTGCTCAATATAAATTTCACGCGATTCACTTGGATACCATCTTAAAGCTATTTTGTTCTTGGTCTGCTGTGAAATTTTCCACTCAAATTGATCTGAAGTTTTTGGGTTACCCTGAGCATCTGACCATGTCCAGCGATGTTGATTTTTACCCGCCTCAATTAAAATCAAAGCAGATGAATCAGACCTATAAAACTCATTGAGTTGAACTTTTGTAATGGCTGCACCCCTATTCGAAATGGTCAAAGAAAGTTGCTTATTCGCCAAAACATAGTTCGTGTCTTGAAAAGTTTCATCTTTTTGAACTGAATCTTCTCTTCCGTCAGCGGCTATTTTTTCGGGGGATAGTTTTGCAGCGAGTTGATCTGCAACTTTCAGAGAGTCATTGCGTTTGGTTTCAACTAGTGTTAAGCTGTCTTGAGTTTTTTTCATTTGCTCCAACTGCTCTGGAGTTGGTGCTGTGTACCAATAATATCCCGCCAAAATCAGGAAAATCAAGGAAAAACCAATTATAGTATTGCGATCCATAAGGGAATGACAAAGGTACGATAATCCGTCGAAACAAAAAGATGCGAACAACTATAGATTTGACCAATTTATTGTGCTATCTTTGCACCTTGAAAAATAACCATGGCTAATACGGGTAAAATATCACAAATCATTGGTCCTGTTGTTGACGTAAGTTTTAACCAAGCAGGGTCCTTTCTTCCACAGATTTACAACGCTTTAGTTGTAACTAAAGACAACGGGCAACAATTGATTCTCGAAGTTCAACAGCACTTAGGTGAAAACATGGTAAGAACCATTGCCATGGATGGAACTGAAGGTTTGCGCAGAGGTATGGATGTAGTTGACCGTGAGGCAGCTATAACAATGCCAACGGGCGAAAGTATTCGCGGACGACTGTTGAATGTTGTTGGAGATGCTATAGATGGTATGACCCCATTAGACAACAGTAATGGTCGTGCTATTCACGCTGCTGCTCCTACATTCGAAAATTTGAGCACCAGTACCGAACCTTTATATACAGGTATCAAAGTGATTGATTTGCTTGAGCCGTATGCAAAAGGAGGTAAAATTGGATTGTTTGGTGGTGCCGGTGTTGGTAAAACCGTTTTGATTATGGAATTGATCAACAACATTGCAAAAGCATACTCAGGTATGTCAGTATTTGCAGGTGTTGGTGAGCGTTCACGTGAAGGAAATGATCTTCTCCGTGAAATGATAGAATCAGGTGTTATTCGTTATGGAGAAGAGTTCAAACACTCTATGGAATCAGGCGGATGGGACTTGAGTAAAGTAGATATGAACGAATTAGCAAAGAGTCAAGCTACCTTGGTGTTCGGACAAATGAACGAACCTCCAGGAGCGCGTGCTCGTGTTGCTTTGAGCGGTCTAACCGTTGCAGAATATTTCCGTGATGGTGATGGTGAAGGTGCAGGTAAAGATATTTTGTTCTTTATTGACAACATTTTCCGTTTTACGCAAGCCGGTTCTGAGGTATCAGCACTTCTAGGTCGTATGCCATCTGCCGTAGGTTACCAACCTACCTTGGCTACCGAAATGGGTGCTATGCAAGAGCGTATCACTTCAACTACTAGAGGTTCTATTACCTCGGTTCAAGCAGTTTATGTACCTGCCGATGACTTGACTGACCCAGCTCCAGCTACAACATTTGCTCACTTAGATGCAACTACAGTATTGTCTCGTAAAATTGCCGAGTTGGGAATTTACCCAGCCGTTGATCCACTCGACTCTACTAGTCGTATTCTTACACAAGATATATTAGGAAAAGAACACTACGATTGCGCTCAAAAAGTAAAATCATTGTTACAACGTTATAAAGAACTTCAAGACATCATCGCCATCTTGGGTATGGATGAATTGAGTGAAGAAGATAAGTTAGTTGTACATAGAGCTCGTCGTGTACAGCGTTTCTTATCTCAACCTTTCCACGTTGCTGAACAGTTTACTGGCTTAAAAGGTGTATTGGTTGAAATCAAAGAAACCATCAAAGGATTCAACATGATCATGGATGGTGAAGTTGACGAATACCCAGAAGCGGCCTTCAACTTGGTTGGTACCATTGAAGAAGCAATTGAAAAAGGTAAAAAATTATTGGAGGAGGCTGCAGCCTAATCTATATGTTGGTTGAGATTTTAAGTCCTGATAATACACTATTTACCGGAGATGCCGAATTGGTTACTCTTCCCGGGAGTAATGGTAGTTTTCAGATAAAAAACAACCACGCTGCCCTAATCAGCAGCTTAAACGCTGGCACTGTTGAAGTAAAATCAAACCAAGGAATCCAGAATTTTGAAATTACTGGAGGTTTGGTAGAAGTTTTATCCAATAAAGTCATCGTACTCGTTTAGCATTCATCGAGATAACCTGATTTATCTCGAAGCAGAATATTAGTTAATCATTGTGCTTAAAAAGGACTCCCCGACGGAGTCCTTTTTTTGTTCGACAAAATATACATATTGTTTAACTTCTAATTCGCACACATTAAACAAAACATGGTGTTAAATTTCTCACTTTGTCGATCTTTGTTCAAGGATTCGCCATGAACATTACACAAATTAACTTCGACAAGATGATGGAACAAGAGCTGAGCGCTCTTAGAAACTACGCATTATCGTTAACTCACGATCTTGACGACACCAAAGATTTGGTTCAAGATACTATCCTAAAAGCCTATAGATACAAGGACAAGTTCCAAGCTGGGACTAACCTTAGAGGTTGGTTGTACACCATTCTCAAGAACAGCTTCATCAACAATTACAGAAGAACTCAGAAGCGCAATACATTCTTAGACACTACTGACAATACATTTTACCTTGACATACCAAGTCATCGAATTGATAATGATGCAGAGTTGAAGTTTATTCGAAAAGACTTAGACAATGCTGTTGAAGATTTACCTACCGATTTGCGTGTAACCTTCAAGTTAAATGCTGAAGGTTTCAAATATCACGAAATTGCTGAGGAATTAAATATTCCCATTGGAACCGTAAAAACGCGTATATTCATAGCTCGAAGAGTGCTTCGTGAAAAATTGAAAGACTACGCATATGAATTCGGTTACCAAATGCAGCCAGCATAAATGCCAGAAAGTTACACTTATTTAATTTTAGACCTGTTAACTATTGCAGGACCCTTGTTATTGTCTTTTGACAAAAAGGTGGCTTTTTATAAGTCATTTAAGTATTTGGCATTCAGTGTTGGTATAACTTCCCTTTTATACATTGTTTGGGATATTTGGTTTACCAAATATGGAATTTGGGAGTTCAATAATACGTTTTTAATAGGACGATATATTTTAAACCTGCCTTTAGAAGAGTATATATTTTTCTTGGTCGTTCCTTACGCCTGTTTATTTATTTATCGTTGCCTGCAGGCATATTTACCTTTCCTTTCAAATAATAAATGGGGCAATTGGTCTCATTTTATAATGATGTTATTTTCTGCGGCAATATTTGTAACCAATATTGATAAATTGTATACGGCAGTTACATTCGGCTTAATCACAGTTACATTAGCACGCACATTTTTATTGAATAGAATTCAATTCAGAAAATATTCAACCCATTTATTCATAGCATGGATTGTAGCTCTGTTACCTATGTACTTTATAAACGGACAATTAACTGGGCTTCCAGTTTTGATTTACAACAACACTGAAAATTTAGGCCTTAGAATTGGAACTATACCGTTTGAAGATTTTTTTTATAATTATTTGTATATGCTATGGATGATTATAGCTTACGAATATTTCAGTTCCAAATCTCGGAATCCTTCAAGCTCAACTCTTTAGCTTTTTTACGTTGGTTTTTAGTTCCGGGTATGGGAATGTATTTTTCAGGATATTTCTTCAAATCTAACAATACCTTATTCAATTCATTGGAACTTTTATTCAACGCATTATAAAGGGAATCTGAATAGATCATTTTTCCAACTGTCCCATTTCCACTGTTTATTTGAATGGTAATTTTATTTAGCTCTTTAGTCAAGCTATCAATTTCCATGACGGTATGTTTTAATGATACTTCATCCAAACCAGAAGTTGATGAATCTAATTTGATTAATAAATTATTTATACGTTGGTGATATTGGTCAAAATTATTTGAAAAACGATCCACATTTCCAATGGTATGAGTCACAACCTCTTTATTTGCAGCCAATAATGATTGAGTTTGCTGCAAAAGTAAGTTTATTTGCTGCACGGCTAATGGTAATCTGTCAATAGCTAAATTCAAACTTTCACTCTTAAAAAACGAATTCATAGACGTCAACAAAGAATCTGCTTTAGAAGCCAATGGCACAATTTGATCATTGATTGCACTGAATTTATCTTCCGCATACATAGGGATTAATGTGTCTCCATCTTGTGCAAATTCAGTTGACTTCCCTAAAACCAATCTTACTTTTTGTCCTCCAAAAATTTCCGTTTCAATTTTCATTCTAGAATCTTTAGGGATATCCATTTTTGAGGATATTTCAAAAATGGCTTCAATTTTATGACCATCAGTAATATCAAGACTTGTTAATTGGCCTATTCTCAATCCATTAAACATGACGCTGGTTCCAATTCCTAGCCCTGGCGTTGAATCATAAAATACAATTAAATCTTTACCCGATTTGAATGGATTGTCTTTACCTCTCATAAAGTTGTATCCCAAAATCAAAATAGTGATGGCGATAGCGGTTAAACTACCAACTTGAAACTCCTTTGACAGTCCTTTGAACAATGACATGGTATTCAAAATTAACGATTTAAATCGATATCTATTTTAGACTCTTTTCACTTAATACATAAAAAGCAAAAAGTCCCGAGTTACCTCGGGACTTTTCGATGAAATCAATCTTAGTGATTAGTTGTTTACAACCAATTTCTTCATAGTTGACTGACCGTTGTTGTTCATGCGGATGAAGTATACTCCGGTTCCGAATGATCCTAAGTCAATCTCTTGGTTTCCTACTCC
>JACCDW010316776.1_pt1 | contig 30770 bp, 30 predicted proteins | sample 7449781 | NCBI WGS metagenome assembly JACCDW01 (sample SAMN15323449, study PRJNA562643) | freshwater metagenome | isolation source: river surface water | place: USA:Blue River Watershed | collected 2017-08-18
ATAGTCTTCTTGAGCTCTTTCTGTTCGGTATCAAGTTCGAGTTTGCTCATCTTGGTAAGGCGACGAAGTGGCATATCTAAGATGTAGACCGCTTGCTCCTCTTTTAATTTGAAATTCTTGATCAATGAATCCTTTGCAGCGGATGCATCTTCTGAGCCACGGATAATCTTGATGACTTTATCGATATCGATAATCGCCTTGAGCAGACCATCTACAAGTAATAGACGGGCTTCGGCCTTATCTTTTCTAAATTCAGAACGACGCTTCACCACTTCAATTCGGTGGTCGATGAAGACCTGGAGTAGTTCTTTTAGCCCAAGAGTCTGCGGCTTTCCATTCACCAATGCCACCGCATTAATAGAGAACTGTTGCTCCATCGGAGTTAATTTGTAGAGTTTTTGAAGCACCTCATCAGGTTCGTAGCCATTCTTAAGTTCGATGACCACATTGGTACCAGTCTTGCCATCAGATAGATCCACGATATCGCTGATACCTTGAATCTTCTTATTCTTAACGACTTCAGCGATCTTCTCTACGATCTTCTCTGGACCTACGTTATAAGGCAGTTCCTTGATGATGATGCCTTGTTTACGTGAAGAAACTTTTCCAATTTCGACGGTGGCACGGATCTTGAACGCACCTTTGCCAGTGTTGTAAGCCTCGGTGACTCCATCTATCTCAACTAATTCGCCGCCAGTTGGAAAATCAGGTCCAGGTACAAATTTCATTAGTTGCTTAGTGGTTGCCTTTGGATTCTCGATGAGATATTTAGTAGCTGCAACAACTTCACTTAAATTATGTGGAGCCATATTTGTGGCCATTCCAACTGCGATTCCGGTAGCGCCATTTACCAATAGATTTGGAAATGCTGCAGGGAGTACCAGCGGTTCTGCTAATTGGCCATCATAATTTGGACCAAAATCAACGGTGTTCTCATCGGCCTCTGCGACCATCGCCATTGCAGGGGTTGCAAGCCTCGCTTCGGTGTAACGCATCGCGGCAGGGCCCGCATCTAATGAACCGAAATTTCCGTGGCCATCAATTAAAGGAAGGCGCATCGAGAAGTTCTGCGCCATTCGAACTAGCGCATCATAAATTGCACCATCACCATGTGGATGCAACTTACCCATCACTTCACCGACTACACGAGCGCTCTTTACATGTCCGCGATCAGGTCGAAGTCCCATCTCAGACATCTGATGGAGAATTCTTCGATGCACTGGCTTTAGACCATCACGCGCATCAGGAAGTGCGCGTGAGTAAATTACTGAGTACGCATACTCCAAGAATGATTCGGACATCTCTGATGCCACATCGATATCAACGATCTTTCCCGGATGTTCGCCAGGTTTTGGGCCAGTATTTTTACCTTTGCCCGAGCTCTTTGTAGATGCTGCCATAGGCAGGAATTCTGCCAATAGATGCCTTTAATTTAGGGGAGGGCGCGCCCCAACTATCGAAACACATTTTGCAGCAAGTGCAGTACCTGCATTTAAAGCATCTTCCAAGTTGTTCTCTTCTAACCATTTTGGAATGAAACCAGCAGCAAAAGAATCTCCAGCGCCAGTGGTATCAACCACATTTGTAGTGACAGCAGGAACTTTTGCGAATTGATCCTTATACACAGCGGTCGCTCCACGTGATCCCAATTTGATGACAACCAGGGGAGTTCTCTTGAGTAAATTCTCTTCTGCCTCTTCTAAATCATTTGATTCTCCGAGATAGCGCGCCTCTTCGTTGTTCAAGAGAATTCCATCGACCATACCAACCCAATCTAAAATCTCATTTTTAGGAACGACTTTCATCGCACCAGTAGTGGTAGGGTCAAAGAAGATTGGAATCTTGTGTTCGCGAAATTTCTTAATCATTCCAAGTGCGGCATCGCGTGAACGAAAATCTAAGAGCGCATATCCTGATAAGAAAACACCATCGATATCATCTAGTGGCGGCAGATCTCCGACCTCTAAATCTGCATTTGCTCCGTTATCTGGGAACATGGTTCTTTCGCCGTTGGAATCAACCAAAATCACCACTACTCCAGATGGGCGTCCTGAATTCATCAATCCACGGTGTTCGACGCCATATTTATCTAGATCGCTAACTAGCGCAAAACCAACTGGATCATTTCCGACTCTGGCCACAATTGCGGCCTTGTTATTAGTCCGGGTAATCCAGGTTGCGACATTTGCAGCTTGCCCGCCTGGGTGGGTTGAGATACGGGCGGCAGTGTCATTTCCGTAATTGATTGGTTCTTTCAATTGCGCAATTACATCTAGCGCAACATCACCCATGCAGAGGATCTTTTTCAAAGCGCTGCTGCAATCTGCGCAGCTAGCGCGCTGTTGCCTTTGATGATCTCAATATTGACGCGAAGTGATTCGCCTTTAGATTGGGTATGGAAGAACTCAAGCAAGAATGGTGTGGTCTCTTTGCCATGAATATTCGCTTTTGCTGCCGCTTGTAAACCACTTTCAAGGAGTTGATCATGCAATGTGCGATCCATCTGATTTCTAACTGGGTTAGCGACAATCAAAGCGTTCTTCTCGGTCCCCATTTCGGCACGGGCATTTATGATCGATGCAATCTCTGCTGGTGTATCGACTTGAAATTCCAACTCAAAGCCAGAATCAGTTAGGTAGAAACCTGGGAATCGCTTAGTTTTGTAACCGACAACCCCAATCGCATAAGTTTCTAAACGCTCCAATGTGGCAGAGACATCCAGAATTGATTTCACGCCGGCGCAGACCACAGTCATATCAAGACCTGCCAAGGCAGTTAAGTCGGCTGATTCATCAAAAGATTCGTTAGCGCCGCGGTGTACGCCGCCTAAACCACCGGTTGCAAAGACTTTAATGCCAGCTTTGGCTGCTAAGTGTGCGGTAGCTGCGACCGTGGTAGCAGCAGATAAATGCTTGGCTCTTGCGATTGCTAGCTCTCTGGTCGATGCTTTGATTACATCATCTCGATTAGCAATTGCGATTAGTTGTTCATCGGTCAAACCAACATGTGCAACACCATCGATTACTGCAATAGTCGCAGGAGTCGCCCCATTTTCACGAACAATCTCTTCAACTTCGCGTGCAACTTCTAGATTGGTAGGTCGGGGTAAACCATGGCTAATGATGGTTGATTCGAGCGCTACGACTGGTTTTCTAGAACTAAGTGCGTTCTCTACCTCAGGTGAGAAGATCATAAAAGGATTTTACGCGAGATTTAATGAAAGAATAAATCCATGAGACTGAGCGAAGTAACCCCAGCGATCTTCGCTGGTTTGGGAGTTGCTCAATACGAAACACGCCTTGGTACATCGATAACTGGTCGTGAAGTGCTTTTCTTAATTGATGGTTTTGGAGCTCATGCTCTGGATGACTTCCCAGAGTTGATGCCAAACATTATGTCAGGTAAGAGTTTTGGAGATATTGAAGCTGCATTTCCAAGCACTACCTCTGTTTCGTTGGCCACGCTAATGACTGGTTCGATGCCCAACGAACATGGAATGCTTGGTTACACAGTTCGGGTACCGCATTCAGATAACCGAGTTTTAAATGCACTTAAGTGGGATGAACGAATTGATCCAGTAATTTGGCAGCCGAAGGATACTTTCTTTGAAATTGGGGCCAGAAATGGAATTGAAGTTTCACACGTTGCTGCAAAGCGATATGAAGATACTGGTTTTACCAGAGCGGTATTTCGAGGGGCAAAGTATCGCGGAGCAAATCTCTATCCAGATTTGGTAACTGAGACAGTTGCAGCGCTACAAAAGACGCCCGCTTTTGTTTACCTGTATGTAAATGATTTAGATGTGGCAGGCCATGTTGCCGGCTATGGTTCTGATAAATGGCTAGAAGCTTTAAGAATGATCGATAATTTAGTTGGCCAACTTCGAGCTAGATTACCGAAAGATACGAGAATCTGGATCACTGGTGATCACGGAATGATGAATGCGGGCGAGAAGAAGGTAATCGGCCGGGATAACTTATTGCTGACTGAAGTCTCAACTATCGCAGGCGAACCACGTGCAAGACATATTTATCTTGCGCGGCCAGAGATCAACAATGAGATTGCAGATTTATGGCGAAGTGAACTGGGAGATTTTGCAACTATTTATACCCGAGAGGCTGCGATAAACGCAGGGCTCTTTGGAGCGCCTATGCCACCAGAGTTCGCGTTACGTATCGGAGATCTAATTGCAGTATCAAATGGCGATGGAATATTGATTGATCCAGCGCGGGAGAAATTAGAGAGCGCAATGGTTGGCCACCACGGAGGCATGACCGATATCGAAAAGAGCGTTCCGCTAATGCAATTAATTATTTGATTATTTGGTTTATTTATTCGCTTGGCTCAGAGCCGTCGGACTCTTTCTTAGTTCCGAACATAATCTCATCCCATGATGGGACCGAAGCGCGCTTTTTTACTCCATCTTCTAAATCTTCATTCTCACGGATTACTGCAAGCCGCGGAGTTGGAGCTGAATTGATCGTGACTGTTGGGCTGTTGTAAACCAACCCGTGATTGATCTCTGGCTCTGAAGCCTTGGCAACTGGCGCGCCTTCACCCATGATCCAAGCGGCGCCATCATCTTCGGCGACGACAATTCTCTTTGCCATATCGAAGAACCAAACTGCTTCGCCTCGACCTGCGCCAGGGTTGCTAGTTGGATATTGAAGTTTGATCACCCATTGACCATCTTCTCTACGATGAGTATTCCAATCCAATTCATCTGCGACCACGCCATTTGCAGATAGCTTTCGCGTAACAACTTCCAAGAAGAGCGCCGCATCTCTTGCACCACTGTTCTTTACAGAAACATTGTTAACCAAACTGAGGATATATGCGCGCTCTTGGAGGATTGGCCCTGCAAATCGTTCGACCTTGTCATAAGACCAGCCAGCCTCACGCGCCAAATCTTCGATAGTTGCGCCTGCGCGTAGCCTTGCTTGAATCTCTTTGACGCTCATTGTTGGCTCTGGGCTCTCTGCTGATATAGATGCCAATCTAGGTTGATTAATTGTTGCTTTCAAATTATCTGAAATCCGCAATGTAAATTCGCGGTCTTCGTGATCTGTTAGAAGTAGATGGGTGCCATCTTCGCTTCTGCCAGTTACGCGTAGCTCCGTCATGAGCGGGAGCGTAGCCGAATCCAAACCTTAAGGTAAGGAAGCAGCGCCAAATTAGCGATAAATAACGCAATCACTGGGACTAAAAATCCCTGGCTGGTGCCAAAATCATCGATCACTTGCCCTGCAATCGCGCTACCAATCGCGCCACCGGTCGGGGTTCCAGTTATTACCCAGGTCATAGCTTCAGTTAATTCGTCGGTAGAAACTTCATCTTCCATAACTGAATATGCAGTTACTAGAAATGGCGCGATACCCAAACCATTAAAGAAGAGCACGATAGTGAGCGTTAATGGTGAATCAGCAAATAGGAATCCCAAAGAGGTAAATGCAAGGAAGGCTAGAAAGTAAATGAAAAGTTGGGCGTGATTTAACTTCCATTTGATGATGCCATTAAAAAGTGCAGCGACGCCACTTCCTAGCGCCCAGATCGCAAGTATTGGCCCAGTTAGCCCCGGTCTATCTATTGAATTAGTGAAAGCAACTACGCAGATACCAATCGAACCAAAGTACGCGCCCACAAAGAAGATCGGAAGCACGATTGCTTGCGCGCTTTTGCGGCGAATGATCGAGACCGAATTCCTCTGCACATTCTTGTTTGCAGGAGGTTCGGTCTCTTTAAGGCTAGCTAGCGCCGGCTGACCAATAACTACAAAGATCATTGATGCAATCAAGCCAGCTTCAGGTGCAATCGAGGTAGATAGAAAGGTTGCAATCAATGGACCGAATACGAAGACAATCTCATCTACCAGCGCTTCAAATGAATAAGCAGTGGTTTTCAATGAGTGATCCGGTAATACCCAGATCCATCTACGTCTTACCAATCCGCCAGCGCTGATGGTGTTCAACTCTGCAAAGATGATCGAAAGAAACCAAGTCCAAATCGGATATTCAAAATGTACTAAATAGATAAAGACCGCAAAGCCAAGAAAACGAAAGACGGTATTTATGTATAGGACTCGCCCCTGACCAAAGTTATCTGCAGCTCGTGACCAGTATGGCTGTGAGATCGTGATAACTACCGATGCGGTAGCCACCATCAATCCAGCTAGCGCATAAGAACCAGTTTCATGAACCACAATTAATAGAAGTGCCAATCGATCCATCGACAGGTGCATGCGTGCAATAAATCCTGCTATCGAAAATCTTGCAGCCCCTTTAATGGCAAAGATATTTCGATAGTTGCTAAACATAAATGAAGCCTAATCTAACTCTCTACATCTTGCAGTAGCACTTAAAGCAGTTCTTGGAGGTATTCTTTAGGTATGGAAGATCTGCTAAAGCTTGCGGTTGATATTGCCAAGCAAGCAGGCGATTTATTGCTAGCAAGGCCTTCACATTTAGATGTTGATACCAAAACCTCTGCAATAGACATTGTGACTCAAATGGATAGAGCATCAGAGAAATTGATAGTTGATGCGATATTAAAAGCTAGACCTGATGATGGAATTATCGGAGAGGAAGGCGCAAACCGCCCCTCAAAATCCGGATACACCTGGGTAATCGATCCAATAGATGGCACCGTAAATTATTTCTACGATATGGCTGGCTGGTCAGTGAGCATCGCTATCAAAGATCAAAGCGGCACGTTAGTCGGGGTGGTCTATTCGCCGACTACCTCCACACTTTTCACCGGCACTAGAGGTGGCGGTTCGTATTTAAATGGTAAGAGCTTGAAATGTAACAACCCAATTGAATTAGATAGAGCTCTGATAGCAACTGGATTTGCCTACCGAAAAGAACTCCGAGAATTACAAGTAAAACAATTCAATGATTTGATTCTAAAGATTCGTGATTATCGACGAAATGGATCTGCTGCAATTGATATCTGTCATGTTGCTGCAGGTATTGTCGATGGATATTACGAAATGGGTCTCTATGAATGGGACCTAGCTGCTGCAGAATTGATAGCAAAAGAGGCTGGCGCTAAGGTCACTGTCCATGGCGAATTGGTAATCGCGGCTGGAGCGCATTTACATGGAGAATTATCGAAGATTCTGCTCTGATTTGAGCGTAATTGGCAGATATGGCAGGATTACCCCTCGGCCCATCGGCCATAGCAAGAGATTTAGCAGGAAACTTTAGGAGTAACCATGAACGTTCTAGATGCGCTGGACGCTGCCAGCCTTCGCAAAGATATCCCTCAGTTTCGTGCTGGCGATGAGTTAAAGATTCACGTACGAGTCATCGAAGGCAACAAGAGCCGTTTACAGGTTTTCCAAGGAATCGTAATCCGTCGCCAAGGCGATGGCGTTCGCGAAACATTCACTATTCGTAAGATCTCTTACGGTGTTGGCGTCGAACGTACCTTCCCAGTTCACACCCCAGTTATTGAGAAGATCGAATTAATTAAGAAGGGCGATGTACGTCGTGCAAAGCTTTACTACCTTCGTGATCTTCGTGGTAAGGCATCAAAGATCAAAGAGAAGCGCGATGGCATCGAAGGTTATGGCGATGGCATCACCTCAACTCCAGTACTTGAAACACCGGTAGTTGAGACCCCAGTAGAAGAGGTCGCAGAGGTGGAAACAGTTGCAGAGGCAGTTGTTGAAACTCCAGCCGAAGAGGTTGCATCTGCAGAGCCAACTACTCCAGAAGCAGCGGACGCAGAAGAAGCTAAGTAATTGTTTCGCAAAGGTTCGTTCCTTCGCGAAATCCCTGCACTGCTTGCAGTAGCGATTGTTGTATCTCTTGTAATTAAGACCTTTCTAGTTCAATTTTTCTATATTCCATCGGGATCGATGGAGAACACCCTGCAGGTAAATGATCGAGTCGCAGTAAATAAACTTCCATTTATCAGCAGAGATATCAACCGCGGCGATGTAGTGGTTTTCCGTGATCCTGCCAATTGGTTACCAAACTATGGTCAAGCAGCCGAGCCATTTGTAATTGCGAAAGTAAAAGATGTATTGGTTGCTATCGGAATTCTTCCTAATCCAGCTAAGCAATATCTGGTCAAACGCGTAATTGGAGTAGGTGGCGATAACGTTCAATGTTGCGCAGAGAGCGGCAAGTTACTTGTTAACGGCAAAGAGATCACTGAGCCATACATTTTTGCCGGCAATAGCCCAAGCGAGATGAAGTTCAACGTGACCGTTCCAGAAGGAAAAATTTGGGTAATGGGAGATCACCGTGGCGCATCAGCTGATTCTCGATATCACCAAGATGATGTAAATAAAGGTTTTGTGCCAGAGAGCAATGTGGTTGGTCGAGTAGTTTCAGTAATTTGGCCCTTTAAGAACGCGAAGTTATTGGATCGCGTCAATGTCCTTCGTTGAGCACTCATTAATTAGCGCAGGATTAACTCCGATCGCAGGAGTTGATGAGGCAGGTCGTGGCGCTTGCGCAGGCCCGCTGGTAATCGCAAGTGTGATTTTGCGAGACATAAATGCCCCGACACTCTCAAAGATTCGAGACTCTAAAGAGTTAACTGAAAATCAACGAGAAGAATTATTTCCGATAATTCAGCAAGAAGCGATTGCGGTATCTGTAATTATTGTTCCGCCTGATGAGATCGATAAACGCGGCGTACATATGGCCAATTTGGATGGCATGAGGCGGGCAGTTCAAGGATTATCAGTTGCGCCAAATTATGTTCTGACTGATGGTTATGCAATCAAAGGGATGTCTATCCCAAGCCTTGCTATCTGGAAAGGCGATCAAGTTGCCCCAACAATTAGCGCTGCATCAATCATCGCAAAAGTCACCAGAGATCGAATTATGATCGAATTAGATGAACAATATCCGGGATATGGACTTGCAAAACATAAGGGTTACATCACCGCGGCTCATACTAAATCTTTGAAAGATCTAGGTGTTAGCGCTATCCACAGACGTTCCTATTCGAATGTGGCAGCTTTAATCAGTTAGCTGTGGAAGGCCAAAATATATCTAGCTTGATTTAAATATCTTTTCTGCATGGCAGATAGAAATTTAAGAAAACCAAATCGTAAGAATCAAATGATCGGCGCGATTGGCGAAGAGGCGGTTGCCGAGTATCTGGTGCGATTGGGCTTTTCAATACTCGATCGAAATTGGCGCACCAAAGGTGGCGAGTTAGATTTAATCGCGAAGAGCCCCGCCGGAAAGATTCACATTATCGAGGTGAAGACTCGAAGCTCCTATGCATTTGGCCATCCGCTTGAGGCGATTGATCGGGAGAAAGCCCATCGATTGCAGAAATTAGCTCTGGCTTGGTTAGTTACAAATAATCACTTTGGCAGTGATTATCAAGTGGATGTTGCCGCAGTTACTTTAAATAAAACGCTCAAGCCTTTAATTGATTATCGAAGCGGTGTTCTATGAGCCTAGCGAAGACGGTGGCGATCGCATTAACTGGAATCTCTGGCGAATTAATAAACGTCGAAGTAGATATCTCTGATGGATTGCCCGGGTTTACATTGCTTGGACTTCCGGATGCTGCGTTATCCGAATCTAAGGAGCGGGTAAGAGCGGCATTAATAAATAGCGGAGTCGCTTGGCCAAATCGAAAAGTCACAATTGCCTTGCTACCTGCTTGGCTACCTAAATCAGGTAGCGGTTTTGACCTTGCGATTGCGATTGGGATCATGGCGGCATCCAATGCCATTACTAATTCTGAGACTAACGGAATCGACATTTCAGAGATCGCATTTATTGGTGAACTTTCTTTAGAAGGAAAACTTCGAAATACCAAAGGGGTACTGCCAGCGCTGATCTCTGCGCATAAACATGGAATTAGACAGGCAGTTATCCCAAGTGAGAATCTGGCCGAAGCAATGTTACTTCCCGAAGTTAAAACTTATGCTTTTGAGCAATTGTCAGAAATCATCCATTGGTTACGTACCGGTGAGATTCCAGCTCAGCAAGAGTTGGATTTGAACATCGAATTTGAAGATAGATATTTAGATTTTGCAGATGTAGCAGGGCAGAGGGCTGCAAGGCGCGCTGCAGAGATCTCTGCAGCTGGCGGACATAACTTCTTGATGATTGGCCCTCCAGGTGTTGGTAAAACCATGATTGCCGAGCGTTTGCCATCGATATTGCCACCGCTTGATAAGAGTCAAACTTTAGAAGTTACTGCCATCCACTCGATCACAAATAGCGATCGTCCACCGCTTTCAAATTACGCTCCCTTTATTGCGCCTCACCACAGCGCCACTCGAATTGCGATGGTGGGCGGTGGCTCTCATTCGATTAAGCCAGGAGTTTGCAGCCTTGCTCATCATGGCGTCTTGTTCGTTGATGAAGCGCCGGAATGTAGTTCCGGTGTTCTAGATTCACTTAGACAACCCCTGGAATCTGGTTCGATCACCATCTCTAGAGCACATGGAAATCTGACGTTCCCAGCGCGATTCATCTTAGTGCTCGCTGCAAATCCATGCCCGTGTGGAAAATTTAGCGGTAGAGGTCGCAGCTGTACTTGCACTTCGCTACAGATAAGAAGATATCTAAATAAATTATCTGGACCGCTACTTGATCGAATTGATCTACGTGTGAAAGTAGAGAATGTAAGTCGAGTCGAATTAGCTGAACCAGACAACGAGCCAAGTAGCAAGATTCGAGAAAGAGTAATCGCCGCAAGAAATAGAGCGGCCGAGAGATTTAAATCGGAGCCTTGGAAGCTCAATTCCGAGATACCTACAAGAGCGCTTCGAACTCTCTATCAACCTGACCGAAAAGCGATGAATTTCTTAAACGAACAGTTAGATAAGGAAGTGATCACTGCAAGGGGATTACATAAAATCATAAGGACCAGTTGGACTTTGGCAGATTTGAAGGAGCTATCAAAACCAACGCTGGATGAAGTAATCGAAAGTTTTCAACTTCGAGAAGGTTTACATGAGCTCTGATCAGGAATTGATCGCAAGAGCTCAGCTCTTGGCTAGCACTGAGGCCGGAATAACTTTTTGGGCCAGAGAGGTCTTCGAAAAGGGAGCAACCAATGTTTTAGAACTATGTCGTGCCGGAAGCTATCAGGTAGACGTATCCAAAATTCTTTCTATAAATGGCCAACAGATTCTTGATTTGATTCAGGCTAAAGGCTTTGAACTTTTGATTCCGAATGAGAAGTTTGATGAATTACCAGCGCCACCAATTGGGCTAATTGCCAAGGGAAATAAAGAGTTGCTAAACCGCAAATCGATTTCAATAGTCGGAACTCGAAACCCAACGCCATATGGCCAGAGAGTTGCATCAGAAATGGCAGCTAATTTTGTGGATCGCGAGTGGGTGGTGACAAGCGGTGGCGCTTACGGAATTGATACGGCAGCACATAAAGGCGCGTTGATCTCCGAAGGAGAGACTATTGCAGTGTTAGCTTCAGGGTTAGATGTGCTCTATCCAGCTGGAAATGCCAGATTATTTGCAGAGATCGCCGAATCCGGACTTTTGATCAGTGAATATTTGCCTGGAACTAAAGCGCTGCCACATCGATTCTTAAATCGAAATCGATTGATAGCAGCAATCGGTGATGGCACGATGGTTGTGGAAGCTGCATTTCGCTCTGGATCGCTTAGAACTGCGCGCGATGCACAGGATTTAAAGCGGGTGGTGATGGCAATTCCTGGACCAATTAATTCGCCATTATCTGAAGGGTGTCACAGATTGATCGGAGAAGGAGCTGCAGCAATCTGTTGCGGTGTAAATGATGCTTTAGAGCTCATGGGAAATTAATGGATAATTAATCGTAAGTTGATGAGATAATAAAGCCAATGAAATCCGGATTTGTGGCAATAGTTGGTAGGCCGAATACCGGAAAGTCGACCCTAATAAATGCGCTAGTTGGTGAGAAAGTAGCGATTACGTCGCATCATCCAAACACCACAAGGCATGCAATCAGAGGCATTGTTAATGGTGATGGGTTTCAAGCAATTTTGGTAGATACCCCAGGCTTACACAAACCAAGGACTTTGCTTGGGCAACGACTAAATCAAGTCGTAGAAGATAATTTAAGTGATGTCGATTTAATCTTGGTAACGCTTCCGGCCAACGAGGATTTCGGTTCGGGCGACAAGTTCATCTTGGATTTGATTAAAGAGAGTAGAGCCAAGAAGTTTGCGCTGGTCACAAAAATAGACACGATTGCCAAAGAGCAATTGCCTGTGCGATTAACTGAAGTTGGTGGCATGGCCGATTGGGCTGAGATCATTCCGGTCTCTGCAGTTAAGAATCTGCAGGTAGATATCGTGCGCCAACTATTAGGTAAGTATCTGCCAGATGGACCGCTGTACTACCCAGAGGAGCAAAGTAGCGACCAGAGTAGGGAACAGATGATCTGCGAATTGATCAGAGAGGCTGCGATCCAAGGAGTACGCCAAGAACTGCCACATTCGATTGCTGTGACTATTGACGAATACTCAAAGCGCGAAGGTAAAGATCTGATTGATATTCATGCAACCATCCATGTGGAGCGTGATTCACAGCGCGGAATTTTATTGGGCCATAAAGGTCAGATGCTAAAAGAGATTGGCAGCGTAGCTCGTCGAGATATTGAGAAGTTGCTTGGCTCAAAATGTTTCTTAGGGTTACACATTAAAGTTTCAAAAGAGTGGCAACGTGATGCCAAAGCGCTCGAAAAACTTGGGTATTTAGATTCCAAAAATTCATAAAAATCTAAAATTTGTTAATTATTTATTAATTGGTTTACGCGAAGCAAAATATGAGCCAATTAATACCAGCGGTAGACCGATAATCATTCCGATTGTTATTGGCTCGTTGAGAATGGCAACTCCAAGTACGACTGCAAACGCGGTATTTAGGTAAGTAACCAGTGAACCGCGGGCCTGGCCGATGGTTCGAACTAAATTAAAGTAAATCATAAATGCCAACCCGGTGCTCAAAACCCCAAGACCTATCAAAGACGCAGTTGCATTTATAGAAGGGGTAGTTGAAGGCAAACTAGTTAGCGCCCAGGGTGCGAAGATCACTGCCGTAATCGCCATCGCAATCGCATTAATGGCGACACCATCTCCGGTTGGCATCTTATGCAAAATCACTGCCATCGCAGTGGAGTAAAGAATTGCCGCCAAAATTGTTTGGAAAATCGAGAATGCATCAGCGCTACCAGAGATGGTTTCGATTCCGACGATCAAGATCAATCCAACAAAACCAATAATGATTCCCATCAAACGCTTTGCATGCCAAACTGTCTTATCGCCCGCCATTGATGCATAGATTGTCGACCAAATCGGAACCGTTGCAACCAACAACCCGGCAAGTCCTGAGTTGATCTCTTTCTCGGCGTGCGTAATCAAATACCAAGGACCGCACATTTCTAGAACCGCATAAACAAAGATCCACTTAAAGCCCTTCATGGTTATGCCAATAACTTTTCTATGAAATGCAATTGGAAAGAGGATGGCGGCTCCGATTAAGACTCTTCCAAAAACCACCACTGAAGGTTCGAATTCGCGGACTGCTACTCGCATAAAAAGATAGGGAACTCCCCATAAGAATCCGACCAGCACAAACTGGCCCAGGGCTCTTCGAGTCATAAGGTTTGGAAGTCTACTTGATTACGCTGCGATATAACTGGATGGTTTGAGCTGCGACCTCATCCCAACCAAAATACTCTTTGGCACGTATCCGTCCTGCTTTTCCCATCTCAATTAATTTATCTGGTTGGGACATTAAATCCATTATTTGTGATGCAAATTGAGCTTCAAACTCTTGAAGTTTTGATGAATCGTAATCAACCAAACGTCCAGTCTCGTGATCAGAAACAACTTCGGGGATTCCACCCACTTTAGATGCCAAAACAGCGGTCTCGCATGCCATAGCCTCAAGATTTACAATTCCAAGTGGTTCGTAAATCGAGGGACAGAGAAATAGATCAGCACCTGTAAGCAATGAAGTTAATTCATCATGTGGCGCCATCTCTTTAATCCACCAGATGTTCTTTCTGGTTTTCTGTAATTCGGCGATTAATTCCGCAACTTCATTGCCAATTCCAGGTTCATCTGGCGAACCCGCAGCAAGCACCAATCCATACTCTGGCGATACTTGTTTCCATGCTCGAAGTAGATGTGCCAACCCTTTTTGTCTGGTGATTCGGCCTACAAAAATTGCGTATCTACCCGTGATTCCATATTTGTCTTGGGCATTAGTTTGGTGATTTGGCGCAAATCTATTTACATCTACGCCATTTCTGATGGTGACGATTTTCTTAGGGTCGACCAACGGATAAGCATTTATGACATCAGTACGCATTCCATCCGAAACCGCAATGATGGCATCAGCGCTTTCATAAGCGCTCTTTTCAACAGCGGATGAGATTTGATAACCAACCCCAAGCTGCTCTGCTTTCCAGGGCCGAAGCGGTTCTAGGGAGTGTGCGCTAATAATGTGGGGAGTCCCGTGCATTAATTTTGCGGCGAAGCCAGCAAAGTTCGCATACCAAGTGTGCGAATGGATCACATCTAAATTTTTAAGGTTATCTGCAATTGATAGATCGGTTGCTAGCGCTTGAATTGCCGGGTTCGATACTTCAAATCCGGCGGGAGTGTCATAACCATGAGCGTCTACTCGTGGACCACCAAAGCAGTGCACGGCTACATCAATATTCGGAAATTTTCGAAGCGCTTGGGTAAGTTGAAATACATGCACCCCAGCGCCACCGTAAATATGTGGCGGCCATTCTTTGGTGATTAAAGCGACTTGCAAAGCAGTTGCTCCATCAGATGCTCCATGAGATGACATGACTGAACTTTAATTTTAAAAGGTCTATCGCGCCAGCATTAGGGTGGTTACACTTCTTTGCATGGCATTTCGCGATGTTCCACTTGGAATCGTCTTGGCAGGTGGCGAAGGAAAGCGTTTGATGCCGCTGACTGCAGATCGAGCAAAGCCAGCAGTTCCTTTTGGTGGTTCATATAGATTGATTGATTTTGTTCTTTCGAATTTAGTTAATGCAGATTTCCGCAGAATTGCAGTTTTGACTCAGTACAAGTCACATTCGCTAGATCGTCACATCACTACAACCTGGCGGATGTCCACACTCTTGGGTAATTATGTGACGCCTGTGCCAGCGCAACAGAGGTTAGGACCTCGCTGGTATACCGGAAGCGCTGATGCGATCTTGCAGAATTTCAATTTAATCCACGATGAAAATCCCAAAGATGTTCTGGTATTTGGAGCAGATCACGTTTATCGCATGGATCCGATGCAAATGTTCGAACAGCATCGAAATACCAATGCCGGAATTACGATTGCAGCAATCAGAATTCCTAGGGCAGAAGCTTCTGAATTTGGCTGCATCGAATTAGCTGAAGATGGCATCACGATAAAAGCGTTTCATGAGAAGCCAGCTAACCCACCTGCCATGCCAGGTCATCCAGATCTAACTTTAGTTTCAATGGGAAATTACATCTTCCGCAGAGATGTAATGGAGGAAGCGCTCATCTTGGATTCTGAGAATTTGGAATCTCGCCACGATATTGGTGGAAATATCATTCCGATGCTAACTGCTCAAGGACAGGCAAAGGTTTATGACTTTGCAAATAATGTGGTACCAGGTGAAACTCAACGCGATAAAGGTTATTGGCGCGATGTAGGTTCGATTGATGCCTATTTTGAAGCGCATATGGATCTAGTCTCTGTCCATCCAATTTTCAATCTCTACAATCGCGATTGGCCTTTATTAACCAATCCGCCATCATTACCGCCAGCTAAATTCTCTGAAGGCGGCATTGCACAAGATTCAATTGTGGCAGCTGGTTCGATCATCTCTGGCGGACATCTAAGTAGCACCGTGACTGGTTACGATGTTGTTGTTAGTAGCGGTGCATATGTGGATCATGCAGTTTTGATGCCTAGTGTGCGAGTAGGCGACCGAGCAGTGATTCGTAGAGCCATTATTGACAAAGGCGTAGTCGTAGAAAACGGCGCACAGATCGGTGTGGATCTAGAACGCGACCGTCAGAGATTTACCGTCACCGAAAGTGGGATTGTGGTGGTTGGTAAAGGCGTTCGAGTTACCGCTTAAAAATTCTCAGTCTTTGCCACTAATTCTTGATATCTAGCAAAAACATCTCGAGTCGGTTGGGTTTCGATACTTTCTACTTTCCCGATCTGCCAATCAGGTAATTGCCCAGTTAGCGCCCAAGCCGCCTGTTTAGCTGCGCCATTTGCCACATATTCACCTGGTGGTGGGATCAAAACTGTTCGGCCAAAGATGCTTGAGGCAATATTTCCAACTGCCGGATTTTTTGCTGCTCCACCGACTAAGAAAATTCGATTTACCGCAACACCTAATTTTTCAAGTGCATCAACTGCATCTGCAAGCCCACAAATCATTCCTTCAATGTATGCACGGGCAATATTTGCCGGATCTGAATTCTTTAAGGTTAGTCCAGTTAATGTGCCCTTTGCATTAGGTCTATTAGGAGTACGTTCGCCTTCAAAGTAGGGAAGCATGGTCAAACCATTTGCACCAGCGGAAGCGCTAAGTGCCAAATCTGCCAATTGATCATGATTTACATTTAATAATTTGCATGCGGCATCCAAAATTCTGGCTGCATTTAAGGTGCAGACGAGGGGTAAGAATCTTCCGGTGGCATCGGCAAATCCTGCAACTTGCCCACTTGGATCATGTGTTGAAGTTTCGCTAACTGCAAAGGCTGTGCCAGATGTACCAAGCGAGACCACTACGTCACCAGGTTTAGCGCCAACACCTAGTGCAGCCCCAGCATTATCTCCAGCACCTGGCGCAATTTTGATATCGCGAAACTCGCCTCCAATTGCATCTGGCGCGATCACTTTGGGTAGATGGGCATCTGCTCCTCGAAGCGCAACCTTAAGTAAATCTGTTCGATATTGATTGCTCTTTGAATCAAAGTAGCCAGTACCTGAGGCATCGCTGCGATCGGTAAAAAGGTCACTTAATTCATTACTGCCAGATAATTTCCAAGAGAGGTAATCGTGTGGCAGGCAAACTGCAGCGATTTTTTTGGCGTTCTCTGGTTCGTTATCTGCGATCCATCTCAGCTTGGTAGCCGTAAATGAAGCAACCAAGTAAGAGCCCACTGCATCTGCGGTAGCTTTTGCGCCACCAAATTCCGAATTTAGATCTAACGCTTCTTTAGCTGAGCGGGTGTCATTCCAAAGTAGCGCTTTGCGAATTGAATCTCCATTCTCATCTAAAACTACTGCGCCATGTTGTTGTCCGCCGATTGAGATAGCTTTAATCGAATCGAGATCAATCTGTGCAAGTGTTTTATCTAGCGCTTGATGCCACTCTCTTGGATCACACTCTGTGCCATCTGGATGCGGGGATTTTGCTTCTTTAACTAACTCGCCTGTCTCAAGATTACGGACTACGACTTTGACTGATTGGGTAGAGGAATCAACTCCGGCAACTAAAGGAGCCCCACTCTGTATGCTCAAAATCGGACCTCCTGCAAGGCGGGTTAGTGGTCAATTAATGTGGCTAAGGCTAGACTGCGACCGTCAGCGTTGACCATCGTAAATCAATCTAAAATTAATTTATTTGGAGTTTTTTCATGCGAATTGGTGTGCTCACTGGTGGCGGCGACTGCCCAGGTCTAAATGCGGTAATCAGAGCGGCGGTCCGTAAGGGTGTTAAAGAGTACGGACATGAGTTTGTAGGTTTCAGAGATGGATGGCGTGGACCTCTTGAAGGTTTAACCATGGAATTAAATATCCAAACTACCCGCGGAATCTTGCCTCGTGGTGGAACTATCTTGGGATCATCTAGAACCAATCCATTTAAAATCGAAAATGGCGTAGAACGTATCAAGGAAAATCTGGAGAAGATGGGCATCGATGCATTAATCGCAATCGGTGGAGAAGATACTTTGGGCGTCGCCACAAAATTAGATGGACTAGGCGTAAAAGTAATCGGTGTTCCAAAGACTATCGATAACGATTTAAATAATACCGATTACACATTTGGCTTTGATACTGCGGTTAACATTGCAGTAGAGGCAATTGATCGACTACACACAACAGCCGAATCACACCATCGTGCATTGATCGTAGAAGTTATGGGTAGACATGCAGGTTGGATTGCGCTGCATTCAGGAATTGCTGGTGGCGCTTCTTGTATTTTGATTCCAGAGGTTAAATTCTCGGTAGATAAAGTCTGCGAATGGGTCGAATCAAGATTCAAACAATCATATGCGCCAATCATCGTGGTAGCTGAGGGTGCGATCCCACAAGATGGCGATATGGTCACCAAAGATCAAACACTTGATGCATTTGGCCATGTAAAGCTATCTGGAATTGGCGATTGGCTTGCAAAACAGATTGAAGCAAAGACCGGCAAAGAGGCGCGCACTTCAGTATTGGGCCACATTCAAAGAGGTGGAACTCCAACTGCATTCGATCGCGTTCTGGCAACAAGATTTGGCCTACATGCCATCACTGCGGCATCTGAAGGTGATTGGGGCAAGATGGTGGCGCTACATGGCACCAATATCGCGCGTGTGCCATTGGCATCAGCAACCGGTGTACTTAAGACCGTAAACCCTGAGCTCTACAGCGAAGCCCAGATCTTCTTTGGATAAGGCTTTAGCGTCAAAAAATCGACGCGCCTTACCAAATAAGATAAGTAGAATTCTCCGATGACGAATTTGGATTCGCTCTTTACTCCTGGCCTAGTTGCTGCGCAACAACCAAAGTGGCCTGAGGCTGAACTTGCTGAAGCAGTCAAAGAGCTAAAGAGCTTTCCTCCTCTGGTCTTCGCGGGCGAATGCGATGATTTGAAATCCAGTATCGCAAAAGCAGCCGAAGGCGAAGCATTCTGGTTGCAAGGCGGCGATTGCGCTGAAACATTTGCGGCAGCAACTGCAGATTCCATTCGCGATCGCATCAAAACCATCTTGCAGATGGCTGCAATTTTGCAATATTACTCATCGCTTCCGGTCATAAAAGTTGGTCGTATGGCAGGACAGTTTGCCAAGCCAAGATCTAGCGATACCGAAACTCGTGACGGAGTTACATTGCCTGCTTATCGCGGCGATGCTGTAAATGATCTAGAATTTACTGAAGCTTCAAGAAGGCCAGATCCAAAGCGGTTAGTTCGTGTTTACAACACCTCTGCTGCAACTTTAAATCTAGTTCGTGCATTTACTCAAGGTGGTTTCGCTGATTTAAGAAAAGTTCACGATTGGAATAAAGGTTTCGTTAAAGATACGCCTTATGCAGCGCGGTATGAAGCTATGGCAACTGAGATTGGGCGAGCACTTGATTTCATGCGTTCAGCTGGCGTTGATCCCGAGGAATTTAAGACTGTTGAATTCTATTCAAGCCATGAAGCGCTAATTTTGGAGTACGAAAAAGCCCTAACTCGCATCGATTCTAGGACGGGCTCTGCTTACGATGTATCAGGTCACTTCATCTGGATCGGCGAGCGAACCAGACAATTAGATGGCGCACATGTTGATTTTGCGGCTAAAGTCAAAAATCCAATTGGTGTAAAGCTTGGGCCAAAGACCACAGTGGATGATGCACTTCGCTTGATTGATAAGTTAGATCCAAATCGCGAGCCGGGTCGGTTAACTTTTATTACCCGCATGGGTGCTGGGAAAATTCGTGAAGCGCTACCGGCATTGGTCGATGGTGTTACTAAATCAGGCGCAAAAGTCCTATGGGTCTGCGATCCAATGCATGGAAATACCTTTGAATCATCAACTGGTTACAAGACCAGACAATTTGAAGATGTGATGGATGAAGTCAAAGGATTCTTCGAAGTTCATAAATCGCTCGGAACCCATCCAGGTGGCGTACATATCGAACTAACTGGCGATGATGTGACCGAATGCCTAGGTGGGGGCGCAAAGATTTCTGCAGAAGATCTAGCAACCCGCTATGAAACTGCATGTGATCCACGACTAAATCACACTCAATCATTAGAGCTAGCATTTCTTGTAGCTGAGATGCTGCGCGATCGTTAATCAATGTCATTGCTTGCGACCACGATAGAGACCCCGATAGGTGGCCTTAATCTAATCGCCGATGGCTCAATTCTTTTGGCGGCAAACTTGATCAATTTAAAAGCAGCAAAGAACTCTCTGCATCCTGATTACTCAGATTTTAAGATCGAATTAGTTAAGAAAATACCGATCATCAGCGAATTGATTCGAGATTATTTCGATGGTGATATCAGTGCGATTAATGGGATTAAAGTGCAGCAACCTGGTGGAACTTTTTCGCAAAGTGCATGGAAAGCGATGCGAAAGGTAAAGGGAACCATCTCTTACTCACAGCTTGCAGAACGTGCAGGTTCACCGGCGGCCGTACGTGCGGCTGGAAGCGCATGTGCCAAGAATGCAATTGTGTTAGTAGTCCCTTGTCATCGCATCATTAAAATTGGTGGAAACCTAGGAAATTATGCATATGGTTTAAATAAGAAAGAGTGGTTATTACGCCACGAGGGTGCGCTTTAAAACTTCGCAAGTTGATTTGATGTCTGCATCGGTTAAATCTCGATGAGTCACAAATCGAACAAAATTCAATCCAAGCGCACCAGCTAAAATTCCATTATCTTTTAAAGTTTTTACATAATCTGCAGCGTTGAATGGGTAGTTGCTTAAGTCGAGCGCAACGATATTGGTCTCCGGGACCGGCAAGTTGATAGCTTCCGCAATTAGTTTTGCATTTTCATGATCACGCGCTAGGTCATCCATATGATGGTCAATTGCATAATTAGCAGCTGCTGCAAGTAGCCCCACTTGTCGCATTCCAGCGCCGTAGCGCTTTCTCCATACGCGAGCTTGCGAAATTAACTCCTTATCCGCAAGCAACATTGATCCAACTGGCGCACCTAGCCCTTTTGAGAAGCAGACGCTTACTGTCTCAAAGTACTTTCCATACTCAGTGAAAGGAGTGCCAGATGCAATATGAGCATTCCAAATCCGAGCACCATCTAAATGCATCGTTAGCCCCAACTCTTTGGCACCTTTACTTAACTTGCTGATCTCTTCGATATTTTGAACGGTGCCACCACCGAAATTGTGGGTGTTTTCTACTGCAATCGCTTTTGTAGATACTAAATAGGGTCCGGCATCCGGGTGGGCAAGTTTTAATGGGACTGATGCCAGCAACTTTCCATTTACCGAGAGCCAAGTTCTAGTTGTAATTCCACTAAAGGCTGCGGCTGCGCCAAGTTCTGCTCTTGCAATATGCGCAGTTTGATCAAGGATTAACTCCTCGCCAGGCTTTACCAATAATCGAATGCCTAGTTGATTAGAGAGCGAACCGGTGGGAGTAAAGAGTCCAGCTTCTTTGCCGAACATTGCGCTAACACGCTCTTCAAGTGCATTAACTGTTGGGTCATCTCCGTAGACATCGTCTCCAACTGGCGCAGCAACCATTGCCGCCAGCATCTCTTTGCTTGGCTTGGTTACGGTATCGGATCGAAGATCAATCATTTACTGTTACGCGTTTTTGCGAACCTTCGTGAAAGACGATGACATACATGGATATTACAACCAGGGTCCCGCCGATTAAAGTGCGAAGCGAAAGAATCTCACCACCGATAGTGACTGCGAAGATTGCTGAGAAGACAACTTCCATCGTCATGATCACCGCAGCCTTGGTAGATTCGATGATCGATTGCGACCAAGTTTGAATAATGAAGGCACTTACGGTGCTCACGATTGCGGTAAAGATAATTACCGCCCAGACTTCATTATCAGGTGGCGTTTCGATGCCTTCAGCAAAGGATGCGATTCCGGTCATCAGAGCAACTACCGCTATTTGAATCCAAGCCATAGTCCAAAGATCACGACCTTTGCTCCATTTGCTTAAACCAATGATCTGGCCTGTGTAGCAGAGCGCGCTAAGTAGAACGAGCATCTCGCCAATTCCGACTGCAAAACCTCTTACTGAAAGTAGTGCAAGGCCAGCCGTTGCAATTCCGATTGATAACCAAATTCTTCTTCCAAGTTTTCGACCGCCAAAGAATTGCTCAAAAAGCGGGGTAGCAACTACATATAGACCAGTTATGAATCCGGTAATCGCAGCACCGGTCATGGTCAAACCATAAGTTTGCAAGATGAAACCTGCACCTAAGAAGATGCCAGTGATTCCACCAGTTTTTATATTGTCCCAATTTAATTTTCGAAGAATTTGGGGATGGATAATCAAAAGCACTATCGCCGCCATGGCAAAGCGATAGAAGAGGAAGCTATTTACAGATTGGCGATCTAGAACGTCCTTCATAAAGACGAATGAAGCGCCCCAAGCCATCGCGACCAAAAGCAGAAGTAGAGATGCTACTTTCTGTCTCATCCGCGCAACTTCTTAAGTAGCGCAACCTCTTTACCATGTTCTGGCTCTTCGCCTGGAGTTTCTAAAATTAATGGTGCATTAGCGATAGCTGGATGCTTAAGCATCTCCTTGAATGGGTCAGTACCAATATAGCCCTCACCAAGATTTTGATGACGGTCTTTCAATGCACCACATACATCCATCGAATCATTGGCATGCACTAATTGAAATCTCTCTGCGCCCGCGATCTGCACCAAAAGATCGAGCGTTTCAGTCATGCCGCCTTTCTTAGCGATGTCATGACCTGCAGCAAAGACGTGGCAAGTATCAAGACAGATTCCAACTTTTGGGTGGTATTCGAGTGCCTTTAAATAATTCTCTAGATCATCTAACTTCTTAACTAGTGATTGACCTTGCCCAGCAGTTGGTTCTAGTAACAAAGTGGGAGCATCATTACTTAGCGCTTCAAGAATCGGCATCATTCCATCATGAATTTGCTGCCACGCCTTTTTAACGTGCGCTTCATCGACCGCTGAACCTGTATGGATCACAACGCCAAGCGCTCCGATATCTTTTCCGCGTCGCAACGAATATTCGGTAGAGGCCAAGGAATTTTTATAGGTACCTTCAGTAGGCGAACCTAAGTTAATTAAAAATGGAGCGTGCACATAGGTAGCGATATCCATTTCAGCAGCTTTGGTACGAAATTCTTCGTCTGCTTTGGGGTTCGGTTCTGGCATCGCCCAACCACGGGGATTAGATGCGAATACTTGGATTGCTTCAGCTTTGATGGTCTCGGCATAACCTAGAGAGCGTTTGGCCATTCCACCTGATGTCGGTGTGTGAGCGCCAATCCGCGGTGATTTTTGGGCTGATTTTGCAGCCGGCGCTTTTGCCATGCGCCTTACCCTACAGTGATTGTGACTTTACTGCCACGAAGTACTTTGCTTCCAATCTTTGGTGAGATGGCAGTTACTTTCTTGATCTGTTTATTGCCCATGCGCTTAACAGTGACTTGTAGATCAAGTGCAGTTAGCGCAGCTTTTGCATCCTTTTCTGTCAAAGAGAATACATTTGGAATGAATGTGTAAGCAGAGCCTTTTGAGATTACGAGATCAACTTTGGTTGCTTTTGGATAACTCTTCCCACCACTTGGATTTTGGCTAATTACTGCACCGAGCGGAACAGTCTCGCTAAATTGATATTTTGGTGTGACTTTAAATCCAATCTCAACCAAGGTATTTAGCGCTTCTTCGCCAGTTTTATTTATGAAGTTAGCCATCTCGATTTGCTCAATACCTTTGCTAACAATTATGCGTACCGCTGCGCCACGCTTTACCGACGACCCACTCGCTGGTTCTGTGGCAATTACATATCCCTTTGGGAATTGATCGTTAAATCTCTCATCGATAATTGGATTTGAAACCGGGATTGAAGTTAGTAATTTTGTAGCAGCTTCAAGAGTTAATTTAGATAAGTTCGGAATCTGATAACGCTCAGGACCTTTAGATAGTACTAACCCAACAGTTGCACCATCTCCAACCTTCTCGCCACCTGCTGGGTCTGATTCAATGATGATTCCCTTGGCGATCTCTTCGCTAAAGACTTGTTTGGTAACTTCGCTCTTTAACCCAAGTGGAGTTAAGACGCTACTTGCTTGCTCCATGGTGCCGCCAATTAAAGACGGGACCGTGATCTTCGCACCTGGTCCAATCAAGGTCCACCAGCCGCCAAAGCCAAGTGCAATTGCCAAACTTGCAGCCACCAATCTAAATCTTTTCTTTGAACGCTTACTTGAATTCTTCTCTTCGCGCTCAATCTTTTTACTTCTGATTGGCTCTGTCAGCTCTTCAGTTAATTCGTTCTCGCTCGCAATTGCTTCCGGCTCAACTACTGCCGACCTTGATGTCTTTGAAGACTTGAATTCTTTTGGCGGGTCAGTTCTAACTGGTAAATCAAGTTCCAGGCTCATCTGTTGCTTCGCTGGATTACTCTTGATTTGAATATTTCTTAGCGCATTTGCAAATGCTTGACCATCTCTTGGGCGATCATCCGGGTTACGACTAGTAGATGCGAAAATTAACTCATCTAGCTCTTTAGGAAGTTTTGCTTCTCGGCTATTTATCTTGGTGCTAACTCTGGGGATATCTTCATTTACATGCATATATGCAATCTGCAGTGGCGAATCACTCACGTGAGGGCGCTTACCAGTCAACATTTCAAATGCCATTACGCCAAGTGCGTAGATATCACTTCTGGAATCGGCGATGCCTCTTTGAACTTGTTCTGGCGATAGATATGAGACGCTACCAAGAATTACGCTAGCCTCGGCAGTCATGGTCTGACCTAGCCCAGCTCCCTTTGCTAGCCCAAAGTCAGCGATCTTTATCCGCCCATCATTTGAAATCAAAATGTTTTCAGGCTTAACATCCCGGTGCACTATGCCAATTTGATGTGCAGCAGCTAGCGCGCTAACTACAGGGGATAAGTAGTTGATGGTTTCATTTACGGAGAAACTACCTTTGGTTGCAATCAACTCTCGTAAAGTTTGGCCTTCGACCAACTCCATAACCAAGAAGACTGCTGGAATTCCAGATTGATTCCAACCTTGATCCATCACATTGACGATATTTGGGTGCGATAGCGATGCTGCGGCTTTCGCCTCTCGAATGAACCTGGAGATAAATTCCTCATCTTGTGCCAGATGCGAGTGCATTATCTTTACGGCGACTTTACGATCTAGCCGAGTATCAAGACCCTCGTAGATGGTTCCCATTCCACCATTGGCAAGTACTCGAATTAATTCATAGCGGTTATCTATTAATTGGCCGCTGAGATCGCTCACGGAGTGGATTTTAGGCGGTAGAGATTATGAAATCCGCGAATTCGCGGGTGCGTTCCTTTGCAAAGTGTTCGGCCTCACGTAACTTCCAGATTGTCATCTCCTGAAATATCTCAGCTCCGTCACGCTCTAGCACCCGTTTCATGCCGATCTCATCATCGACTTCCACCCAGTAGAGGGTGGTAGCGAAGGTGCGGATTGCCGATTGCCCTGCACCTACGCCCTCAATAATCAACAGATCAGTAGGTTGGATTAATCGATGCGAATCGAATGACTTAGTCGCCCAGTTGTATTGGGCAAGATTAAACGGCTTTCTTGCAAGAAATGAATCAAGTAGAGAGCGCAAGTTATTGGTTAAAGTCTCAGTTAAGGCATCGTCCCAGCCGTTATAGATGGTATCTAAATGGATTACTTCACAACTTAATTCAGATGATACTTCTGATTTAAGTTTTAATGAAAGTGTGGTTTTACCAGAACCGGCCGGTCCATCTATAAGGATAATTTGTGGAGTCTTAACCATCTTATCCATCCAACAATTGCTACTAAAGTGAATGCTAAATAAAGTACAGAGGTAAACCAGTAACCCAGAACTGCATATTGTATGGTGGCCAGGATATCTACAGCAAACCAAATCGGCCAAGCCTCATACTTTTCGTAAACCATTAGAACTTGTGCGACAAATGAACCCAAGAAAATCAGAGCATCAGTGCGATATGCAGCAGCACCAATATCTTGTAACCAAGGAGTAAAAATCAACCAGGCAATTGCTAAACCGGTTAACCAGAGAGCAAGTTCGCGAGTTTTTAATTTTGATGGATGCGCACCCTTTGGCCCCCAACCAAACCAACCCCAGATACCTGCCGCAATAAATATTATTTGCAGAAGTGCAGATGCAATCAGATCTACGCTCCAAAAAAATATTCCATAGAGAGCGCTAGATAGCACCCACCATGGCCAAGTAATTCGCTTTCCAGTGGTGCCAAGCCAAACCCCGATAAAGCTGGTTAGCGCTGCAAAGAATTCGAGAAAAGTTACGTCGTAACCCCAAGCGGTAAAGAATGTGGACATTTGAACCTCCCTGGCTCGCATTATCGAACCGGTTTAGCGGTCGACCCGAAGGTCCTCTCAGCCAACTTTTGGCTCCCGCGCTGTAACAGTCTAGCGCTTGCGCTTGGTTACTAAGCCAACCATCTCTGTAAGAAGTTGCTTCGCGTCTAAATTGATTTCATCTCGCGCAAGCGAATCCATTGCAGACTCTGAGAGTTTTTCAATTAAATCTTCGACATGCGTGACCGCGCCTGATTTTTCAATTGCATCTCGCAGCTCTTCAACTTCAGATTCTGAGAGCTCCTTACCAAGCTTTGAATCTATTAATCTCTTTGTATCCTGGTCGCCACGATCGTGCGCATAGGCAATTAGCGCAGTTCGCTTCCCCTCTTTTAGGTCATCTCCTGCCGGCTTACCAGTTATCTCTGGATCTCCGAAGACTCCAAGTAAATCATCGCGAAGTTGAAATGCCTCACCAAGAGGTAAGCCGTATTCTGAATAGATTTGATAGAAATCTTCTAGTTTTGGATTTTTAGTCAGAGCTGCACCAAAATGCAAGGGACGTTCAATGCTGTATTTGCCAGATTTATATCGGGCGATTTTTAGCGAACGCTCGACGCTAAAGTTACTTTGGGTCTGCTCAAAGACATCAAGGAATTGTCCAGCCATCAATTCATTTCGCATCACTGCATATATTGGTGAAACTGTTGCCAAGGCCTGGCTTGAGACTCCTGATTGTGAAAGTGATTGATCGCTCCAAATAAGTGCGATATCACCAATCAAGATGGCCGCTGCCGCGCCAAATTCGGCTCCGTGCTTTGCAGAAAATTGTGAGTGGATTGCGGGCTTACCTCTTCTAGTATCTGAAGAGTCCATCAAATCATCATGTATCAATGCGCTAGCCTGTAGGAATTCAAGCGCACAGGTCGCTTTTATAACTTCCTCATTTAATTTTCCATCAGCGCCCAAGTAGCCGATCAGAGCAAAGAGCGGTCTAAATCGTTTGCCTTCGCTTAAGAATTGGGAAAGCGAATCTGCTACCGGTGATAGTTGTTGATCAATCTGGGTAATTTGGTCACAAAAGTCTGAGACTTGTGACTTTAGGGCTTGATTAACCTTTTCGGTTAATAGTTCAATGTTCATGGCTTGGGCGATTCTTAATCCCTCGGACGGCATTTGCAAGTAGCTCGCCAGCTATCGCACCATGCGCCAAAGAGTCTAAATGGCGTACTTTGAAATGATTACGATTTGCACTTCTAATCTTCGTCACCAATCTATTGTCGGCATTACCTTTGACTTCTGCACGATATTGATCCGCGATGGCATATTGGTCAAAATCCGAGATATCTAACTTCCCAGTTAACACTAATGCATACTTACCAGTCTCAATTTTCGTGGCATAAAGATCGGTCGTTAACCCATCCTCGTGAAAAATAACAGTTCTGGTCGGCAAGTCAGTTGGATAATTCTCAATTCCAATCAATCGCTGTGCAGGTCGATCGAAGACTTGATCAGCCTCTATCTCGTAATCAAAATTTAATTGCTTTTCAGGTTCAAACTTAACGCCGAGTTCGAGCGCTCTTTGTGTGAGCGCTTCGTAAAGTGCGCCTTGACCGCCTTTAATCTGCCAGATTCCGAAAGACTCTTCGACAAATGCAGCAATTGCTGACCACTTGTAGATCCCAGCAGGGTAACCAAAGTAAGTGGAGTAATGACCTAATATTCGATTTAAATGCGGACTCTTTATCCAAGGCGCTTTTAATCTCAGGTAAGTTGGGATGTTTGCTTTGGGCAGCGAAAATTCCCATTCAACATAGTTCTCTCTAAGTTGATCCCAGAAATATTCTCCACTTTTGATTATGCGATCCCATTCGATTGCAACCTCTGGACCGAGTTTTGAGCCAAGTTCCTTCAAGCGTTCGCTGTGCGATAAATTTGCAAATCTTATTTCGACATCAGGGAATTCAAAAATAAAGGCAGGATCGCAACTTTCTACATTCAAAACTTGGCCGAAGTGCTTTCCAGTCTTCTGGAAGAAGTCTCGAAAGGTAGCGGGCAAGGTAAAAAGTGGGGCGAAGTCGAATTCAAAGCCTTCAATTTCGGTATTTCTATATGGTTCGCCGATCAAATGGCACTCGTATTTGAATTTCGCCAATCTTGAAGCTGCAGTTAGCCCTGCAATAGAAGCGCCTTTGATTAAGACTACTTTTTTATCGCTCAATTTAGGGCTGTCCCAAATATCGGGAACTCAAATACGGCAGAAGAAGCGCGCCGTATACCAAGCCACCAAGAAGCGCTGTTCCAGGCTTGCCAAAGAAGAAGAGGTTTGCACTCACATGAAAGAGCCAAGTCCAAACCAAGAATGCATCTATTGAAGTTAAAGACGCGGAGATCTTTCTCCGTTCTTTTGGAATCACCAGATGTGCGACTCCAAAGTAGACCACACCTACAAGGAGCCAGCCAAAGAGATTAGATAAAGGAATCCGGGTCTGAAAGGGAATATGCGCACCTTCGAAATTCCAAATTTTAAATTTGCTGGCAACCAGTAATTGATCGAAGAAGAGCTCATAGGCAGTGATGGCTAAAGCTCCGCATAGAAAAACCCAATTTGGTGCAATGCGTCTAGCCAGAATCAGAAGGGGATGCATTGTGGCAAGCCACATCACTACGACAATTAATGGCACTCCGGAGATTTCAAAACCTAGATTCTGATACGAAACTTCGCCGAAGGGCCACGCAGTATTTAATGAAACACTCTCGACGATTAGTGAGAAGCTAAGAGTGAATATTAAGTAGCTCCAAAAATAGCGTTTTGCATAAGCAAGCTGTGCATGGGTAAGTGCAAACACCGCCCCCAAAACCGCTGAAATCAGAATTAGACGATCATTCTTTTGAAAGAGGAATAGAACTTGCGCAATGATGCTAAACGACAATGATCCATATAAAAAACGCTCAGCTGCAATCGAAACTCGACCACGCCGATTGCGGCCAGGGTTGTAATTTCTAATCGACATCAATCACCAACTACCAGCGGTTTAGCATCGGTAACTCTTTGTAGCTCTGCAAAGCTAGTTGGGAAGACTGCATGTGGATGTCCAGCAGCTGCCCAAATCGCAGGATATTCACTTAGCGTTTGGTCAATGTAAATATGATCAATTTTATTTATCCAACCAAGTGGACTGACCCCACCAACTGAGAAGCCGGATAGCTCTTTAACGTAATTTGCATCTGCGCGATCTAAATGGCTGACCGATAAATTTCGAGCAACTAATTCTGTATCGACTCTATGTCTACCACTTGTGATAATCAAAATCGGAGAACCGTCAGGTAATCGAAAAATCAATGATGAAGCAATCTGCCCAACTTCAATATTCAAAGCACTTGCCGCATCTTGCGCAGTTCTTGCACTCTCTTTTAGGACGTGAATTGCTCCCATTTGAAATTCAGATAGTGACTTTGCAACCCTTTTAACCGGCTCGCGCTCTAGAACACCATCCATGCAATTAAGTATATTAAAGTGAAACCCATGACCCGATCAGCTTTAAAAGCGCGCAATTACTTATGGGTCACATTTTTCGTTATGGGAATCAGTTCTATGGCTTGGGTGCCAAGAATCCCTGAAATTAAAGAGCAATTGGAGTTAAGCGACGGCAGATTTGGTTTGGTCTTTCTAGCTGGAGCACTCGGCTCAGTATGTGGCAGTCAAATATCAGGGCGTGCAATTCACTTGATAGCAAGTCGAAATGTTGCATATATCTGTGGTGCGATCATGCCGGTCGGAATTTACACGACGGGAAGTGCTCATGATGTGCGCACCTTGGTAATTGGTCTATTTCTAACTGGCTTAGCTTTCTCAGCGCTAGATGTTGCAGCAAATGTACAAGCTATGGCTATCGAAAAATGGACCAAGGCTCGTTACATGTCTTCATTCCACGCGCTTTGGAGTGTCGGTGCATTCACAGTTACTTTCCTAGGAGGCGCGATTGCAAGATTAATTACGCCGCAAGAACATTTAAAAGCTTTAGCCATAATCTCAGCAATTCTTTATGTCATCACAATCAGTGGTTTGTTACCTAAAGATCTAGATGGACATAAGGGAGAGGCGCATGAAGTTACCGCCGCCAAGATTCCATTCTTCTCAAAAGAGGCGGTGCCTTTATGGGCGCTAGGCATTGGGCTAACTGCATCATTCATTCCAGAGGCAGGAATTTATGATTGGAGTGGCATCCTTTTAAAGGATCATATGGATGTTGGTAAAGGTGTCACTGCAGTTGCAGCCACTATGTATTCACTAGGCATGATTGTAAGTAGATTCCTTGGTGATAAGTGGTTTGAAAAATGGGGTCACCAAAAAACCGTTAAGTATGGTGGCTACATCGGTGGTAGTTCTTTAGCAATTGGCTTGACCTTTGGGCTATTACTTTCGAGCATCAATCAAGTACTGGCCGTTGCAATCATAAGCATCTCATTTGTAATCGCCGGTTTATGTATGGGGCCGTTGTTTCCAGCATTTAATTTGGCAGCCATGAGTTTGCCCGGAGTTGCACCAT
>JACCDW011443731.1_pt1 | contig 30769 bp, 31 predicted proteins | sample 7449781 | NCBI WGS metagenome assembly JACCDW01 (sample SAMN15323449, study PRJNA562643) | freshwater metagenome | isolation source: river surface water | place: USA:Blue River Watershed | collected 2017-08-18
CATCAGTGTTTATCAAGTTTGCACAGATGGATGCTTTTCTCATCCATCCTTCCCTTGCTGCTGCTCTAACATCATAAACTTCTTGTTGAGTAAATCCCCAATCTTGCCAGTTTAAACCAAAAGTATAAGGAGGATTACTAACACCATCAGCAATTATTTGACCTTGAGCATATCCAAACTGAGGAAAACTTGGCTCGACAGTACCAGCAGTGCCAGCAACAACACAATTATAGATACGTCCATTAGGAATAGTAGGAACAATTTGATCTCCGACAGCATAAGTTTGAGAAGCAGTCCAAGTACTGTATCTTTTATGTTCATCTATCAATTCTCCTAAAGCATTGGAATCAAGTTCTGGAAATTGATCGGCTTGAACCATCCAACTTAGTTTTTTTATTGCTGCAAGTCTTGATAATGGCATCGTGTCTTCCTCAAAAAGTCTATCTATTATATTTTACGATATATTGAACGGTGGTATTTCACTCATAAAAAAAGGAGAGATTTCTCTCTCCTTTTTTCTTTTCCTTCCCAGGATTAGTTGTTTGCAGCAAGTACCACAACTGAACCAGCAGTAGAAACTGTAGGTACATCGTGGAATTTAAATCCGAAGCGCTCTGTTGCACGGAAGTACAAGGAGTCACTAATGAAACCTGCTTGATCAGAAACTTGGATGCGGAGATCTCTACGTGATCCCATAATAGCACCAGTACTCATATTACCAAACAATGCAAGAGCAGTGTCAGCAGCAGGAGTTGGATCTGCACTCAATACCTGAGTATAGATGACAGGATATCCAAAGAGTGTTGGGTTTGGACCAGGAGCAGCAGTAAGGTCAAAGAAACCGTTACCGTTAAGAGCATCAAGGTCATTACATACAACCTGTTGGAAGAATGCACGGTTCATATAGAATGCGCACTCACCTGGACGATCTGCATACTGAGGAATAGCAGCAGTAAGTTTACGGAGGTCAGCAAGAGTGGTAGCATTCCAGTCACCTGTAACGTCTGCAGCAGTGTAAATCCAACCTGCGTTAGCACCACCATTGACAGCAGCAATTGCATTGACTACACCAGTAATACCACCATAAGTCGAAGTGCCATCACCCAGGAAACAAGCAAGGTCTTCATTGTATGCCATTACATATGCCATATCTTGAGCAAGTGCAGCACCAACATCAACAATGCTGTCCTCGTTAAGTTCACTTGAAACTTGAGTAAGAATAGCAAGTTTCTTTGCCAGGATTTGAACATTTGCAAAGGTAATTTGAGAAGCAGTAATATTGGTGTTTTCTGCTGGCCAGTATGCAGTTGTTGAAGCAGTGTTCTTAGGTACATTCAAGTTGTCTGAACTCATTCCCATAACACGAGCATTCTGTCTCATAACACCATATTGATCACGAAGGAAAATTACTTCACGAGCAAGGATCTGTGGAACAAGATATCCACCGTCTGCATCTGTTGCTTCGTTCTGACCTTTGGTGTAATAACCATTCTCTACCAACCATTGATGAGCCTTTTTGTCATTATGGCCAATCATTTTAGCCATCATACCAAAAGCATAACCCATTTTTTCTTTCTCAAAACGTGATTCTGGAGAAAATCCCTTTACGTTTTTAAAAGATGAAGAACCAGGAATAATAATATCGCTCACTTTTTTTACCTCTGGAGTAGTAACAGTAGGAACTTCTTTTAGTGCTTTGAGCATTTCTGCTTTCTTTGAGAGTTCCTCGTTTTCATTTAATAAGGATTTAGCAGCATCTAAATCTGCATCTTCCATTTCAAGAATATTTGTAGCCTTAATGCTATTTTCAGCAATCTTGGCTTGGATTTCTTCAAGTGTCATAGTTTTGTCCTTTAGTCTTGCGCATAGACTATAATCTATACTTTAAAGCCTGTTTGAGCAGATCTTTTCTCAAACTTTCTTTTTCAGTATCGATTGTTTTTGTTTTTGTTTCTGGTTCACTTGGTACATCTACATCACGCAGATTTTCCCAAACCAATTTTGCCAAGGTTTTTGCCTTGCTTCTTGAAAGATCTAAAGCATCACGCAAAGATCTCTCAACTTCTTTGATATTACTTGTGGAGTGTGATAACATAGATTTCATATTCTCCATTTCCAACATCATTGTTGAATCAGGAGATACACTTAATCTACTAACTAAATCTAAGGATCTATTATGAAATTCTTGCAAGATAGCATTTACCACCATCAAGTCTCCCGAACTTTCATAAACTCCTAACACACCTCTTAACATTCTTTTGTAGAGACAATGCATAGAATCGCTAATCAAATCTTCTTCAATGCCATCAAAAAGTGTCATTGATATTTGTTCAGGACTTGCTCCTATGATTTCTAAACCTTCAACCATACCTTCAACATCTTCTGACTCTTCTTCATAATCATCAGACTTCTTTTCCATTTCTCTTTTTTCTTTTTCGGTATAGTCAACAAACTCCCCAGCCTCATTTACATATCTTTTTGCTTCAACCATATTTCTATATTCTGCTGGTGTTGGAGTAAGTGATGCTTCTGCTAATGCCCATCTCTTAATTTCATATGATTTACCCATACGCTCTCTCTCAACCATATGACTTGCAGCACCAGAACTTAATCCTAACTTGCCCATCTTTGCCATTTCATAGATCATTTTGTTATAGTCATCAGCCATATCTAACTGACCACGTAACCAAACTCCCTTATCATCCATTTTAATTTGAGCATAACCAATCTTTTTGGTTTTTAGGAGAGGATCCATTCCGTGATTGTAATAAAGACCAATACCTGCTTCCTTACCACCTGAAAGATCTACTCCAAAGTCTGTTCCTTTAGTAAAATAATCTTTCTCTAAGTCAGTATCATCAGGAGCACCAAAACGAACAAGATAACCACTAACTTTACCGTCAGAGGTCATCTTGATATTGTCTGATAAGAATGTTTTGAATGATTTGATAGGATCTGGTATTTTACGCAATGCATCTGCTCTATGTACTACTGTTTGTTCTGTTAAAACATCATTACCGTCTTGATCTTTCTGCACAAGTTTGATAACATATGCTGGATCATCAGGAGTACCAGTAAGAGTATATTCACTAATAGATGAATTTACTTCACCATCAGTTTTCTTATCTACTATTTTACCTCTTGCATCACTTGCTGATGTACCCCAAGAAACATAATCACCAACTTTTAAATCTTCAGGTTTGGCTTTAAACATATTTCAATCCTCGTAAAATATCCTCAGAAATAATCATTCTAAAGATATTTTACGATATTCTAACATTTAAAAAACATTATTCAAATAAGGTTATATGTCATAATCTATTCTCTTTGTATCTTAAGTAAAAAAATAGCAAAGATAACATTATTATAATTATCTTTGCTATTACTAAAATTATTTCTTCAAGATTCACTTCTATCCATATGTTCCATTACTTTATGGTCTCTGTTTCCTGAAAGAATATGTTTAGCGAATACTATTCTTGCTTCTGTTTTTGAATGTGACATTTTTTCATCAATATATTTATCTTTCCATTCTTCATATCGTTTTTTTTCTAATAAATATTTCTCATAGTATTCTTCATATCCTTTCATTGCAGATAGATATGATTTGTGATTTTCTATTGATGATTGTTTCCAAGTCTCAACATCTTTTTGTAAATGCTTAATTTCTTCACGTAATCTGTCATTATCAGCGAGTGCAGATTTGTAAAGATTATAACCTACAGAAACGCTATCTTTATTATTTTCTTCTACTTCTTTGTATTGCATATAAATCAATGCTGCTAATCCTTCATCATCACTACTCAAACGATAAGGACTAAACTTATAAACGTCAGATGTTTGACGTTCATAACCTGGTAGTTCGATACAGAGAGTAACTCTAATAAAATCAGTTCTCATTGTATGTTGAAATTTCACATAGTAAGAATGATTCAGCCTATATTTGTAAGAAGACTGATATTCTTTCCTGTCTTCTAAAAACTGATCAACGATTTCTTTTATTTTTTCTGTCATCCGATTTGTCTTTCTATATGCTCAAGATGTCTTTTTAAAACATCAATATCATATTGCAAAGTAAGTTTATCACCAACAAGTTTATCAATCTGTTTTTGAAGTTCTTTGTTTAGTCTCATCTCAACATCATAACGTTCATATAATGCTTTGTATCCAACCATCCAATATTGCAAAATATCTTTTTCTTTGTCACCAGTAGATATATATTTTGAAACTACTTCTTTAGTTTTTTCGTAAAAACAAATTTTGCAATATAAACGTTTCTCGTCATAATAATCATACCAACAATATGCTTTATCTTTACCACAAAGCATACAGTTCACATCTTTGTAATCATCATTTAAAAAAACAAAACTATCCTTCATCATCATAAAGTTTACTCCCGCTTCCTTGGATGTAATTCATTTTATCTTTATGAGACATTTCTAGGAAACTATTATAAACATCTAAGATTGCCTGACAAGCAAAAGATATTGTCATTATCCTGCTCACAGTTTTTCTGCTTTGAGCATTTATGACTAACCAATAGTTATTCTTTCCAACCTTAGTATTTATTCGAGCAGAAACAGCATACATTCCTGCTACACTAGATTTTAATTTGAGATCTCTAAATCCTAATAACTTGAGATCATCCCACTTCAACTTTGTTATCATACTTTTTATTATACCCAATACCGTTATTTCTGCCTAGTTCCCTAAGCAAATCAAGATTGTACTTTACTATGTATTCACGTAACATAGAATCGTCTTTTATGTTATGTTTGTTTTTATAGAGGATATAACCTGCTTGGAATCGCTTGTCAGTTGAATAATCTTTCATATCGGTATAATAGCATAGGTGATAAAGGAATGCAAGTAAAATGAATGGATTAGTTGGAAGTCCCAATCTTAAATATGGTTTCAAAGTCAAATATGATCAATTTGGAAGTTTTGTGCACGGTACTCACGTAGATACAACTGAATTAATACTGATTGATATATTTGAAAAGTTATCTACTACTCTTTTAAAAAGTGAACAGCAGCATTTTAAGATGGTTGAGTTAGGTAGTAATCAAGCGTATTACAGTTTGATGTTTAAAGCAATGTGCAAATGGCATAACAAAACATCTGAAATAATCTGTGTTGAACCTAATGACCGTCATATGGTTAGAGGCAAAGAACATTTCTTTATGAATAATCTTGGTGCTTCATTTTGTGATTACATAGTAGGTGATTATGAACTTATTAAAAAAGATCTTGATGCGAGCACTCTTCCTGGTGGTAGTGAGTTTCTTCTAGTTACAAAAAAAGAAATACTTACCTTATCACAACTCTTAGAAAAATACAACATTGAAACACTTGATATCTTGCATATGGATGTTGATCATAGTGAGAGAGCAGTGTTAGCATCTAGTGAAGAACTTTTTAAAAACAAAAAAATCAAGACAATATTCATCTCAACACACAGAGAAGATTTGCACAAATATTGTCTTGATTTTTTAAAAGAATGTGGATATAAACTAGAACTACAAATAACGAAAATGATTGTTGGTTATGATAGTTTGCTGGTGTTTAGTCTCTAGTTACCAGTTTCGATATCCTTTGCAATATCCAGCAACTCCGTCCCTGTATTCTTTTTTAGTATAGATTATTTCGTACTCTGCAAAGTTCTCAGGTAATAGAGAGACTAACTTGATTTTTGCATCAGGATAAAACTCCCTAATACCCCATTCAAAACGTTGCGGATCTTTGACAGTGATTTTGATTGTTTTGATTTCCATAAGAACAACATATCACCTTTAGCCTTATAAAGCAAATAATCCAGATGATTTTTTCATCTGGATTATTAACCTATGAATAACAAAACAAACTAGCATAAATTTTATACAAGTGGTATAGTCATTTTATGAATGAGAAAGATGCACTGTACGAAGCAATAAAGACTTTTTCTGATGGAGACGAAGATGTTTACACTTGTTTAAAAAAAGATGTTTATGCACTAACTCACACAGATGATCCATTCAAATTTCGAAGGATTGTTGCAATGATTTTATTTTTTACCAGTCACGATAAAAATATTACTAATGCAATCAATGCATATATTAAGAGCAAGAACATTGACAAAGATCTCGTATCTAATGTATAATAAAAATGTACTAACAAAAGATAATCTAAACATAATAAAAAGAAAGCCCTGAAAAATCAGGGCTTTTTTCTTGACATTATCTATCACCTATGTTATTATATTTGCATCATCAGTTTGGAGTTTTTATTATGAATAGTATGATCGCATTGTTTGATATGTTAAAAGAATTACGTCGATTTCCTATACCGTCCGTTTATTCAAATGAGTTGAGGATGTTAGATTCTAAGGATCAGAAACTTGTTGAAAAAGCAATTGATCGAATTGCTAAAAAATGTAAAAATGATGCTAAGGTATTAGCATCTGTTCAACTATATTTAGAATCAAAATAAACAAAAGCCCTGAAAAATCAGGGCTTTTTTCTTGACATCTTTTATCACCTATGCTATTATATCTGTGTGGGAAGGAATAGTAAAATGGTAAAAGTAAACGGTTATTCATTGGACAATCCTAAGAGATTACCAAAAAACATTGATGCTAAGTATCTTGATGATTTGTATGCTGCAATGGTCAAGAATGATTTAGAGATTCATATGTATTGGGAAGTTACAGATAATGGTGTGAAGAATGGTAAATATATCTCATTCACAAAATATGATCCAGAGTTCAATAGTGATGGAACAAGATTTATTTATAGTAACTTTGGATATTTTCCTAATAAATAAATAAAAGGGAGCATTTGCTCCCTTTTTCTATTCATCATCTTTTAGTCCTTGGACAATATTTCTACTCCAAGAGAAACCTGCATCGCCTCCCCATAGGTCGTGAGCAACACGACCCGGAGATGGATATCCTTCTTGTCCAGAGAAAAATCCTTCTGCTTCTTTGTCTACTTCGTGTCTCGAGAAGAAACTAAACATTCTTACTACTGTTTCTTCACTTAAGTTTTCTTTATTAACTATTTGATTTGCTCTTGTCAAACCAACAATAGTTCCACCATCAAAACCTTCGTCTTTCCATCTTAATGCTCTTCTTGCATTATTGACCATTGCATCAGTTGGTCTATAACTTGTCTTTTTTTTTATATCAAGGTCATCAAAACTTTTAGTAGGATTAGGATTTTGAGTAGGAATAAATAGAGGTGTTGCATCAGGATGGAAGATTTGTTCGTCTGTTGGATTATAATCATAACCTACCATACGTTTTGCCTCAGCCCTATCAATAATTCCTGCTTTATAGAGTAGTTCTGCTTTCTTTGCTTCTTGGTAATCATCTTCTTTTAGTGCTTTTATTTCACTAAGATCCCAGTCAAAGAAATCACCATAAACACTCTCAGTATATTCATCAAGTAAGTTCTGAGTAATACTTTCAGCAAATACACGAAGCAATGGAATAACACCATTATTCCAAGCACTTTGAGTTGCTTCTTGAAGGTTAGAGTATGTACTGTTTTGTAATCCAGCAGATAAGTTTAAAACAAGGCAGTTTAAACCCAATGCTGAAGTGATTCTTTCCTCAGGTGTGTGTCTTACTGTATCTAATGCCATATCACTTGGAGAGAATGATACTTTTTCCATTTTGAAAGGACCACTCATAACAGCAATACTACCGTTGTTTTCTCCAGTAAAACTGTCTTGTAATCTTTTCTTAAGTGTTCTGAGATCATCATCAGATATATCTACTGTTTGATCAGTTGCATCAGGACCAACCATAAGACTTGGCATTCCTGAGTTTTTCATTAATCCATAAGCAGTTGACGATGCAACATTATCAGTTGCAATTTCTCTCATACAACTCATCAATGGTGAACGTCCAACACGATAATCTTCTGGATCTCGACCGTAAGCAATATGTATGATATCATCTGGATTAATAGCAAAAGGATTACCATCAACAACATAGTTATAAGCAACAAGAGGTTCAGTATTATTTCCTACTGGTTGTACTTGTTGTGATGGTAAGAACTGCAATCCTATAACAGGACCTTTTGCACTACTTCTTAGTTTTCTAATATATGCATTACCGTATATTTTGTAATCAGTAATTACATTTGCCCAGAAACGTGAAGGAGCAAGATTAGGTTGAGGATTTGCTAAGAGAGGAAGGATAGGATGTTCTGGATATTTTTCATATTCACTTTCACTTCCAGGAACTAAACGATAGACCATTGGACGTGCTTCTGCAAATGCTCTAATATAATAATCTATACTGATTGCGACGACACTATTAAGCATCAAGTCTCCACAAATAATTGTCCAATCTTTACTTGAGTTAGGTAATCTTCTGGATAGGTTTGCATATAGATCCTGCATACCAATTCCACTATAGAAGTTAGTACCACGCATAACTTGTGGTAATGGTAAATCTAATCTTGGATTAGCAATTTGGCTCGCTTTTGTATTGCGTCCTAATAATCTATCTATGAAATTCATCTCTTTATCCTCATAATATTATTCTTTATTAGTCAACTTCTACGTGAGACCAAGATGCACCTTTTTTAATAAGAGAAATTGTTGCTGTTGAAACTTTATAGAAATGAGCAAGATCTTTACATTGTCCACGGTAATAATGTTTCAATGCTTTTTTAATTTGTATTACTTCATCAACTGATAAGATTTGCATTGGATTTGTTTTTTGATATGATCTGTCAATATTATTTGATGATTTAGTATCTTGTCTCATATGATTATAATTAACGCATTTACGATTATGGCAGTTATGGCAAATTTCTAAATTAGAATCTATATCACCAATATAGTACTCATAAGCAAATCTATGAGCCATAACTGTTTTTTTATTTATTTTAATTTTTGCATATCCTTCATAATCTAATGCTGCAGTCCAATTCCAGCAGCCTGTCTCTTCATCAATAACATACTTTTGATGAAATCTTTCAATTGGATCTACTCTATATAATCTTTTTGCCATATTAAATCGCTATAAACTTTCGTGTGGTTTTAGTAGTAAGATAATTGAATGCATCACTACACGAGTCTGTTATATCATCGTGAGAACCAAAAGGAAATACACTAAACTCATCTAATAAATCTTTATTCCACAATGCACGTTTCATAAATACATTACCATTATTTATTTGAACAGACAATGGTTCTGCTCTTACTTCTTTGCTTTTAGTAGGTTTGATAAATTCAATAACATATCCTGCAAGCATTTTAGTCCAGTAATATGTTAAACTCTTACCCGCACTTCCTGGATCGTGTGGAAGTAATATTTTTATATCTTTACCGTCTAATTCTGCAAGTCTTAAAATCTTGTCATCACGCTCTTTAGTTCCAACTTGTTCCCTCCATAAATCTAACAAATAATAACAGTTATTGACATCTATTCCCATTAAAACACCTACAGAATAGTCATTTTTTCCTGAAGAACTTGCCACATCATATGCCCTAACAGTTCTAACCATTTTTGGAATATCATCAATAATTTTGATATTATCAACATTGAACATTGCTCCTTCTTTAGGTATAGGTTTACCCATATACAATGCACTGAAACCCATACTTCCCATAATTGATTTGATATCTAAGTAATCCTTAGTAGAATATCTTTCAGGCCAAATACTTTCATTTAGTTCTCTGCCTAATACATCATTTTCTGGATCATCACAAATTGCAGGAATATTCAAAACAACAAAAGATGGATCTAATGACGTTGCTAAAGAAATAACATCATCATTACTCCATCTGGTATTAATCAATATTAATGCACCGTTAGGTTCAAGTCTTGAATATAAATCTTCTTTATAGAAAGATTCTAATTTTTCTTTCATAGCAGGAGAATTAGCGTCTTCTCTTGAACGAATTAAATCATCTGCTACTATTAGAGAAAATCCGATTCCGGTACGTGGTTGACTTACACTTCCAACATAATAAGTAGAACCATTTTCCAAAGACCATTCATCAATGCTTGAATGACCTTTATTTAGTCCTATTCTTTCCATACATAATGCTCTACTTTTCCGACTAAAACGTCTTGCAATACTTTGAGAGTATCCACATACTAAAACATTAGAATTGGCATAATTTTCAAGGTAAAAAGAAGCAAACCTCAAGCAAGTTTCACTCTTTCCACTTCTTGGAGGTAGTGAGATTGCTAATCTTTTTATTTCACCATCAGCAACTTTTTGTAAATATTCACAGATAAGAACTAAATGCTTAGCGTGTACATTCCAAGAATCAGGAGTAGTTTCTGCAAGATATTGATGAAACTTATTCTTTATCTTCCTCGATAATTTCTGCTTCGATGTAGTGATTTTCTCTTGAGGTAAGTTGCTTTTGTTGGATGTTACTTGAGGCTTGGAGAATTGATAAACTCCAAGATTCAATTCTTTCGTGTAAACTTGCAATATCTCGTGCGGTATTACTTCTGATGAAATCCTTTTCACAACTTACCTCTGCTATAGCATTCATAGCATCTAAATGTTTTTTTAAAGACTGAGCAATATATTCAGATAAATTTTCTTTCAAATCACTTATGGCTTCAGAATACTTACCATCAATTATATTTTCTTTGATTCTCCATATTGATGATTTACTTACACCTGTCAATCTATGCACTTCATTGATAGTTTTACCTTCTAATAAAAGAGCAATTATTTCAGGTTTCTTTTCTTCAGTCAGGCTCATTTTCTAATAACTCTTTCAACTTACCTAATAACTTTTTCATCCATAATTCAGTGTCACAACTGAATACATTATCAAGTTCTTTGTATGTATGTAGTTTTGTATCGAATAATCCAAATTTGAGTACAATTGCAGCACTTTCTCTTGGAGATAACTTTTTCAATGAGGTTTTGAGTTTTGCATTTTCAAAAATCTCATAATGGTCAAATGTCTGTACTTCTAATGCATCTGATATGTCAGTCATTTTTATTTCTTTAGCAACTAATGCATTATCTATTTGCTCTTTTGAGAATCCTTGTTTCATAAGTTCCGTGTGTACATCATCAGAACTGTTTAAAAGGTTCAATTTATGGATAATTCTGTTGACGTGAGATGGTTTCTTTATCGTTGTATTAGTTTGATCAATAACACGTCTAATTCCACCTAAAATGTAGTGAGTAGCAAAAGTACCAAATCTAAAATTCTTTTCTGGAACAAAGTTATCTATACTTGCTATCAATCCTTCTCTTCCAGATGCATAAAGATCTTCTGAAGAAACATTGCTCCATAAATATTTTCTTGTGATGCTCTTTATGATTGGATTATAAATATCACAAAACTCAAGAATAACCTTTTCTCTATGAGTTTGAAGTTGAGAAATCAAAAACTTCTCAACTTCTTCATTTAAACGAGAATCATTCTTCCTATATAGTTTGTAATCAGACCAAGTTTTTATTTTCATTTACCTTTTTGTATTTTTGGTAGATGTATTCTATAAATTCCTGCTCTGATAAATTACAAACACTGCAAATTCTTTTTATTGTTTCTGGTCTTGGAATTACTCTACCACTAAACCATTTACTTATCAAAGATTGTCTTACACCTAACTTTTCAGCAAGTTCTATTTGTGTAAGTCCTGTAACTAATAAATCTTTTTTTATCATCACAATACTTTCGTAACTTTATCATAACAACAGGCATACAAGTTAAACATACCTTTGTCAATAAGATCTTTAATATGACTTGCAGGACCATCATCTTGAGAAAGAAAATTCAATATTTGATCCAGTTCTAAAAAATCATTATTTTTTTTGCCATAAGAAATATATATCCTAATAAAAGGAAGTACTTCTTCTTCATAAGGTTTGTCATCACTCATACTAGGATTATACCATATTAGGATATATAGTTATACTAAGAGAAATGTATCATTTCTTCTAAGAATCGGAAACTGTAATGTAATGGAAGTTGTAGATTCTTAGAAGGTGGGATTTGCTTCGTTAGAAGCAATCCCTTGGTTTAGAAAATAACAGTCATAGGATTGCTATAGAGATAAATACATTTTCCGTTTATTTCTATTTTTTCCAAGAGTAATTTTTTATCACTCACTGCTTCATATACTAAATCGTTTGTGATGTTATAATCATCGTAAGAAATTTCTTTTACTGTTTTGTTATTTACTATTCTGATGAAAGAAAATATTTTCTTAGTAGTAGATGGTTTGTTATCTAATAAAAACAAAACACATTTCATAGCAGTAATAAGTTCTTTAAGATCATTGATCACAATAAGAATCTGATCTGGATTTTTGTCTTTTAGCATTTTAAAATCTTTCTAAACTAAACCTAATGTGATCCTATCAGAAATGGTTTTTGTTGTCAAGAAATCATATTAGGAATTCTTCTTAGGGCGGAGCCTTTTTTCTGGTTATGAAAGCGGAAAACGCTTTCATTATATTTCTATATATTAGATCTATTTTAGAATATTTAAATAGAAACGAGTTTTTAGGAGAGAAAACCATTTCCTAGATGAAAAAGTAGGAAAAGAAAAACTACCATCTAGGAAAAGAAAAACTGTCATCTAGGAAAAGAAAAACTACCATCTAGGAAATTTCCTACTTGCAAAATTTATTGCTCTGATGTATCATAAAAAAAGGTATTTCACTATAGAACTAGGAAAAGAAATACTATCGTTTTATGAAGGAAAAAATGGCAAATGGCAGTTAATTTTTCAGATGGTTTTTTTGAAAATTACACTATAGGTGGTTACTCAGATTCGTTTTATGATGACGAAGAAGATGACGATTCTTTCCAAAAATCTTCTTATAGTGAATTAGAATATCATCGCAATTTACATCAGGCGAATTACAAAAAACACGACAGCAAAAGTGCATATTATAAATTTTTAGATGCAGTTGTTTATCGTTTGAAGACTGGATATTTCAAAGATAATTTGATTCCAAGAACTGATTTTAGAAATTATCCTGGTATTGCATACGAAGGAATATTGCAAAACTTCACTCGTGTTAAAGAAATAAAACCAGTAGATAATAATCCTTATTATGTTTGGTGGCAAGAAAATCATCAGTATTTTCATTTATCTTATGACATTACTAATGATTGGATAAAAGGTGAAGGAATAGATTTTTTAGAAGGATTCATTATAGATAAAATCGTTCCTTATGCAAAAAAATATTATCCTTATGTTGCAGAAGAGCCTATTACAAAGGAAGAAGTGATAATAGAAATACAAAAAACTAAAAGTAAGAATGCTGGTGGAAGACCGATTGGATCAAAAAATAAAAAAGTAGAAAAAGTTACTTTTTTACCAGTGCATAAAATTCCAATTAAAGAAAATAAATTAGTTTTAGATTCTTTGATATTTGCTATTGCAGATTTAGTTTGGAGATTTGATGGCATTATTTATAGTAAAGTAATTTCTCATTTAGATATAAGTGATGAAAGTAAAAAATTTGTATCTGCACTAATAATCAATAATTCTAAAAAACTTGAAAACAAATATTGGTATGTTCAAAAAGTAAAAACCACATATATACTTGTTAAAAAAATAGAAAAAAGACAAGGATATTATTTACCTAATGGTACTTTGATGAGTAGTTATGAAATATCAAAAAAGACTGGAATAGATTCTAGGACACTTAGATATAGATTAGATAAAATGAGTGTGTTTGATGCTACTAAGGATTGGCAAAACCACAAAAATACGCTATAATACTAATGACATTTGGTTTTTTTGTTTTCTAGCATACATAACTATAAAAGCCCTAGAGAAATCTAGGGCTTCTTTTTTTACTTTTTAGTTTTTTCTTTGAGTTGTTCTATTGTCCAAACATTTTGGATCAGCATAAGAATATTTCCTCGATTATGTGGAATTTGGAATATTGGAGTGATATCTCCTGGTATAGCATAAGTTCTAACCTGCAAAAAGTTTCAACATCATTAGAATTGTTGAGAGATATTATATAGAATGGCTCAGGAATCATTATGCTATGGTATAATATTATTGTAGGTTCCCGCCATTTCCTACATCCTAAAGACAGAAAGACCAGGAGGTAAACGCATTTCTGCGATGAGACCTGGCTTTTTGTTTTTAAGAGAAACTAACTCCGTAATCATCACTTACTAAAACAGTGATTCCAGTTGATGTATTGTTGTAAATTAAATACACCTTATCATCGTATGTATAGGCAGCAATTCCATCAGAAGCAACATTACCAGTTACTACAATGGAAGATGATAAAAAGATGTTTCCGGCGTTATCAATTCCAACTCTTCGAATACTTCCTCCTGATTCGGAAGTACGGAAGAAATGAAATTCTGCACCTTGTTTATTTATTGCTAATGCTGGTGTTATTCCAGTTCCAAGTGTAGTAGCCAAAGTACACGCTCCTGTTATTAAGTCATTACAAATGTATCTATTAATGTCTCCACTCACCATTTCAACAGTTAGTATTATTTGATTTTGATCAGTTTTAGTTTTCCATCTTACTGCTGGATTTACTGCTCCAGAAATGTTCGTAGACAAATAAATAAAATTAGAGAAATCAGGTGTTTCTGTCCTTATAAGGTTCACAATACCTGAAGATACATATCCAATCAAATGTTGATAAATACCGCTTAAATCAGCACTTTTTATTAGGTTTCCAGTCGGTGTTGGTGCTGCTAAAAAAAATGCTGCTCTATTACGTTTTGCAGTAAGAATTGTAGTTCCTATTGCACCAACAGTAGAAACAACATTATGAGGATCTTCCGCAGTACCAAAAGGTAATGCTGTTTGATATCTACCTACTAAATCTGTTACACTACTACCTACTATATTTGCACTAAGATCTTGTAATGTAACTGTTTCACCTTGCTCTTGGAGTTGTACTAATCCGTGAGCACATCCTCTTTGCACGTTAAATCCATATAGTAATAGTTCTGTCTGTCCTGGATCTTCTAAGCCAAATGGATCAGTGTAATCAGGTACAAAATCACAGTTTATTTCATCAAATAATGTTTGTGCATATATTTGATAATCATTGTATTCTTGGCTTAAATCACGGTCAAAACCAAATCTCTGATCACCAGAGATATATTCCATCCCTCCACCATTTAGCCAAGTTAAGTATCCATTGCCGTTTAAGTAACCATCTCGTAAGTTGCTTGAACCATCTGTAGGAGTAGAATTTGATGCTGTCCATCCTAAATGTACTCTGCCTCCTTGATATCCTGATAATGATGTGATATTAGTTACAAATCCAGCAATAGTTTGAGGAACATAAGTGCCAGATAAATTTAGGATGTCATATTCTTCATCATTTCGTCCTTGAACATCTTGACTCCAAAATCTACGTCCAAGATAAGTAGTTGTTGCACTACCAGTAAAAACAGTGGTATATCCTAATCCAGAATTACTAATGACAGGACAAAAATCTGCTTTTGCAGTAGCATCATCCCTATATAGTTTCATTGTATTAACAGTTAGATTACCATCAAGTCTAACTTCTCCTACTTGACCAACTCCATATAAAGAATCATTTATTAGTCTTTGAGATGCCCAGTCATAATTAGTATCTGGATTTGCTCTTGGATATGGATTGTCTTGAGAACTTAAATCTGCTGCAGGACTTGTATGTAATGTTCCTGCATAGCATAAATCAATATAAAGATTAGTTGCACTTGGAGGAACAGAAACAGTTTGGTTTAAAACATATGTACCTGCATTTCCATAAGATATCCAAACATTACCAGTTACAGTTGAAGCAGTAGCAGAATTTGCATTTATTTCAAGAAATCTATATCCTGAAAAGTTTGTTCTGTTTGGATCATTAAATGAACGTGTATTGCCACTTCCTGACAATACTGAATACTTACTGTGATATAATGAGCATCCATCAAAACTCCATCCTCTAAAAGGTACACGAGTATTTATTCCTGCATCACCATTTGCTATTAATGATGCACTTGTGATAGAATTCTTGAAATATCCTACTGGAATGTCATCAAAATTTACAGTGTCAGTAAGTGTTGATGGTGGAAGAATAAGAGTAGAAGAAAAACTATATTTCTTAAATGTTTCTACTTCATCATAATCTCCTGAAAAGTTAGTTGTTCTTGTGCTTCCATCAAAGTTATTTATGACAACATCAAGATTATCAGGATATGTGAGATTATAAGCATTTACCCATCCCTTACAACGTACATTTCTATCTAATGTTATAGAAGCGATTATTTCTGCGCTTGTAGTTATTTGAGCACCGAAAATGTCATCAGCACCTGTAGTATGTGCTTTTATAACGTTGGTTGATTCTACAAACTGATCGGATGAACGTACAAATGTATATCCAAGGTTAGGAATTGCTAAAGAGTTTATTATAGGAGCACTAAGTATAGCAGTCTCTACTCCTCCAAGACTTCCCATAGAGACTGCTTCTACTGTTGCGTCAAAATTATATCCTGTAGTTTGAGAACTTGCAATAGCACCTGTTGCAGTTATTGTTTGTCCATTAAGAGTAACACTACACGTTGCAACTCCACCAACTCTGCTTCGCTCATACTGATCATAAACAGTATATGGAGGATGGAGATGAACACCTGGTATAGGTTGACTTTCAGTGATATCATAAAGTATTTCACTATCACAAGAAAAAGCAAAAGAGCCTGCAACACTCATTCCTTCTATTGTAAATGGTGAATATGCAGGATCATTAGGATTACTCTCAGTTCCACTTGCTAAAACTATAGTACCAGAGTTAGTTGTTCCGTGTCCATTATCAACTGTAACATTTGCTCTTAATTGCCAAGTCCAGTTTATACCAGGAGGAGGAATTTGAGCACTACCTGTAGTAAATAGTTGAGTAGTTATGGTAGCAAGACAGCCAAAATGTCCACCTATTTGAAAGTTTGCATATCTTTCAAATTCATATGTTTCTGGTGGTTTAGCGTAACTACCATCCCATAATTTTGCATATATACTATAAGCAATAATACAAGACTGATTACTCGTTCTATTTAGATCTTTGTATGTAGGCATTATAAACTTGGATAAACTCTTACAGTAAATGTTTTCGTAACAGTTGAAGTACCATCTGTTGCATTTATTTCAATATCTGTGTATACTTCATTTTCATCAGAAACGCTCGGAATCCATTCGATTTTTGCTATACCATCAATTACAGAAATAGTCATTCCTGCTGGTTCATTTGATAATGAATATGTTATTGTGTCATATACTCCAAGAGATCTTGCTAAAACATAAATATTCAATGTATATCCAGAAGAAACTATCCAATTTTCATTAAATGTTAATAAGTTAAAAGAAGCAGATTGACCAGGAATTGAATTTATAAATACAGGTGGATTATTAGCAGGAATATCCACTTTTTTAGCCCTATATTTAGCGCTTCTTGGAATTACTTGAGTATATTCAGGATTGATATATTCTCTAATAAAATCTACACTAAAATCAATTATCATATAAGCAGTCAAATTATTATTTAAGTCTGCTAAATAGAAAATGTCACCAATATCTAAATGTTGATATTGATTCAAATAATAAGTAGTTTTATTATAATCACCACTATATGTGATTGTAGAATTTTGCAATAAATCTAAACTTGTATCATTATTGATGATTTGAACTATACCAATTTTATTTCCTAATTCATCAAATAATGTTTCTCCAATAGATAATTCAGTAGTAAATAAAGTACCAACACCTGTAATTAATGTAGTTGAATTATTTGTTGTTATTGTTCCAGATAATATTATATTATTAGATGTGAATTTACCTTGACTATTAAAATAATAAAGTAAATCTGTTTCAAAACTTATAAGTTCTCTACCAGGTGTTAACTTATCATAAAATTGTTGACCTGCTACCTGTACATCAGAATATGTATTCAGTTTGTCATTAATCATAACAAATGGATATACATCACCAAGCCAGTTATCAGGTCTTTGAGATGGTAATAAAGTAGGATTTTGTGAATCTAAATCATCTTTTATATATTCAATTCTTGAACCATCAGTTTTATCTAAACCTGTAATTATAATCCTATTTGCTTCAGGAGTTTCATAGGTTTTTTGTAAATTTCTAATTGTTCTTTTATCTGATTCATAAATAGGAATACCACCATAAGTATTGGCAGTCTCTTCATTAAGATATAGGATGATTGATGGAGTATTAGCAGGAACAAAATTCAAATCTTGCATTAAAAATCTATTACTAAAATTATATCCATCATCAGAATATACATTTATTCCCCAAGTATAGTTATTGAAAAAAGTATAATTTTGAGAAAAATCAGATCTTATTTTTTCGATAAATGTACCTGCAGAATCTCCAAGATTAATTACAAAATTATATTGTCCTTGAGAATTATTCCTATTAATTGGAACATCATAATTGAATAATGAACCACCACCAGTAAAACTTGATTTATTTATATCATTATTTAATTGTCCTGCTAATGACAGAGTATTATCATAAATCTCTATTAAACTTGTGTTATCAAAGTTTGGTGCAACATTAAAATAAGCAGCATTCAATCTTTGTTTTTTGTCTATAGCATTAAATGATAACAAACTGTATTTTTCATAATTTTGACCTTGAATATATGAAATATCAGGAGAATCTAAGTATCCCTCGAAAATACTAATAGGTGAATAATTAGGTTCATTAGAGTAATCAAAATTATATTCTATTCCTCCAGGATAGTTTTCTAAGATATACAGATTTGTATTATTAGGTATACTAACTGCAATACCTACTAAAGTACCATCAGTTTTATAAACACTATCTCCTGGAGAAAAATCAGTAAGAAAACTTGTTCCTACTCCAGTAACTAATGTTGTGCCAGCACCAGTAGTAATAGTACCAGATAACTGTTTGACTCTCGGTACTAAATCAACTTTGATACTTCTATTTGACAAAATATTAGGTTTAGTAACACCTAAATCTATGAGTTGTTGATGTCTTGCATCTAATGATAAGGAAAGTTCTCCTGTTTCATTTCTTGATAAAGAAAGAGTTTCTATAGCACTTGTAATATCAATAGATGAATTAGAAGTATATTCATTTTCAAGAGTATAGAAAAGATCTGAAGAATAAAAAGCAAAACCATAATCTGTTGCAGTGGTAGATGCAGAGGATGCTCCATTCTTTTGTTCAATAAGTAATTGAAATTCAGTATTAGCATTATTAAATTGATTAATAGTTTCACCAGTTGCAGAAATCCCTGTAACTTCAAAACTTAAAGGATCTAAATAAGAACTAGGATATGCTTGACCAAATAATTCTACTTGTAAATTTTCAAATCTACTTCTATATAAATTTACATTTTTATAAATATTAGTTGAGTTATTTCCACTAATTCCAGAGCCTGAAAATAAATATAAAGAAGTATTTGAATTGATTTGATTAACCTGACCAATTTCAATATTATTTACATCGTATATGTAATCAAATTTTGATAATTCTGTAGAAAATGCAGTACCACTACCAGTTACTACAGTGCTTCCAATACCATAAGTAAAAAGACCTGAAAGAGGTGTTTCTTTATAAAAATTTTCACTATGTGCTAAATTCGCAGGATTAACGAGATAAAGAGTTGTATCGCTTATAACTGTATCTACAGAACCTATACTAATATGATCAAATGTATTTGGATTAATGAAAAATAATCTATCTCCAGGATTCAAATCTGAAGAAAATGCAGTTCCACTACCCGTTACTACTGTACTACCATATGATGAAGTAATACTACTTTGGAATATTTGAGGCTGAAATGGAGGTGCTGTTGGAAATGTTATCTTTTGTGACTTAATACTCCAATTGCTAAGGAAGTTTAATTTTGCTAATTGAAATGCAAGTTTACCTTGAGATATAACAATACTAAAATCTCCTTTAGGTAAAATAACTGGAGTTGATGAAATATTGGTATCTACAATAGGAATTGCAGTACCACCAATTCCAGCGTAATAAAAGTTTATATTATCAGGTGGATTTGGATTGTTTAAATCTGAAAAAGAATGGCTGAAATTCAATCCATAAGATGTCATTACCAATAATTCTTTACCACGCATTGGTATGATATAAACATCATTGAATTGATCATTAGGATTTGCTATAGTAGAAATAGGTCTTCCTTGAGAATAATTACTTTCAGTTCTGGAATATGATTGTACTTTTAATGGAATTATTTTATCAGTGTAAGTACCTGCATAATCATATGTTGCATTTGCACCTAATGTTGCAGTAATATCAGTTGTTACACCTATTACAGTACCGATAAATCTACCGTATGCATCATATATATCACTACCAATAACTAATTCATTTAGAAATCTAGTGTTTGTACCAATCAGTAGTGTTGAAGCATTACTGGTTTGTATACTTCCAGATAATAACTGATATCCACGATAAACATCACAAGAACCATCAGTTTTAAAATGTAATTGTGTATTATTTTGGACATTATCAGCATCAGTCCAAAATAATTTTATCAAAGAATTGGTATCTGTATTTTTCTTTTGTAATTTGCTATATGAAAAGAATAATGCTTCATTTCTGGAGACACCATTAGTTAGTTGGATAGGAGATTGTTGTCTTGCTGTATTTGCAGTACCAGCAATTATATAAGTGTCTCCATCAGCATAATAATCAATATCTAACCAATCATTTGCTCCACCAGCACTTGTAAATGTAAAGTCTGATTTTTGAAATCTATAATATTGACTTGTAGGATCAGTTGCACCTGTTCCACTCTTCCATTCATTAGTCATTGGAAGAGGAGTGCCAAACACAGAAAGAGTTACAGGATCAATAATGCAATTATTTTTAGTTCCAGAATCTACTTGTGTACCATCAGTTGCAAAAACATATGGACCTTTTCTATTTTGTCTTTGTTGAGCATAATCAACATAAACTTTCAAGTCAAGATTTTCTAATCCTGTAGGCATTAAGATCTCCTAAAACTAAAATTCAAGTTATTACTATTGTTATAACCTCTGACTATTTTTTCTACACCACGAGTGATATCATTAGAAGCATTTATTTGAGGAGATTTTACAGTTCTATTGCTTGCCATTTGAACTTGACTAATACCTAATGCTGCTAACTGACCTCCACCATAAGTCATATTTCTTAAGGTAAGTTCATTGGCTTTTTGTGTATTTTGGACAATAAGTTGAAGTAAACTTTCAGATTTCTTGTCTTGTTTTTTCTTCTTTTCTTTATCATCTTTTTGACCTGGTGTATCTGGTTGTTCAGGAGGTTTTCCACCAGTTCTAATTTTATCAAGAGGATCCGCTACTTTAGGTTTTGTGCCGAAATATTCACCTAAATTTTTAGCAAGATTTTTTGCAAATCCTCCACCACCAAACTGCATTATATTATCAAATATCAACTTTTGAGTTTGAGTTACTGGAATAGGTTTTGTCTCAAGTTTTGGTATTAAATCTGATAATTTCAGACCTGTAACTTTATCAATTGCTGAAGTTATGAATCTAACACCATCCAGTGCTTTTGCAAAAGCATTAGTAAAAATAACTTTTATCTGTTCACCTAAAGTCATAAATTCTTCTTTGATAAACTTTAAAGGATCTTTGAATACATTTGCCCAATATGTCAATCCTCTTGTAATATAAACAGTTACTTCATTTAACCAAGTTGTAATATAAATACCAATAACTGCAAATAAATCTTTTATGTAAGGAAGAAATGGTTTGAATGCATTAATCATTTTCAAAACATTTTGTTGAAAAGTTTTGAAGAATTCACTTTCAGCAATAGTTGCAAATACACTATTAATATCTGTTGCTATTTGTTGAAGAATACTAAACATAGGTTGCATAAGATTAGGACCTTTTTCAAATAATGCAAAAAATCCTGCACCTACTGTTCTTCCTGCTTTTTTAAATGCTTCATCAATATTATCGAGAGCATTTTGTATACCACCAGTTGCTCTTGGTAATTTCCCTAATGATTTTGTAACACCATCAACAAATTGACTTGCAGTAATACCAAGTTTTTGTATTTCTTCAGAAGATGCAGTTCCGAATGCATCTTTCATTGCTTGTCTAACTTGAGGAACTCTTTCTGCAATTTGATTAATTTCTTCAGCAGATATGACACCTTTGCTCTTAATTTGTGTTAAAGCAAGAGCAACGCCTGAAAGATCTTCTTTACTACCACCAACAAGAGCAAGAGCATTGCCAAATTGTTTTAATGCTCCTTCTGCTTGTTTAGCGCTAAATCCTGCTGCTTCTAATCTTGTTACACCTTGAATAAGTTGATCAAAACCTAATCCTGGTGCTTTTGCCATTTCTTCAAGTCTTGCAACTTGTGCTCTTAATTGATTAGTATTTTCACTATATGCAGCAAGTCCTCTAATATTGCTATCAAATTGAGTTGCTTGTTCAAAGGAAAATTTACTTACGCTTGCAATTGCAGCACCTAATGCAACAAAAGCAGCAACAGCAATACCTGCTGCTCCTGCAGCAAGACCAGTACTACTTGCAACTTTTCCTAAACTATTAGAAACATCAGCAGCATCAGATTTTACTTTATCAGCACCAGTACTACTAAATTTTACGTTTGCTTCTGCTAATGTCATTTATCTTGCTCCAAATAGTGCCTTAAGAATAGCAGATGCATTTTCAGCATCTGCTTTTTCTTTTTCTCTTGCCACATACGCTACTTCAGATATTTGATCTAAAGTTAAATTTAGTTCACTCGGATGCCTATTCAAATACAATACGCTATAGTAAAGTACTTGAGCAGAACATCCGATTAGTCGTTTTTTGCTTCAACTATTCTCTCTTCAAGATTATTAGTTGGAAAAGCATTTAAGAATTCTGCAAGTACATAATAAAAGCATTCTTTGTTATCTTTTGCAAGTTGTCCAAACTCTTGTATTGGATTTAAACTATCACCATCTTCAGGTTGAATAACATAACATTTACCTAATAATGCTACTTGATAAAGCATAGCATCAGGATACTTTGGAAACTTTATCTTGATTTGCTTTATTAGTTCATTATCTGGAAATAATGCTGCTGCTGTTGGTTCATTAAACTCCAATACACAAGGTCCATCAGTAAAGGCAGAAATATCAACTTTTACTGATGGACGTAATGCTACTTTTTTAACTTTTGAAATTGCTTTAATCATATATATCTTATACTGTTATTATGAGTATACTGCTGAGAATCCAAATGCTCCTAATTTGATAGTTGCAGTTTCCATTTCTACATCACCTGGTGAGTATGTAAGTGAACTATCAGTAATTAATCCTTGGTAAGTAAGAGTAGATCCTGCACCACCTGGGTTGATGGTAACTTTGCAGAGATATCCAGTTTTATATGCAAAAACAGGACCAGTTGCTTCATCAACATACAGTTCAAGATCAAGTGTACCAGTAAGTCCAGTTGTGAAAGTTGCTTCTGTTTCTGAACAAAGAGTGGTAAGATCAATAGTACGAGCAGTTACAGTTGCTTTAACTGATTTTGCTTGACATTCGAAGTTTGCAGTTGGTGCTGATGGAATGCTTCCAGCACCACCAGTAGATTGAGAATCAGAACCAATACTGATTTCAACAAGTGCTTCAGATACTAAAACAGGTTGTGGCATAGTTTTTATCCTTATATAGTTGTAATAAATTTATAGAGCAAAGATAGCCCATAATCGACTCTACCATCTGACTGTACTTCAAATGGTTGATCAGTATCGTATCTCTGACATAAATAAGATATGCCATCGATTGTTTCATTTTGCTGATCTAATAGTACATCTACTCTATCAGCAATACTTTTCAAATTTTTATATGATAAACTACCATTACTTTGATCCCAAATGGTTACTCTAAATAATGGACTTGTGAGATATCTTCCTCCACATATAACAAATTGATCACTTGCATCACTTCCTGCTCTGCTAAAAACAATATAAGGAAGTTGAGGCATTTTTTGACTAACAGCATCTTTTTCAGGTGCTACTTCTGCATATATTCCTTGTTGATAGTTCTTAGCCTTCCCTCCTGCTAATAAACCTGCAAGAGTAGAATCTGCACTAAGAGTATCATAGATCCATTTTTGGATTATTAATGGTTCAAAACTCATTTTTATCCTCTACTACCAAGTTTATGCAATTTGTCACTAAACCATCTTTTTGTTTTTAAGAAAGCAGGAATGATAAAAGGTCTTGGTCTCATTTTAGAAGTACCAAACTCAAGAAATACAGCATAGTTTTTATTTATATTTATTGTGCTCTTATTCCTTTCTTTAGTAACTTTGATACTTCTTACTAATGCTCCAGAAACATTTGCAGGTGCTTGTCCTGGAGCAGATGAAGTGTGTCTTGCTCCATTAATATAATATTGACGACCTGATTTGGCTCCTGATAAGATGCTTTTTTTCATTTCTTTTGCCATCTTATCAGCAGCCATCTCTGTGATCATATTTGCTTCATCTAAAAGTTTCAAGAATTGATCCTTGTTGATTTTTAGATTTACGCTTGCTTTTACCATCAGAAAGGTCTCACTAAGGTTTGGAGAGGACCAAACTTGATAGTATTTCCACTTCCAGCAGCACTCAAGATAAGGTTGTATCTACCTTCATTTGCAGTAACAGCAGTGTCAAGAGTGAATTGTACTAATCCTGCAGGTCCGTAAAGTTCTGTAGTTCCATAACTTGTAGTAAGTGTTCCTGCTTGATCATAGAAATTCACTAACAATCCAAGAGCAGTAGTATCAAATGGATTTCCGAATGCATCAGTAACAGTAAGTTGGATATCTTGAACCATTCCTCTAATAACATCAAGAGTATTATCTTGCGAATCAACATTAGATTTGACAAAATATGGACCATTTATGATATTAGTAGCAGCATTTACAGTAATACCCGCACCACTTGTTAAGGTTCTTGTTCCAAAGTTCCATACGTCATATGCACTAATTCCAGTACCTGTTGAAGTAAGTGTTCTTGAACCATAAGACCATACTGTACCTGCAATCGCTGCTTCTGTTGGAGGAGCAGTGTAAGATGCACTTGCTAATCTACTTGATACTGCAACATCAATTCTTCCGGTAACAGTAGAAGTAAGTCCAACATCAGAAAGTGAAGAATCAACTTCAGTTCCAACTTGTGCTTGTGTAAGAGTTGAAAGTCCAGATTGAACAGCAGTAACTCCACCAGCAGATAGAGCATATCCTGTCTTATCATTATTAGTAGAAACTGTTACTCCATTATTTACAGTATCAATAGTTCCACCAGTCACTGCAAATCCTGAACGATTAGTAAGAGTAGTTACTGTATCTGCAAGTCCTCCAGTGATAGTTCTTGAACCATAACTCCATACATCAGCAGCAGAGATTCCAGCACCTCCAGAAGCAGCAGATACAAGATCTGCTTCTGCTGTATTAGTGTCAGAAAGAACAAAGTTCCATACATCGTAAGCACTAATTCCTGCTCCAGTAGATGTTAATGTTCTTGTATCTGCATTCCATACACTTGTAGCAATTCCACCATATGTTCCAAGTGATAAAGATACATTGTTCGTTACACTATTGACACTACCGTTTACATTACCAAGTACATTACCTGCAATATTACCTGTAACTTCTCCAACAGTAGTTGCAACTCCTCCTGTGATAGTTCTAATTGGTTCAATCCATACATATTCAGCAATTGATGCTTGAGTTCCAACTGATAATCCAACATCTTGAACTACACTTTGAACAGTTCCGTTTACATTACCTACTACATTTCCACCAAGATTACCAACTACACTTCCTACACTTCCATTTACATTTCCAGAAACGGTATTGATAGTTCCGCCAGTTACAGCAAATCCAGATCTATTTGTTACTGTAGTTACAGTATCTGCAATACCACCTGTAATTGTTCTTGTTCCATAAGACCATATATCAGCAGCACTAATACCTGCACCACCAGTAGTAAGTGTTCTTGTTGCATATTCCCAAACTGTTGCTCCAACTCCACTTACTCTATCAAGTGTATTTGCACTTTGATTTTGAGTAGTAGCCAAAACTCCAAATGCACTATTACTTGTTTCATAAGTAGCAGCATTACCACTCCATACAGCATAAGCAGTATTATATAGAGCAGTATTTGAAAGATTTACAGGATTTACCACAGTATCAGCAATACCACCTGTAATAGTTCTACTTCCATAATTCCATACGTCTGCAGCACTGATTCCTGCTCCACCAGATGCAGCAGAAATAAGGTCTGTTTCTGCAGTATTTGTGTCAGCAAGAGTATAATTCCATACATCTGAAGCAGTTTGACCAGGAAGACCTGAGATATCTGATAATATTTGAGTAGTGTCTACTTTTACATCTACTAAAGTTTGTTCTGCACTCGATGCATTAGAAAGAACATATGACCATACATCGCCAGCAGTAATTCCACCACCTGCAGCAGCATTAGAAAGATCATAACCTGCACTTGGAGATGCATAACCAGATACATCAGTTGACCATACAGTATTAGCAATTCCACTCATTGAAGAAGTAGAAACATCAACTGGATTTACAACACTATCAACACTACCTACTATATTTCCAGTCCAACTTGTACCAATACCAGTTAATGCATTTTTGAGATTAGTTGCAGCATCAACATCATTATCAATACGATGTATGTCTGCATCAACCATATTAATTCCACCAGCAGAACGTAAAGTTACATTACCAGTAGCATTTCCTGCATCAGAACGTAATACTGTTTTTCCGAAAGTATCATTAGCAGTGTAAGAAGCAGTAAGTGAATTCCATACTGTCCCTGCAATTCCTGTCATAGAAGTGGTAGTTATATCAACAGGATTAGTTACACTACCAACACTACCAGATACGTTTCCAGTAATATTTCCAGTAAGATCAAATGTTTGTGATGCTGATAAAGAGTATCCTGTTTTATCAGATACAGTAGTGATTGTTCCACCAGTTATTGAGAAACCTGCACGATTTGTCAAGGTAGTTACAGTATCTGCTAAACCACCAGTAATTGTTCTACCTTCTATTCCACTGTAAGTCCAAACATCTTGAGGAGTTTGACTTGCTACATAAGATTCAATGTTTCCAGCAGTAAATAATGTTTGAGTTGAATATACTGCAGCAGAACCAGTTTGTCCAAATCCAGTAATAACAAAATCCCAAACTGTATTCGCAATTCCACTCATTGAAGCAGTTGTAACATCAACAGGAGTGGATACAAGTTGAACAGTATCAGCAATACCACCAGTGATTGTTCTATCTACATAAGACCAGACATCACCTGCAGTAATTCCTCCACCACCAAGAGAAAGATCATAGAGAATTGTTCCAGCAGTACCAGCAGCATAAGGAGCATTGCCACCTGCTGCAAGATCATCTCCCCAAACTTGAGCAGCAATATTTACAGTTTGATTATTAGCAGCATTAGCATTACTATCAGCACTTTGAGCATATTGTGAGGCATTTGCAAGATCAAGTTCTGTTACATTACCGCTTACTGTATTTGTGTAATTCCAAACATCATAAGCACTTATACCACCGCCAGCACTTGCACTATATAAATCAAAAGCAGCAATTTGAGTTATAGCATCATAATCACGACAAGAAGCAGCAGTTATGTGAATACCAGCAAGACCTAATGTAGCAACTTCATTGGCTTCAAATTGATAATAATATTGACCAAATCCTGCTTCTCCAACACTACCAGTTCCACCAATGAATGCTCCTCCATTAATATTTACATATGCATAAATATTAGTAAGAGCAACACCAGATTGAGCGGTTGTTCCAGTAGCAGAATCAGTTAAGAGGATAGGAACTCTTCTTCTTGCTGCTGTACTTTCATTTTGTAGTATATAAAACATTTATTTTATCCTCATAAAGTTGCTATTAGTATTATCCGTTAAATCCTTGTGCAAATTGTCTTCCACCTACAATTCCTTGATATGCTGGAGGTGCTGGTGTAGGTACAAATCTATTTAATTGTGAGTTATATAATGCTATTGCTGCAGTACTACCTAAGCCTGTATTATATATTTCTAAATACGGAAGATCTATATTACTTTGTCTGCTAGAACCTTGAGTATCTGCTTGGTTTAACCAAAGATCACTATTTGCTGGCCAAGAAGATAATGTGTGAGGTTGACTACCAACATTGATTCCATTAATATATACATTCATAGTACTGCTTCCAATAGAAACAATAATATTGTCATAAACGGTTGAACTTGGTGTCACTCCAGTATTAATAGGAGTACTATTTGACATTTCAAAATAGTATTTTTGTCCACTACCATAGTCACTCCAAAGATATAAATATGTAGATGGATATCCTGGACCAAATGTTAACATACAATCATAACCGCCACCACTGAATGCAGTTACTCTTGTCCACATATTAAATGTTAGTTCAACACCTGAAGTGGAAAAATCATTTATTGTTGTTCCACCTTGATTAACTAACATTTCTAGATATTTAGTTTGTCCAGTTCCAGAATAAATAGGAGAACCAAATAAAGCAACATTATTATTACTACCTGATATATCATATAGAGTATTTCCTGTTCCAGAATAACTCGATGAATCTGAAATATCATATTTTGCTATTATGTTATCAAATCTTGGTGCTGTGTTATTATAAATTGTAGTTATTTCACCAGCAGATAATGCCTTGTCATAAAATTCTGCTATAGCAATTTTTCCTGTAAATTGATAAGCAGTATCCGTATTACCACCTAATCTAAATGGAATTACACCTGCTGGTAATGCTACACCTGCAGCACTAGCACTTCCAATTTCAGTAGCATTTACATATAATTTCAGTGTAGTCCCATCAGAACTATAAGAAACCATATACCAATTGTTTTTTGCATATGGATAAGAGGTAGCAGAGATAGTTCCAGTTCCAAATCCATTACTTGATAAGAATGTATTTAGTATTGAGGGCCAACTTCCATTATATGCAACATATGGTCCGCTTCCATTGCCACTATCACCAGCAAAAATAAATGTTGTTAAAGTATCGACTGTTGGATAAATCCAAGTATTAAAAGTCCATAAAGTTTGACTAGGTGGATCAAAATTTGCTTCTATGTTTGTATTTGGCCAACTATTATTAAATATGAATGAACTCTGATTTCCTGCACTATCAAAAGTTACAGCACTTTGAACAGTAGCATTTATTCCACTACCTGAAAGATCGTAAACAGTATTTCCTGTTCCTGGATAACAAGCAGGATCTGAAAAGTCATATGATATAATTAAATTGTCATAATATACTTTGCTTTCATTATAGAATGATAAAATAGTAGCAGCACTTAAAGAAGTATTATGGAAATCAGCATAACCAATTTTTCCATAACCTCTGTAAGAAGTTGAATCATAACTACCCAATCTTGCTACTGCACTTTGTGGTCTTATCCAAGATGCATTAGTTGCAACTACTACTCCATTTACTAAGAAAGATGTACCAAATGAACTATTGCTGACTAACGTATATAAATACCATTCGTTTGTATTTGTATATGTTGGATCGCTGGTTTGTGCTGTTCCTACACCAAATCCACCACTACAACCTACATAATTACCACCAACTGTATTTGCGCCAATATAAGGAATAGTTCCTGAACCATCAAGACCAATGCTTATGAGATTATTATATCCTGAACCATCATTCAAAAAAGATGGTGTTGCCCATACATTCATAGTAATGTTAGTATCTGTAGAAATAGCAGCATTATTTGCTTGTATGTTTGTATCACCATTGAGATTGAAATAATTTATTGGACCACTAACGTAAGTTCCACCAACTAATATATTAGCAGTAACACCATTACCACTCAGATCAAAAACGCTTGTTCCACTTCCAGGATAAGAACCATTCTGAAAATCATATTTAAATCTTAAGTTTGCTGTAGGTATTGGCATTATTTGTTCCTCAATTCGCAATGTTTCTCAATAATGTCAAGTCTTGTTTCATATTGAGCAACTTTTGTATGTAATTCTAATTGGTGCTTGTCAAGAGTTTCTACTTTACTCACAAGTTTATCCATACTCTTTTCAAAGTTTTGCAGTTTGATATCTAATCCACCAAGTTTTATTTGCATATTTATAAATCCAGTAACGAGAAGAACTGCATTACTGAAGAAAAATACAATAATTTCAGACCAATTTATACTTCCCATTAGTTATAATTTTCCTCAGTTTTTGCTACTAAGAATATTCCTTGAGAAACTGCATCATCAACACCAACAACTAAAAAATATCTGGTAGTATTAGGATCATTTACTATTTCAATTCTGTCATCAAATCTAACATCTACTGCATCAGCAAAATAAAATAAATACTCATCACGATTAGTAATACCACCACCGATAGGTTCTTCTTGATATTGTCTATGTGTTATTCTTGCTTTAGTTGTTGCAACTATGTTATAATCGTTGTAAGTTCCACCGTATTCATCAGACCAACTTTCGCTTCTTAAAATTTGAACACTATCAGTCATCATATAGAATGCTGATACTCCTCTAAGTCTATTTAGTAATGAAGGTGGTGTTGGCATTAGAGTATTCCGTAAGATCTATAAGAAGCAGCCATCTTATGACAGTGTTCAATAAGTTTATTTAAATCAACTTTAGTAGCACCATCATCAGTGTTTATCAAGTTTGCACAGATGGATGCTTTTCTCATCCATCCTTCCCTTGCTGCTGCTCTAACATCATAAACTTCTTGTTGAGTAAATCCCCAATCTTGCCAGTTTAAACCAAAAGTATA
>JACCDW010293717.1_pt1 | contig 30736 bp, 64 predicted proteins | sample 7449781 | NCBI WGS metagenome assembly JACCDW01 (sample SAMN15323449, study PRJNA562643) | freshwater metagenome | isolation source: river surface water | place: USA:Blue River Watershed | collected 2017-08-18
ACTACACTCAAAGTATCCATTTATGAATTCTGGACATCCTTCTAGATCTTTTAGTTTGTTGGATTTACAATTAAAAGAACCACCAACTGTATGGGGGCAGCCTATCAAGCTAGTCAATTTGTTAAAAGCGCAATTAAAACTACCACCAACCAATCTAGGACAGCCTTCTAAACTAGTCAATTCGGCTTCAAAGCAACTAAAATTACCGCTAACTCTTCCAAAATTCAGTGGTAGCTTAGTCAAATTTGGGAGGAATGTGAAACTAACATTACCCTTTACATCTATTAGTCCATCTGAATTTAAAGACCAATTTTTTATTCCATACCTCTTACATATTTTAGCCACTTCAGATTCTGTCTGTCTTGCTTCGAATAACTTTAAATATTTCATCTTAGTCTTTAATTTGACTGATTTTATCCAAGTCTAAGTAAACAAGAATAGCCGCGTGTTCTACGAAGTTATCGGATGGTAGGTAGTCATATGTTGATTCTATGAAAAGCATCACATCATCTTTAGTGACCGGCTGTTTCATATCTTTGATAATACCTTGTTCATAAATTTGGTGCTTTAGTGTTTTGAATCTGGCATATAACTCATTTTCAGAAGTAAAGTATTCTTCATTCTGTCGGAGTTCCACACAGATAGAACGCACTAAAACTTTTACTATTTCCGACTTTTTCTTGTCTTCTATATCCCCATTTATACCAAAAAGAGACCTTATTTTCTTTTGCATGTAAGAGTCATCTGAAATTCTTTTATCTAGAAAATCAGTCATCTTTGGTACTTCCATTTGAGCTTCTCTAATCAAATGGTGGTAATAGTGAGATAATTCATGCACAACAGACATCTTATAGGTTGGGTCTTTCGTTATATAATCTCTTTTTAAAATAATAAAATTGGAATTATCTGGGAAATCATCTAATGCTAAACTGACTAACTTTCTACCTTTTACCTTTTCTTTCAATGGATCTATATTAATGAAACAAGCATTAGCATTAGTTTCATCTAAAAGGCCAGAGTCAATTACTTTGAATTGTATTGTTTTCAAAGAATCAATGATCCATTCTTTTTGTGTTTCACTGAATAGCTTTTCCATTTTTACTTTTGTCGTGAATTCTTTTTTGATGGAATCGATGAACTGTTGTTCTCTTTGCAAAGGATCTGACTGAGTAGAATTAACTACGTCCATTATCTTCTTCACTCCTCTATATAACTTTACATCCGCATATCTGCTAATTGCTATAATGCCTAATGCTAGCAGCAAGTGCCTAAACGATATTGTTGATTTCTTCGATTCGTTTATTTGTGTGAAGCCTTTGAAGTTTTGTATATTTTTCAATTTAGAATTTGTTTTTTTATATATTAATAGTCATCTTTTTAATTTTCTTCATCTTTTCAACTTGCTCGTTCAGCTTGATTGGTAAGATATATTTCATTAAGGTATAATATAACTTCATTTATTATGAAGTGATTTTAGGAAGATGTTTTGAGAGAATTCTTATGTATCTATATATTATTTATATATACCTATACATATGATTAGGTCATCGAAACATAAATTAATTAGTTGTAACAAAGCTAAGCTAGTATGGCTCGATAGCCTATTTATTGACTATAAAAAAGATTTAGTGACTTACATAAATTACATTATAGATGGTATTTTACCACTTAAAACTAATCTGTCATCGTCTATTTTACCTATTGAGACCATAAAACATTCAAGATACAGACAATTAATATACAAACAAGCTTCCGAGATTATCAGAAGCCAAATAGATCGAGCAAACAAGAAAAGATATGATAGCTATAAGACAATTTACAGCTACATGATAAACAAGCATCCAGAATCTTCATTCGCCAAAAAAAAATTCTCTGAACTAAAGATTAAACCTATCTTGAAGTCTAAATACTTCTCAATGCCTAAATTAAATAACCTGTCAATTAACTTAGATGAAAGGTTTTTCGATATTGAAGCTGGTAAACATTTTGATAACTTTATTAACATCAAACTACCCTATTTCAATGAAAAAGGCACAAGAGCCCTACAAATCAATATACCAATAAACAATCATAAACATTCAAATTCTTTTAAGAAAAATGACTTCACACTACGAAAAGCTATACAAATCAAAAATATCAACGGCCATTACTATATTAATCTAATATGGTTTAAAGAAATAGCTAGTAAAACTGCAGGTAAGTCAATCGGAATTGACATGGGATACAAGAAGCTTATAACTTCTTCTGACAGACAGATAATCAATGGTAATTTATCGGATATCTACTCCAAGATATCAAAAAAGAGGCAAGGTAGCAAGTCATTCAAGAAGTGTTTGGCACACAGAGATAACGAAATTAATAGACTTTGTAATAACCTTGATACAAAAGATATCAGCAAGATTATTATAGAAGATCTAAATAATGTAAAACACAAGAAAAGATATCATACAAATAAAATACAAAGATGGTCATATAGGAAAACCATTGATAAATTAGTTAGAATGAGTGAGGTCAAAGGTATCGAACTGGTGAAGGTTTCGCCGGCTTATACATCACAAACTTGTTCTAAATGCGGTCATGTGGATGAAAAGTCCAGAAATGGTGAACACTTTTCATGTACATGTTGTAGCTACCAAATTGATGCAGATTATAACGCAGCAATTAATATCTACAATAGAGGAGTTTATAGTCTCTCTAACCAAGAAATACATTATTTTTCATAATAATAAGTAACTATATATAATTTTTTATATATAGATTTGTTAAACCGGAGGGGAGAGCGTTTCCCCCACTTAGGACCGGTTATAGTTAAGGCTATAAAGAAAGCACCGAATTCGCTCCTCGGTGTTTTCGCTTTTTATAAAACCAATTCTAATTTCAAAAATATAAAAACAGATGAAACAACTTATCGAAGGTGTGCATTATATCATTGAAGATAAAAAGATAATTTATCTTGAACAATATCATTTGGATAGGGGTCATTGCTGTGGCTCGAAGAAAGTTTGTCGATATTGTCCATATGAGCCTAGAGGAGAAAAAGGCAGTAAAAAAATTGCTACAAATTAGGCTTCGAATTTATTCGATCGGCTTTATTTTATTTGTTTCGATTCCCCATTCGATTAGTTGTTCGAGTCTATCAAGGCGTAGTGTACCATCTTTCCTATATAAGCTCCAATCATATTGTTCTTTTATAATTAGTTCGAGATAAGCATTATTTAGATATTTTTCTGGTATATCTTTGATTGGATTTATTACAAATGCGTGACCATTTATAAACTCAGGAGCAAATCTGAGCGTAATTAATTTGTTATTATAACATAAAAAATCACCATCCACTATTTTAGGTCCACCTTCTAATGTAGTCAATTTATTGGAGTGACAATCAAAATTGTGAGATATTTCTTCAGGACAACCTTGTAAAGTAGTCAAATTACATCCTTCGCAAGATAAAGTGCCATAAATTTTTTTTGGTAATCCTCGCAGAGACGTTAGCAATGAATTTCTACTACAAAGGAAGCTACCACCAAGCTTTCTAGGTGCACCCTCAAGTGAAGTCAATAAATTAGACCAACAAGCAAAAGATCCACCTACTTCCTCAGGCCCACCTACAAGTGAAACTAATAAGTTTTCTTTACACAAGAAATCACCACCTACGACTCTAGGTGCGCCTTTCAAAGAACCTAAAGCGTTATCTACAATTTTGAAATTACCGGTGACCTTACCAAACCTCAAAGGTAATTTTGACATCATACGCACAAGTATAACATCATCATCAACATCGACTAAACCTTCTGAATTAATAGACCAATTTCTTAACGCGTGTTCTTCGCAAATTTTAGCTATTTCTGATTCAGTCTGTTGTTCGAATAATTTTAAATATTTCATTTGTTTATATATTAAATTAAAAAAAGTGTCTTATTTTTTTATATATAGTGAATGAAAAAGATCCAAACATTCAAGCTGTTTTTAGAAAACAACAATGCACTAACTGAAAAAGAAGTCGAAGACTTTCTTAAAAAAGAATATACATCTGATTGGTTTGACCAGGAACTACAAGATAGAGTTTTCGATTATATTAGCGAAGAAGAAGCCGAAGATTATGATGGTGATCCTATAGAAGCTTATAAAAATTTATCTACTGGTGGAGCAGTTGAATGGGACTTAATCACTGATATGTCAAAAGAAGCAGCTGAACACTTCAGCTATGATTCTGAGAAAAAAATAGACAAGAGAACCATCTCGGATATCTGTCATGACCATCTAATGGATACATGTAAATGGTATGATAGATTTGTTTTTGATAGGAAGTCAAACGAGCCTTATAAAAGTTTTTTTGGTAGGACCTTTGGAACTGATTGGGATAACGTTGGTGATATTAAATTATAAAAACAAACTATGATTAAAAAATATATTGACTTTATCTACGAAAGTAAATTTCTCAAAGATGTATCTACTTTGGGTTATCTTGATAAGTCTTTTTATCCTGGAATAGATGCTATTTTATCTAATATAGACAAGCAAGAGATTCTTTCTTCTCAAGATACTTTGCTTTGGAATTATAACTCAGAGGAAACAACTGAGAAAATAAACGAGTTTACTTTTAAAGTAGAGACAGAAACGAAATTCGATTTAGAGTTTCTAAATTTTACAAGAGAGCCAATCGAAGTCGAAACTTTTACTTTCAAAGATTTTGTTAATGAAAGAGTAAATCATTATATGATTAAGTCTAACAATTCAAGTGAATTGTTTTTGGGTATAGTTGAGAACTCTGAATCTATCAAAGACTTCATTTCTACTTGTTTTGATAAAGCTAATCAGATGGGGTTAGATACAGATTCAAGATATTGTTATCTTACTATAGATCAAATGATGGTTGAGCCGGGAAAATCACAAAGAGAATCTGGATGGCACATTGATGGTATGCAAGGTCTTGAAGTATCTGAAAAACAACCAGCTGATTACCAATTCATTTGGGCTGATGCTACTCCTACAAAATTTTGCACACAAACATTTGATGTAGAAGGAATTGACGTTGGGAAACATAATGTTTTCAATTGGGTTTCGAAACAAGTTGCTGAGAAAAACTGTTATTTGTTGAAAAAAGAAACGATTTATCTTATGAATGCTTACCACGTACACACTGCTACTCAGGCAGAGAAACAGTTGTATAGAAGATTTGTAAGGCTATCATTTATAAATACACCGATAACATCTATTAAAATGACGATAAATCCTGATATAAAATATAATTACAAAATTGGAGTTACTTCAGGTGATATTCCCAAAAACTTAATTTAATAATGAAACACTTACAAAAATTCGAATCTTTCAGTATAAATGAGCATGTAAATGTTGAGAATGTAAAAAAATGCGTAGAAGTGCTTCGAAAAATAGAATCTGGTGAAGCTGAAAATTCAACTCTACGTTTAAAGCTTAAAGCTGGTTCTAAAATTTCTGAGATTGAGTTAAGCAATTTTGACCATGTTCAAGTGAATAAAGTTTTTGCAACTTTAGAGGTGGCAGGTGATTTTAGAGATTTGAAGCCACTAGAAGGCATGGAAATACTATTGGTATTCAATCTGAGCCCAAGTTATACTTCTAGCGAATTTAAAATGAGCGTTAAAGTAGTATTCGGCTCAGTGAATATAATTTACGATATTTTAGATATGTCGCTATTAGATGAAGATGTAATGGAAGAGATAAACTGGAAGAAAGCTATTGTAGGTGGCGCACTCGCAGCATCACTCGCGACTGGTAGCGGATGTAACCTTGAAGTTCCTGAAGTAGATTCGATAGAAACAGTAGAAAGAAAAGGCCATGATTATCAGAGATTTTCACTTACAACAAAAAATTTAGAGAACATTGATGTCATAGTTAGTAAAAATGGAGTTGTGACTGCAAAATGGACAGTCAGGAAAGGCAAGTCTAATTATACGTATCAGACTATTTCTGTCCCGAAAGGTGCTACTAAAGTTTATTACGATGAGAAATTTTTTGGTGGCTTATTCGCAGACATTACCCCTATATCAGGTGATTATTTCGATATGAGTGATTATAAAGTAACACATAGACAAGACGGACTAGCAATCAAAGATAGTAGGACTCTATTTGGGTTTAATGATGTAGCTGAATACAACGGATATATGGACAACTCTTGCAAGTTTACAGTTGGGACAAAAGATTTTACTTATTACGTAGATGATAGTGGTTCAACCAAAATGTATTACATTATCCCGAGTGGTAGTAAATTCAGTGGGTTTGGTTCGGGTATAAAATTAAAAAAAAAAAAAAAAAATTAATATATACAGAATGAAAAATATTAAAAAATTCGAGCAATTCTCAATTCATAATGAAGAAATTGATTGGAAGAAAATAAGAAATACTGCAATGGCAGGGGCTATGGCAGTTGGTTCGATTGGTGCTCACCCCCAGAATAAAGACATTAAAAATATCGACAATGTAGGAACAGAAAAAAGGGAATTAAATAATTTTGAATCTCATTTACGTAAAATACTTAAGAATCAGAAGCTTCAAGATGCTTTAAAGCTATTTTCAGAAAAATTGTCTAAAAATCAGATATCAGAGCTGAAGTCAAGTTTGAATAAGCTGGGTATCAAGCCTGATTCTTCTTTTTCTGAAATAAAAGAAATAGTTGATAATTTTATTGAAAAAACCGACATAAATTCTCTTAATGAAGAAGTCAGTTTTAAATCACTGGTAAAAGATGTGTCGGCAATTTTACTTATAATGTTTGCTGGTGTATCTGCAATAAATTTGCTTTTTTTCGGTATACCATTCGATGAATTTATTCTTAAACCCCTACTTAATTGGCGTGAGACCCCAAATATGGACCCATGGTATGATGGTCATAAAGATTTATCTTTAATCATAAGCGGTATAATTCTTATTATTGCTCATGTGGTTTCGAATAATCATAGTGAGATGACTGAGATGAGAAAATTAGTGGATGAATTTGTAAAAGCTTTAGAAAAAAAATACAAGACAGGACAGCTTCGTTTATCAGATAATAAAAAATTTATTATAAGAACTCTACAAAATCGTGACAGTTACAGTGATAGTAGCTTACTTATCGATATCTATACCAATCAAAGCGACGATTTCGTAGAGAAAATTATTATAAGCCATAAATATACCGGCGAATCATCGCCACACGACACCATGGAATTCGATGTGTATTCTAAACTTAAGGAACATCCAAAAAAATACTCGCCAAAAGAACACATCAGAGTCTTACAAAGTTACTTAGATAGTTCAGACTGGCGCAGCAGAAAGCCAGCAGATAAACCGGCATCAATAGCTTCAATGACAACCAAGCCAGTTCAACCTGAAGAAAACAAAATACAACCTGCACCAGCAGAGAAGCAGACTAAGCCTGAAGCTAAGAATCCACAGACTAATCGTGGATTTTTGCAGAAGCCCGGAAAGATATATGATTGGGCTAGTTACTCAAACAGGTAAGCAGTTAGAGGTTATTTCTTCATCAAAAAAAAGATTATATAAATGAAAAAAATACAAACATTCGAACAATTTTCAACAAATGAAATGTTTATGACTGGTATCCCAACAAATCCAAAAACTGGTCAAACTATTGATTTACTTGGCGGAATAGATGATATGAATAACGACATGAAAGAACTTTTTGGTAGTAGCTTTAAACAAGCAACCGAAAAGCTAAATGTTGCAGTTGATGAGTTATTAGAAGAAGTAGATGGTAAAAAGCTATTGGAAGCAGTAGAAAATTACTTTGGTGTTCCTGCGAATAAGATTACTTATTCACTTGTGAAAAGCAAATTAGAAAGCCAAAATGAATCAGTTAATATTAAAAATAACACTAAAAATAGATCTACAACCGAAAAGATATTACGCACTCTTCAAATGATATTTCTTTATAATATAGGTTCTTTTGGAACGCTTTTCGCTATGATAAGTTGGTTGGTAGATAAGGCAGTTGATATTGGTGGAATGACAGATCTTACAACTTCTTTTGTTACTTCAATCGTAGCATTCATTGTAGTGACTATTGTCAGAGCACTTGTTTCTAATGAGGGTTCGAATACACCTAATAAAAGACCGGTTGTCACACCAGCGCCACAACCAAGAAGAGAAATCTAAGATATAAAAAAAACCTGCATATCTGCAGGTTTTTTTTATTTATAGGAAAGAAGAGGATGGTTCAGTGGACAACTTCTTTTACGATTGGCATTACTATGATGGTTATAACTCCGAAAATATTCACCAACCACCATCAGGTGTCATATCTGCTTTCCCCAATCAACCTATCATTTTTATTGAACAGAGGTAAAAAAGTTATTTTTTTTTAATATATAGAGTATAAAAAAAATATTATTAGTCAATGAAACAGAAAGACCCCTTTCAGTATGAAGAAATAGATCCCATATTGAAATCCTCGGATTTCTTAAGAAAAAAACATGATTTAGTTGATTATCTTGAGTCTTTGGGTCTCGAGGTTGAAAATTCACAGCCATATGACATGAGTGGTGACGGTAAAGCGGAATCTCTTATGATGCGATTTTCAAAGGGTGAGATGAATATCGTAGTCGGTTTAAATAATTATAGTTATTCAAACCCAAAAAAAGGCAGAAAAGGCAAATTCGCCTATCAATTTAAGATTTTTATGTCTCGTGATGCTGGTGGTGAAGTATTACTAAGTTACGATTCTGAGGAATCAATTGCTGAAGATATAAATCAAATTAAGAAAGTTGTTAGAAAATATGTCGAGCAAGGTAGACTAAAAAATTTAGGAGTTAAAGACGCTGAGGCATTTGATATACCTGAGGAAGAAGAGGATTATATACCATCTAAGAAAGAGTATGATGAAATGCTTAACAACGCTATAGACTCAAATGACAGAAAAAGAGCAGAAGAGATAGTCAATAAGTGGGGCGATAGATTCTATAAAGAGAATACTTCTTATAAAAGAAGTAGAATTAAATCATTTAGCAATTTCGTCAATGAAAATTTAACCCCGAAAGATTTACTTCTCGCGAAAATAAGAAGTCAAAATCAATCAGCATCTGCTAGTGGCAATCCAGTAGCTACTGAACCTGAGATGCGAGCACCATGTTGGTTTAGTGGCAAAAGAATTAGCAATAGAACAATTGATTCCTCTTTGAATTCTGATAGAGAAATCAATTGGGAATATATTCATAATAAAGGGAATGGAACAACTCCAAGAGAATGGGCAGCATTTTATAACAAAATGATTGCATTAGCAATACATACGGGTGATTATAAATATATTTCAAGAAAAGGGTTTGAATCTTTTGGTGTTGATGATTTTAGAAAGTTTTTGATGGAAAATATAGAAGAGGTTAACGAAGTTGATCCAGAAACAGGTAGATGGAGTGTTAACTTCAAATAATAAAAAAATGTAAAAAAAAAATGAGAAAGATATTAGATTTCAAAAAGTATTTAGAATCAACTCAAGATGCAATGTATGATATTATGACATCTGATGATGAAGATCCAAGAAAAATAGAATTAATGGATTTAATCGACATGGCAGAAGAAGAAGATTCAGAAGATGGTAAGTCTTGGTCTGAATCAGAAAGACAAAGAATAAATCGAAAAATATCACAGCTCGAACCTGACTTATATAATAAGCCAGAAAAAACAGAAGATCCCGTCTATAAAAAAGATAGGTTGTTGTCTGCGGTAAAAAGCGATATAGAAAAAACAATAGACAGGATTGAAAGAAATCTTGCTGGTGAAACTAGATACAAGGCTAAAAATAAATCAGCAGCAGCACAATTACATGCAATGTTATCAAAACTGAAATCAATCAGCAAAAGCAATGATCTTGATGCAATGAATAACTTTCTTACTCAAGTAGAGAAAAAAGAAAATGAAGCTAATTTCTCTTGGACATATGAATAAAACTAAAAAAAAGTGTTTTTTTTTTTTAATATATAGAAATATAAAAAAATAATTATAACAATGAAAAAAATTCAAACATTCGAACAATTTTGTGTCAATGAAATGATGATGATTGGTGGTATCCCAACGAATCCAAAAACAGGCAAAACCATAGACATTTTGGGTGGAATAGACGAAATGAATAAAGAAATGTCAAATTTACTTGGTTCATCTTTTAAGCAGGCAACAGATAAATTAGACAAAGCTATAGATCAGTTGCTTACTAAGGTCGATGGAGAAAAACTGCTGGATGCCGCCGAAGACTATTTCGGTATGTCTGCAAATAAGTTGACATATTCGATTGTGAAATCGAAGTTATCACAAATAAACGAGTTGACGAAATATAGAGACTACGATGATGTTCGTGAGACTGATAGGGAGGATGCCTTGGGACCTCTCAGTGAGGTCAAAGGCGGAGTTGCACAAAAGATACTGAAACTACTCGCAGCACCCTTTATGTTAAATAATTTTACTTTAGGATGGATGGGGACCTTTGTAACCTGGTTAGTAGATAAGTTAGTCGTAGATATTTATGTCGTAAATCCAATTTTATCATTTGCATTATCACTTGCCGCATGGCTAGTGATAGCTATATTAAGAAAGATAATTGGGATGTATTCTCCGAAGCCTTAATTTTTTTGGGAAAATAATAAAAAAAGCTCTGAATTTTTTCAGAGCTTTTTTTATTAAGACATTAATTTTTTTATCTTTCTTTGCCTATCAATCTTTTTCTTTTCATTTATATCTTCATCAGTTGGTGAATCCAAATCAAAAAGCTGTGAAGGATTATCTGAGTAACTAGACTGCATTGTATCTTTCCAAGATTTATTTATCGAAAAAATATTCCATCTAGTAAGCGGGTTATTTGTTTTAATCAAGCCAAAATAACCAATAAAAAATATTACAGACGAAATAAAAAGAAGTACAAGAAAGACTAATAGTGTTTTTGATTGTTCTGGAATATTAAGCCATTGATATGGTGTGAAGCTTATAGCAGACAGAATAATCAAACAATTAACTATTTTGACTGCGATTATTTTAGAATGATTCATTTCTTAAATATTAACTTCTTTGAATGACAAGTCTGCTCGTATTGAGCCGTTTGTAATATAAGGTAACTTCCAACCATCAAACACCAAACATTTGTTTACCCAACGTGGAAACAATAAAAATGTAAAGTTAATCACTCTGAAATAGAATTTAGGTTTCACTTATTTAGTTTTAATATTTTCGATAATACTCTTTGCTTCACTGGCATATTTTTTAACTTGCAAATGATGATCAGAATCATAAGGGTCATATCCTTCATGATATATTTTTTCAATAAAAGAAAATAAGATATTGTAATCCTTTACCTCATCACCTTCAGTGGATAAAGTCGTCGATAACATAATGCTTTCAGTTGATTCCTTGCCCGTCTTATCAAAGACTTTAACTACTTTGGCATTATCGTCACCATTTAATTGCATTTTAATAATAGCCCAATACCAATGATAATGTTGACCATTCGATGTATAACCATCGGTGTCATTTACATCATTCTGAATGTAATTGATTGCATTATCAATATTATCAGTCAAAAAGAGACACGGAAACTGTGTATATGGAGTAGAGCCTTGCGGATAATATTTTCTAATCTCAACAATATAGAAGTGCTTCATATCTCTTTATTTAATACAAAGATACAACAAAAAAATGATATTACCAAATTTATTTTTTTGGCTTTTTCAAAGCGAATATTTTCATAATTCACTTTTGATATGTTTTCTTATAATAGTCACTGATTTTAAATTCATTATCTCTTCCCCATTCTGTATCTATGCTATAGCCAATACCACCTTCAAAGCCCTTCTCAACCGCTTTTGTGATTTGTTTTTTGAATACCTTATTTGATTTATTGTATGCTTTGGTTATTGCATCAGGAACATTATCTTTGAATTGAGGCAATTGAATAATAGAATCGTAAAAAATATCCACAGCTGTTTTATACATAAATTATAAGTTTCTTATTCATTTTTTAAATTTTGAATTCGTTCGATGATCGAACTCGTAGATAATCCATCGATTAGTGGGATAATATGCACAGAGCCACCATTATTGATTACATCTTCATATCCTACTACATCTGATGCGTTATAGTCGCCGCCTTTCACTAGTATATCTGGCTTAATAAGTCTTATTAGCTCTGATGGTGTATCTTCCTCAAAAACAACAACCGCATCAACTATCTGAAGATGCGATAACATTTGAGATCTGAACAGCTCGTTGTTGATTGGTCGAGTTTCACCTTTCAATCTACGAACAGATGCGTCTGAGTTAATAGCTACTATAAGAATATCACCTAACTCAGCAGCTTTTGATAGAATTTCAAGATGTCCACTATGTAAAATATCAAAGCAACCATTAGTAAATACGATACGCTTAGATAGAAACTTCCACCTGAAAACATGGCGGTTGGTTTCATCTAGTTTTATTATTTTATTACTAATTGTTTTCATTTAAGGTGTTTCAACTCCTCTTTTATGTATAACTAAGTTAGCCATCTTATTTGCATACGAAATAGCTATGCTTACATCTTTTAATTGTAGGAATTTTTTTGCGAAGGCAGCAGTGAAAGTGTCGCCTGCGCCACTGACATCTATAGTTTCTCTTGGTGATTCTGATGGATACAACATATCTTTATGTTTCGCACCTTTCGAACCTAAGGTGATTATTATCTTTTCCAATAAAGAGCTATCTTCAGTGTAATTAGTCTTAAACTCATATTCATTTAACTTAACAAAGTTAAATTTTCGAATTGTTTCTGAGTCCAACTTTTTTTTAGTATCAAGAATACAAAATTTTGAATTGTCTGAGATGAAATGTAAGTCTTCTATATCAAGAAAGCCTTTATCATAGTCTGATACTATAACACAATCAGCCTCTTTTATTAAGGCTTCTAGCTTATCATCAAAAACAATTCTTTCAACGGTGTCTTCAAATTCATCAACTCTGATGAAAGGATGATTACTCTTATCGTCAATATATCTTGTTTTTATTATATTATTTTTTTGATGATGACCCGTAATTGTAAAATCATCGTCTTGTGTTATTTTTTCTAGATTTCTAACAACATTTGCTGCCATGCCATCGTTTCTTTTAGTATATTTCGGTATAAACACAGGCACGGGTGCTTCAGGTGATAGCCTATTTGTATCACCATATACGAAGACATCTTCACATTTTTCACCTATTACTAGTATTTTCATTTTCTATTCTTTATTTTGAATGTCTTCACCGAGAAGACTTTCGAGTCGCTCTTGTCTAATACGCTGTAGCTCTTCCTCGTATTCTGATTTCATATATGATAGAATTTGTTCTTCAGAAAAACCATATATCTTAGTTAGCATCTTGAATTTGTGATAACTCAATTTTGACTGTCCTCCATAAATCAAATACCCATTCTCCTTTTTCCACATTTTTTTATAATGATTTTATTTCGGTTTTTACCTTCTCCCAATAAATAGCATGAATTGCTGATACATCATTCGAAAGATTTTCTAGTAGCTCTTGCTTTATCTTTTCAGCGGTCTTGAGTGCGAATTCTTTTGATATCTGCCAGGCTGACGGATCATACCCATCTGGTATTTTAGATACTAAAGATGGATAGAATTCCAAGACTAGCTCTTTTGCTTTTTCTTGAATTGACATAGCTAAAATATTTTTAACAATAGTAAGAAGTAATTCCCCACCCAAGGATAGTTTTGTCTCTACCAAATGTTTCTTCTATTACTTTTATGTGATTTTCATATTCTTGACGGAACCAATCTAGTTGTTTATTTATAATTTCTTGACAATTAGTTAGATCGGTAAGTCTGTCAAGACTGATTTTACCTGGTGGTCGATGATTCGGTAGAATCACATTTATATCATCACAAGCGAAAAGTGAGTCATCATCTTCAAATTTTTCCCAAATAAATTGTTGCAGACTTATTGGTCTTTCTTGAATAGTGCTAAGATTTTCTAAGGCGGCTCCACAAATTCTACAAAAATTCCCAGTTGCTTCGAATTTCGAATGTTCAGGACAAACACGTCTAACCTTAGAGATAGATTTTGTGTGCTTTCCAATTATTTCGATATAAGGTCCAATTACATAGTTTAATTCAGTTGCCATGGTATATATATTGATTTATTCTTCGAATAGACATGCTTCCTCACCTACGATATACAATGACACACAGATACGATATTTGTCTGAATCAACGAAGAATTGCTTCAGGTTGTCATATTCTATGATTAATGCATCATGCAATCCTTTTTCAGTGACAGTACCTTTAAAAGGATCATCTTCCCACATATGAGGAAGATGTTTATTCAGAAAGTCAACAATGTCTTTTTTCAGTGATTCGTCTTGAAAATCAATCCAATTATTTTCTACAGGATTTCCCAGAGGACGTAGATATTCAAGTTGTGGATTATTTTTCAGCATAATTATTTAATCAAAATCTGTTTAAGCTTTTCATCTCTAATCATAGAATTACTTATGAGAAAGTCTTCAAATTTTAACTTTTCACACTTAGGACACTTCCAAACACTCCTAGCGTCATACAGAATAGTTTCAAAACCGTAAATATTTCTAATCGGCTCGAAGTTATGCTTGCAGAGTAGTCTCTTAATCGTTTTTTTCATCATTTATGACTTTCTAAAAAATCTAAAATTTCCTTTTTCGTCAGTAGGTTTTTCTTACCGAATTTTAGCTTGAATTCTTCTATAAGATGATCGGGTATTATGATAGATTTGAGTTGTGCTTGTGTATTAAGATTAGATTCATCATGGCTTCTCGCTACTAGATAATAGGCTTTCATAGGCTTTGCTTTTTTATAAAAAGTCAGAGTGGGACTTCAACCCACATGGATAAGTTTTATCGGAATCTAATATAATTGCTTATACTTCACACACCATAAGGTTATTACTAAGTGTGTACCTTGGGAATTTTGCTTACAGACCGTAACCCCAGTCTCTTATCCTAATCCCTTTAGCGGCTAATTTCGCCATCTGACTTTTGCGGAGAGTGATGGTAACGATCCATCTTGAGTTTTACCCCAGCCTCGGTTTAGCAAACCGGCCTCTTACCTTTCGAGCAACTCTCCCTAACAAGATTAAAGTAAAGTATAAATAAAATAACCGAGAAAACCAAGAATTACAATACCAAAAACTAAATAAAAACAAATTATTATAGCTTCTGAAAGAAGACTCGAGGTATTAACTTTAAATATATCTTTCAAAGAGACACCTCTTATTTTTTCAGTAACAATTGCTAATAAAAATAAAATAAATGTTAAAATTAGTAAAGTTAAAATAACTTCTGTATCTGTTTCGGTCCAAGAAAATGATGAACCATGACTATCCATTGGGATTGATGTATGAATAATTGTTTGTAGTAAATTCATAATTTTTGTATTATTTTATATTCTCGTTGTTTGTTTTTGTTTGTTCAGTAGAATCGTCATAACTGCTAACTGATGGCAGTCCGCTGTAATGACAAATTTCTTCTACTGTGGTTTCTTCGGGTCGTTCGAAGTAAACACCACCAGATTCCATATCTGCTAGTGGTCTATATGCCATACCTATCATTGTTTTATTCATAATTATTTAATCTATTAAGCCATATTCAGTTAGCTTATCTCTGGAGTCTTCTTTAGAAATAGGCAAAAGAAAAGTCTGAATATTGTGGATAATCTTCTTTGAATATAAAGATTCAAGAGAAGCGATTGAAACAAATCGAGTCGGCTTATTCTTCGACTTCGTTTCATCTTTAATGATTTCTCTGTATTCGCTGATTGACTTAAGGATTGAAGACTTATAACCTGAGTTACCGTCCAACAAGTTAATCTTCTGACTTGTAAGAATTCCGTTAACAACTATTCTCAACTGGTGGGGTCTTAAACCTTTCATGTATTGTATAAGATATTCATCGTAGCCAGCTTTGGTAAAGATTTCGCCGTCTATTGAATACTTAGCAATTTTAAATTTATTTTTCATAATTCCAAAAGCTTTGAAATATTTTCATGCCTGCGTTTTTGTAGCTTATATTTTTCGAAGTCTTCGGTCTTCAGCCGCATATCGTTCAACAGGAGCTCTATAAAAGTAGAGTACCATGCACGTCCGTCCTCTTCAGTGTATGTCTCTATAATATTTTCTATAATATTTTCAGTTTCCATTTTTAATTATGTTTAACTTATTCTTTTTCATTTTTTTCTATTTCAACTAAAACATCAACTATTTTTAAGTCAATTTCCTCTATTCGCAAATCATAAGATTTGACTGTGTGCATATCACCAGCTCTGCGACAAATTTCTCGACAATCAACAAGAATTTGTTTATGTTCTTCTAACTTATCTACTTGAGTCATCAAATTTTCAATATTCATATTAAGATATTTTTTGAATTTTTTTTTCTTTATTCATATTCATCAAATTAAGAGACTTTCTAAGCTAGTACAGATTCATAACCTCCGTTGGTACGATTGAGACTTCTGTAAAAAAAACCAGGTGGTACACTATCAATTTCACCTGCATATAATACACCTGTTTCAAAATTCAAAAGGTGAAAAGAATCAAGATAAGGATAATTGTCATTTGGCACAAAATCGAGCTTAATAGAAAGAGGCATAATATCATTTACATATTCATAGCCTAAGTCTCGTAAAGTCTTATTTATGTAGCTCTGTATCCAATCTTGTGAATAGTATATCCTGTCGAAGTATTTTTTATCACCAATAGTCCAGATAATAGACCTACCAACAATCTTATCATTTACTTTAAAAGTAGCAACACTAACATGTTTTGGGTTAGCTACATAAATTTCGAGAAGGTGCATTTTATCATTCATGCACGACTTATGTAAACTACAATTACCAGAAGCGTAATTTCTTGTTCTATAAGCCTCAACAAATGACTCACCAGTCAGAATTTCCATTTTGATTAACTTGCCTGACTGAAAAGAAACCAGTGTATTATTGATTCTTTCAATAAAGGTATCTGAAAGGTTGTAAAATTCAGCTGCATCTTCTTCCAACTTTGTCAACTCATTAGAAATTTGACGAATAAGCCTAGATAGTTTGATTTCAACCACTTTTCTTTTGATGCCATTGATTCCTTCAAAGTTACCTTTGAGGCAAACAAAGCCAGGTTTTTCAGATAGTGATATTTCATCATATTTCTCAATCGGCTTAGTCTTTACTGAAAGAATAGAGTAAATAAGATGTTTTTCTTGATTTGATAAAAGAGAAAGTGCGTTTACTAAACCATCGTCAGTGTCAATGTAAATGTCATGTGTTTCTATGCCTTTGATTGAAGGCTGTATGCTTACAACATCCTCAGTGAAGCCTGCTCCCTCACCGAGATATCTGAATACCCAAGAGTAAAGGTAGTCATACATTTCAGGTGATTCTCTGCCTTCCTTACGATAGTTGTCATGGCAGAAAAAAATTCTTCCAGTTGAAGTAATATGCAGCACACCGGTGCAAGTAGTTCCGTCATTCCAAGTAAGATTGACAAGCTGTCCAGACTTAAATGTAAACCCACCGATTTGCATAGATGTATCTTTTGATTTAGAATACAAAGATACGAAGAATTTACGAGACTACCAAATTTATTTTTAGTAAACTCAAAATGAATTTGATTTTCAAGAATTATCTTCTAGAAGATTTGAAATATTTAAAGCTCGCAGCTCTTGATTTACAGTCAACAAGTCAATGAAGTAATTTTCTCTAGGCGAAAAAAACCACGATTTATATTTAAAAGAAATAAAGTCGAATTCAGGGCTACTTGTGCCGGTTTCGGCATTCATGTATCCGAAAGAAAAAACCCATTCGACCCTTCGATGTATTTCATCTAACTCAGATTGTGAATTTGGTAGATATTTTCGACCGATTGGTGGCTGAAAGTACCGCCTGGAATGTGAATAACTTCTTTTAACATCTTTAATTTTCGAGATGTCGATAGGTTTAATTTTCTTTTTGAAAATCCAATCTGTAAACTTTTTAAAATAAATGTGAAAATTCATCGCTGTAAAAAAGAACTAAATTTTTTTCAGTCGGGGTAGTAAGCCCATATTCTTTTACATTTCTTTTGTTTTTCAGTTTACTTTTCAAAATAAACTGTTCGCATTGTTCTTTATCACCCTCAAATAAGATATCACCCTCCAAATCAATGGTATAAATGTTTTTTATTTTACGTTCATTCTCCTCCTTTATCAAATCCTGCAAAACTGATAAAATATCAGAGTACGTGATACCATAACAAGTAATCCCATCAATTTGACTTTTAATCAATTCTTTGCTCATAAATTTAATTTATATAACACAAATATACGAAGTATTTTCGATACCACCAAATTTATTTTTAGTAAATTTCTTTACTGCTCATAAAGATTCTTAGAAGCATCTGTGGAATTCCCGTAGTCATATAATTGCCTATTACTGATAGTAAAGGCAGTTTTATCACCAACTTTTAATGAATGATAAGTTGGAATAGTTACGTTGATTCGAATTACTTTTCCAGAGCTGTCTTCTTTCATAAGAATGAAATATTTAGCATCTTGTTTGCTTTTGTAACCACTTGTAGGTGGCTCATAACCGTGAGATACAACTACACCATGATAAGTGTATTCCTTAAATATAGTTTGTCTCTCTTTGTGAGCAATAGTTACAAAAGATATAACGCCAATGAAAATCAAGACAACAAAAAATAAGAATGCGTTTATAAAAGTATTTTCTCCGTTGGAATTGTTCATTTTATATTTGTTTTATAGTTTAAAATTATTTAAGAATTGACTGAATGTTTTCTTGCCTTCTTTGAATCTTGTAATAGTCATCTATGCTTACAAAATAATCAAACATTCTATCCAGGCTTAAAAGATAAGAGATGTTAGTATAAACGTATCGACTAGACACATAGTCGTAATTAGCCTTTTGATAATCTACACTAAAACCATAGCCACTTCCGTCTTTTTCACCATATGAATTCGTCAAATCACCACAACCACTGATTCTACAGGTAGCACCCTTAGGAATCAGCTTGTAATCATTTATACAGACGATATCCATACCCAAATCGAAGTAATCTTCTTCACGCATGATTGTAGTTTTGAAATACAAAGATACACTAATTATTTTAAACTACCAAATTAAATTTTCATGACCTTCGATATCAATAAAAACTTCAGGAATTATTATTTTTTCATCAAGTAAACTAGAAATCTTGGCTTGTCTTAAAGATTCAGGTGATGAAGAGAATCTTAATACCATATCTAATAGGGAGTAATCTATAAAGATTTTGATGTCATATACAGTTCCCATATGTTCATTGCCAGCACCAGAAGCTTTCCGATAAAATTCGGCAGACCAAGAGAAAGACTGATTATCAGCTATAGCTGAACAGAGATTCCAAGAACAATATAGATTTTCTAACGATATGTCGTTTTTTAAAAGATACTCATTTCTTATCTGTCTTATTTTGACGATGATATGGTTTGTTAAAATGTTTATTTCATTTTGTCTGGTAAGCAAAAGATTGTTGTATTTTTTTTCCAAAACTATCTTTTTTCTCATATCAGGGTTTTATTTTTCTCTATTAAGAATGTAGTTTCTCAATATTCTAAGAGCTTTGATTGCACCCTCTTTTTCATCTTCATTACGAAAAGGCAAATTCATTACATCCTCAATCTTATCAAAGATATCTGAAAAGTCTTCTAGGTTTCTTGATTGTGTATCAATAGCCTTGGCAATATCATCGTCTGACATAATTTTTGCTGACTTGATTAGTGATTCAAATAATACGAATGGTTTGATTCTCATTTCATATATATTAAGTGCTGTTTAGATAAATAGATTTTCTAACCATGTAAACATCGGATTTAAATCACTATGTCCAGAGTAAAGCCTTTCAACGAAGCTTTTATTTTCTGCCTTATAAACTTCAAACATTTTACTCTTCGTCATTTTAGAATATTGCACATTGGCAATTCTATCACATAGCTTGACAAATACAGCCCCAGGAGTGTTTCTGATACCTTCATAGTATTTGTCGTTTGCTCTTTCACTGCGACTTTTTCCTTTCTCGTTAGTGAGTGCATATATGATATCGGCAGCTTTTTCACCAAGGACATTTTTAACATCATTATATGATACACGAGTATCTTCAATTAGGTCGTGACCCCAAGCTGCCAAAATCAAACTTTCTTTGGATTCATCATCTAGCGATAAAACACAAATGAAGTCATTGGCTTCTTGCACAACCATTCGCAAGTGAAACTCATAAGGAAGATATAAATCGTAAAAGTGATTTGTATTTTTATGTTGTTCGATAATCCATTCAATTTTATTCATAATACAACAATTTTTACAAATATACGAATTTCTTTTGAATTTACAAACTCTTCTTTTTAAAAGAAATACTATTTTTTTTAAGTTTTTCTACTTGAATTCTGGCTAATTCTAAAGTGGTTGGCTTTTGATTAGATAAAATCTCTTTTTGTAAATTAGCTAAATCTTTGAATGTCATATTATTTTCTCTTAGAGAGAATTTTAGTTGCTTCAAATATACCAGATTTCCCTGAGAGTGAATCTGTTTTTCTTCCTATTTTAATAAGCAATTCACCATAACAAAAATTGATATTTTTGTCAAACTCTTCTACAGCTCCACTTCCAAAAACTACTCTGTTCTCTAATCCTTTGGAATTCAAGAAGTTGTGTATATCTTTTGCAATAGTCTTTATATCAGCAGATTCCTTTGTAATTAAACCTGGCTGAATATCAGGTATTAACTTCACTAGAATATCAGTCTTATATTTTGTATTAATAAGATGACAAAGATCTTTAATCGTTTCTTGGATACTTTCATCATACCAATCAAAGAAGCGAAGATTGCTTTTGTCTAATATGATTGGTGTGACATAAAGCCCATGATATTTTTCTCCGTCAAATTCTAGTAAATGTCTCATTAATTATATATTAATTCGCTATCTGTGATATTTCCAATACTCTGCTTTTCAACTCTTCAAACTCAATCTCGGTGTGAGGAGCATTGAAACATTCAAACTTTATTTCATCTCCGGTAAATTCGTCTGCAATTACTAATACATGATAATCCTGCGTGATAGAGTGTTTGCTTATTCTCTCAGACATTTCAGCAGCAGTTGCAGGTGTATATCTTGGTATAGGAAGTCTAACTATAAAAATTGGTTTACTCATGATTTTTGTTTTCTTCTTAATTCTGACTGAAGGTGGTTGAGTGCATCACAACTACCTTGTAACTCGAAATAGACGGTTTCTCTATTAATGCCTAGTAATTTGTCTAAGAATCCCCTTGAGTTTTCTTTTGTGAATAGCGATTTAATTGTAATATCACTTTCTAAACAATACTTTCGTATTGCATTTTCTATATTCATAGACTTTGGTCCTTCAACCCAAGCATCCCAATGATAAGGTTGCTCGTTAAAGGTTTGTGGAGTAACAGATCCACAAGATAGCTGCTGATTGTTTTGTGTACTCATTTTCTTTTGTCTCTAATTTCCACTATTATAGTTCTATTGACTGGATAAAGAGCTACTGTTTTTTTGTAGCTTCTGATTCCTGAGTCGCCTAAAGGCACATACCCTTTCTCAATTTCTTCAACTATATTGTAAAAGATATACGCCCCATCCTGTATTTTAAAGTTTTCCGCTGTAACCCATTCGTTGAAAGTTTGGTTACCAGCAATAATTTTCAATTCGTATTCACTCATTATTATTTTGTTTAATTTTTAGCAAATAATCAATTGATGTTTGATAAAATTTCAGCCGTGCCACCATCCAGATAGCTTTGAAATTTAATTATTTTCATATTTAGCTATAATATGCACAATCATTGACAACTTGTAATAGCATCATTTTTACAGGTGCTGCTACGCCAGTGTATGGACAATAATTGACTTGAGTTTCATATTCACCATTTCCAACCCACATTCTACCTATCTTATCAAGACGGACATAGGTAACTGCTTGCCCCCATAATGCTTGGGGACTATGATACTTGATAGTCTTTTCTTCGAATTTTTCGTTTTTTAAGATTCTATCGATTTTATCTAAGGTTTCTTGTTGATAATTGAATTGTATATCTGGATGTAGCGATCCAACATTCAAATTGAATTCATTTACGAGTTTATTTGCCTCATCAACTAATTTATTATAATCGGGATCTAATGAGTGGCCGATATGTCCTAAACTACCAACAATTTGACTATTCATTTTCGTTTTGTTTTAAATTTTATTAATTTTTGATTTAATTGCTGATTCGATATCATTAATTATTGATATCATCTTAATACCTGTAATTAAATTCGATAGACAAATAGAAATAACTATAAATGCAAAAATCCAAATCATATATTTTCGTTTTGATATTTTTTCAACTTGTTCCATTTATGAAAAAGGAAGCAAGAACTCTTTTTCTCATTGTTCGATGTTTGTGGAATTGTAAGCCGACTCATCATATATTCTGTATTATTCATTTTCGTTCCCTTTTAAAGGAAAAAACATTTTCATAAAATCATCTTTGAATATCGTCATGATGTAATCATCAGCTACAAGATGACCCAAAGGATTATGCATATCCTCACATAATTGACAAGTTAGAAATACATTTTTTTCAATTCCAAAAAATGACATTTTGGTGTTGACACCCAATTGACCGAGCGGCTGATATTCATTTGATTCACTACGCATCATCTCTCCTAAAATTTCAATCTCCAATCCATTATTACTTTTTTTCATTAATTCGATTGAGGAAAGAATGACAGGACTTATATCTTTGTTATTCATTTTCGATTTATTTTTACCCATCTTTTTGTTTTTTCCCATATGTAATGTCTTGTTATGTCATAAAAAGGAGAACCATCTTCACAAACTACATTAGGATGAGGCATTTCTCTTCTTACCAAGTCTTTTTTATATTCGTAGGTTTCAGAATAAAATCTCAACCATACACATTTTTTATTAATTTTTTTGGGATACCAACAAAACTTCTTAATAGTTTTTATATCTCCTATGTTACTCATCGTTTTGTTTTTTTAATCTATTGTCGTTTTTTTGTTTATTTGTAAACAACCTTATTTTCTTCTACTGGAAAAACTTCTTCAAGATATTCGTCTTCGATGATATAACCATTGTGTTCTCCAGCATCCCAGACATGCAATTTAAAATACTTACCATCGGATTTCCTTTGTAAAATATAATCCCATGAAGGACCATCGGAGTATCTTGATGTATCAATTTCTTGAATATGTGTATAAGTTTCACCGTATAATTCTTCTGAACTACCCTTATGATAAATACCATTCCATAAATCGAATAAATCATCTTGTGTAGATTTAACTACTTCTCTTTCTTTATTCATTTTCGTTTATTTTAATTTTTGCAAAATATTCAAAATCTGATATCGTAAACTCTTCTGTTCTTCCAGGCGTGGACCTTAGATACTCAACAATTACTTTGTCTTCTGTAACATTTCTTACAACCGTTTTAACAGGTGCTAAGCTACCTAAATCTAAATTAAATTCTGTTCCTATTATTTGATTTTTATTCATTTTCGATTTTTTCTAATTTGTTTAGTGTAGTTGTAAAATTATACATTTTATTTTCGTGTGGCACATACAATTCAATGACCATGAAATTTTCATTGCCTGACATTTTTTCAGAGATATCGTATATTTTAATTTCATAGTTGAAATTACTATCTAAATAATCTCTTAGAATACTTGTAAAGGTGTCTCTTGGTTCATGTAAGTTATGTAAAATGAACTCTTCAATTTTCTTTTTCATTTTCGTTTTGTTTTAATTTTGTAAAAATTGGTTGATTGTTTTCATCCAAGCGAATAAATTTTAATGGTAGTGATAATTGAAATATGGGAATGTATGGATAAAAAACAAAACCGCTATCTTTTGCCTTTGTACCTATTTTAATTTTTGGTGTTTCTTGATTCATTTTCGTTTTGTTTTAATAATTCAACATATTCCTTACCTGCTGGATCTCCAAATACAATTGAGTTCAAAGCACACTTGAATTCGTGTGTCAATTGGTTAACTACGATTTCTTTCATTTCATTATATGTCATCGAACCAAACCCCTCAAAATTATCAATTTCTTCTAAAAATTGGCTGCAACTGAATTTGTAAGTGTAGTCGTTTCTAAATGGATGTTTAGAACCTTCTCTTGTTATACAATGTGATAGTTTTTTATAAAACGTGTTGTTATTCATTTTCGTTTTGTTTTAATTTATTCACAGAATATTCAATATGATCAATTTCGTGAATATGTTCAATTTCATCAACTTTACCAGTCTGTCTACTCGAAATATAGATTGGTGATTCCATTCCGTTGTAACGGGAATTATGTTTTGTTTATTCATTGACGATTATTGTATGATATGTCTCTTCTATTATTTCGTCTATTTCATCTTTTATATTCAAACAAGAGTTCAAATTTTTTATTACTAATTTGGCTTCTTCTATTGTGTTGCACCAATCTTTACCGTTTGTGTTAAATCCAAATACTTTGTATGCAAGATTTTTCCAATTGCCTTCAAAAAAACCTTCTGGTATATATCTCGATATACCACTCATGTACTTTTCTTCTTTTATTCTGTATTGTACTAAACTGTCATTTTTTGAGTTATTATTCATTTTCGTTTTGTTTTAATTTATTCACAGAGTATTCAATATGCTCAATTTCGTGAATGTGTCCACTTTCATCTAGTTTACCAGTCTGTCTACTCGAAATATAGATTGGTGATGACATTAGTTCTCTCAATATTTCTCTTGACTCACCATCAATCGGTGTGATGGATGATGGATTCTTACTTGAGTCTGTGTAACCTATGATTTTTCCATTATATGTAATAGGAACTATGTTTTCTTTATCCATTTTCGTTTTTGTTTTATATTTCACTTCTATTGAGATGATTTAATTCATCTTCAAGATTATCTAGAATCATATTTATACGTTCACACCCATAAAAAAACCTATAATAATCCAATTCATTAATCCACTCATCCCATTTAGATTCTACCAATTGTATGAAAGATTCATTATTGCCTCTATCTTTATACCTCTGTATAAACTCCTCTTTGCGTCCTCTATCAGGATACACTAAAAAAAAGAATAAACAATTGTCAAGCAGTGCTTCTCTCACTTCTTTGTGAGAAGATACGAAAATATACTCATATTTTCCAATATTTGCTTTGATGTGTTCAATATAATTTTCAGGGAAGTTAGGATTTCTTTCTTTTGTATTGTTTCCATTTTCATCTTTCACCCAACTGAAATTACTTGAATCACTGTCTAATGTTGTGTCAGGATGAAGTTTATGGTAGTAACTTTTCCCTGTTCCTGGAAATGCGGATATTATTTTAGTTCTCATTTTCGTTTTGTTTTATTGACTTATAGCTGATATCAGCATCTTTGTCTACATAGGTTGTCGCTACACCATCGTTTTCATAAAGGTTATTGTTTTGTTGAGCCTTTAATATATCTTTGTAGTTTGTAAGTTTAGTAAACGTACCATACGAATCTTTTTCGTAAAATCCTTCTTCTAAGTAGTTACCAAATAGTAGTCCCATATGTTATTCATTTTCGTTTTTTTCCTGTTCTTCATGATATAATCTAAACATTTCTGCTAAACCCTTCTGATATTGTTTCTGTCTTTCCTCTTCTAACATAAACCTTTCTAATGTTAGTTCTTCTAATGAGTTTACATAGAAGCGTTGGGTGGGAACAGTGAAGACTTCGAATTGTTTTTTATTATGGTTGTAATGTATCTCAAAACATCCGTCTTTTTCGATGTAGTTTTGAGTGATTTCTGTGTTTTGAAAGATTGGTGTATTATTCATAAAAGCTAAATTTTTCTCCGTTATAGGTTATAGTGACTTCTCTTATTGGTGTTGGTTCGTAATATAGGTCATCATAATCTGGCAATTGTTCAAGATTAAAAAATCTTTCCATACCAGTTTCATAGTTATTGTTGAACCAAATGTTATATCTTCTTTCTTCGGTTAACTTTTGTTCTTCAATTTTTAATCCCCACTTTTTGGAGAACTCTTCACCTCTATCACTCAGTTCTCTTAAAGATAGTATGAACCATTCCTTAGTCATTGGTTCATAATAACTTGGTTGCACATCTATATTAGGCAGGCAGTCTTTAGGTGTAAAGCTTTTCAAATAATTCTCATAAGCCTCGTCAATTATTTGGTTGTATCTTTCTTTACTCATAAAATTGAATTGATTCGTTTTGGTATGACAGGGTGATTTGTTTGGTATAAATCCGAATCTAAAATAAGGTTTTCCGTATGTTGCGTTAGTAACTATAATTCCTTCGGACTCATTTATTTTTTTTACATCAAATTCAGTTAATTCACTTCTGTTTTGTAAAGAAATAATAACATTATTATCATAAGTCGCTATTGAGTTGCCATTATCATCAGATACTACTTCTAATGGGTCTGGCTGGTCTTTACCACCTACGAGACACTTTCGTGTTTTTGACCAAATAACACTCGTTATATTAGTTGTTGTTATTTTATTTTGATAGACACCCCTTTCAATAAATCTTTGTACAGTGCTTTCAATAGACTCTTGAGGCTCATCTAATGAAGTGCCTATAGGATGAATACTAACAGGTAATCCAGACTCGGGATTCGATAAACAAACGTCCACCCAACGCGACCAAAATATCCCATCATCTATGTACATCTGTCTGATAGTTACAGTTTCCAACCATATCCATTCATTTTGAAAACGTCGTGGTGACCAAAGAAATTTAGTTTCATATCTAGAGTCACCGTGCTTATTAGTTGTTCTAATTTTCATTATTTAGATTTTTTTTTAAAATTCTATTGTTTTAATATTGATTTGGTTTTATCTTTCTTTACTCATAAAATTGAATTGTTTCGTTTTGGTATGTTAGAGTGATTTGTTTGGTTGGAACATTTGGTGCCCATTTTTCTAACCAAGATTTTATGTGTGAATTATCTTCCTCGTTTTGATAAACAATCATACTAACAAGTAAAGTCTTACCATTTGGGCCACCGTTTTTAGTATACCACTCCCACATTTCTGCACTACTCAACTCTCTTTCTTCAATCTTTAATCCCCACTTTTTGGAGAACTTGTTATCGGTTATACATTTGTTGATGAGCTCTTCTTTTGATAACCTAAAACCCATTTCTGTCATCTTTTCTTTTGACATATTAGGTAAAATCTTTACATCTTCTATTAGATAGTTCTTATATATATCATCAATGATTTGATTGTATCTTTCTTTACTCATAAAATTGAATTGTTTCGTTTTGGTATGACAGGGTGATTTGTTTGGCTTGTATGTTTATTTTTTGTCCGCTCCATTCTGTTCCATCGTATGAATTTGTTTCGAAAGTATTTTTTCATATTTTTGCAATTTTTCTTCAAAAGATGCATCATCAGATAATCTTTCTGATATTGAATCGTAATTTTCAAGGCTCATAAATAAACTTCTATTTTTTTGTTTTGGTATGTTAGAGTGATAAATTTAGTACAGTGCCGTGTAACAGGAAAATCTCTCTCTATATCGGTTAACCCACGTTCCTCAATTTTTAACCCCCACTTTTCGGAAAACTCTTTGTTGGTTTTACACTTGTGAATGAACTCATATCTAGCCAATCTTTCTAAAATTGGATAACCGCTCAAATGACATCGTCTACCTTTCCACACCATTAGTCGATTAATTATATCAGAGTCGTTACCAACGACATACTCAGAAGGCGTATCACCGATATACTTCTCATAAACCTCATCAATTATTTGGTTATATCTTTTTTCACTCATTAGCCATTTAATATATTTTTGACTAACTCATTATCTATCCATTTCTCAAACCTATCGCTTAGCTGCACCTCTGTGATTGATTGCCTAGTTTTCTCTGAATAGTCGACGCTACAAAGATTATAAAACACATAATTAAGTTCATGTGTGCAATTCTTTCTTCGCTCTTCTTCTTTAAGGTGTTGCCCCTCCTTTAGTTTAACATAATATTCATAGTCATTAGCAATTTTCGTTGGTTCGAGACTTCTTAGCATTTTCCAATATTCAAAAGAAATTGGTTCATATTTGTTTTCTATGAATTCTGCGTTCTCATCTTTATTCAGTAGGTAGTATAAAAACCCCCAAGATCTAATTTCGTTTTTTGTATTTTCTTCGGTTATCATGAAATTTCTATTTTTTCTGCGTTAATTTTATAATTTACTCATATTGCAATCTCTAGTGGTGAAACAATTTTTGCTATCCCATCAATTCCAATAATATCAAAATCATTTATGGAATAGTCATAAAAATTTTTATTTTCTTTTAGAAGTAATTGTGGTTGTATATCTAATGGTGTTCTGTTTAGTATTTCATTGAGTGCGTCAAAATGCCTATCATATATATGAAGATTTTGAATCAAATGACAAAATTTACCGACTCTATACCCGCAATGTGCAGCAATCATCATCTGTAAAGCCACATACTGAATTTTATTTATATAACCAGCAACCAAGTAGTCGTTGCTGCGCTGAACTAGAGTCATATCCAATATCAATCCATTATTAGCTTTTCTAACTGATAACATAACTTCATATGCACAGGGAAATAAACCTTTTGTTTCAAGCAAGTCATGGTATTGATACATGTTGATTATATGTCTTCTACCGAATGGGTCGTCAATCAATCCCACTAGTAGTCTATCAATCAAATTATATCTACCAATTGTAGCTCCGTATCTTTGACCAATTGTATCATCTCCTATATTCCATTCATCCCACCAATTTATCCCCATTTCTCTGGCAACTCTGAGTGATGATGTTTGCTTTTGGTAAATCCAGAGTATTTCCTTTATTCCTGTTTTTATCGCAGTGTTTCTAAGTGTCGGAATTGGGAATTCTCCTTTTGATATATCATACTCTTCGAAAACACTTGTAATAAACTTTGTATATGCTGGTGTCCCATCTGCATATTTAGGTCTTGGTGCTTCATCAAAACACCCCTCATTGGCAATCTTATTTAGATTTTCTATGTAATACCTGTCAGCTTTATTCATGTGATTTATACATCAATAACCCTTATGGGTTTAAGATTCATCTATCTTAATTACATAATTGATTTAATCTTCCAATCACGAATTTTTTCTTTAAGCTGATAGTTACTAATTATTATGAAAAATAATGAATTGGTTGGTTAGAGGGACTATAAACTCCTCTATTGTAGATATTAATTGCTGCGTTATAATCTGCATCAATTTGATAACCACAACATGTGCATGAAAATCTTTCACTATTTCTAGACTTTTCATCCACATGACCGCATTTAGAACAAGTTTGTGATGTATAAGCCGGCGAAACCTTCACCAGTTCGATACCTTTAACCTCACTTATTCTAGCTATTTTATCGATAGTCTTTCTATATGACCATCTTTGTATTTTATTTGTATAATATCTTTTCTTGTGTTTAACATTATTTAAATCTTCTATAATAATCTTGCTGACATCTTTTGTATCAAGGCTATTACAAAGTCTATTAATTTCGTTATCTCTGTGTACCAAACACTTCTTGAATGACTTGCTACCTTGCCTCTTTTTTGATATCTTGGAGTAGATATCCGTTAAATTACCATTGATTACCTGTCCGTCAGAAGAAGTTATAAGCTTCTTGTATCCCATGTCTAGACCAATTGACTTACCGCTAGTTTTACTAGCTATTTCTTTAAACCATATTAGATTAATATAGTATTGACCGTTGATATTTTTGATTTGTATAGCTCTTCTTAGTGCGAATTCACTTTTCTTCAAAGAATTTGAATGTTTATGATTGTTTAGTGGTAAATTAATTTGTAAAGCTCTTGTGCCTTTTTCATTGAAATATGGTAGTTTAATGTTAATAAAGTTGTCGAATTGATTGCCGCCCTGTATGTCGAAGAATCTTTCGTCTAAATTAATTGATAGGTTATTTAATTTAGGTGTTGAGAAGTATTTCGATTTCAAGATAGGTTTAATCTTTAGTTGAGAGAATTTTGTTTTGGTGAATGAAGATTCTGGATGCTTGGCTACCATGTAGCTGTAGATTTGCTTGTAATTGCTATATCTTTTCTTACTTGCTCTGTCTATTTGACTTCTTATGATTTCGGAGGCTTGTTTGTATATTAATTGTCTGTATCTTGAATGTTTTATGACTTCTGTAGGCAAAACAGACGATGATAAATTGGTTTTAAGCGGTAACACACCATCTATAATGTAGTCAATGTATGTCGCTAAGTCTTTTTTATAGTCAATAAATAGGTTATCAAGCCACGATAGCTTAATTTTGTTACAACTAATTAATTTATGTTTCGATGACCTAATCATATAAAGCTATATATAAATAATATAACTATACCTAGGAATTTTTACAAAACATTTTCCTAAAATTACTTCATAATAAATGGAGTTATATTATACTCTGTTTTTTTTAACTCTGAATCGGTTATATCAAGCTTTTTAAGCACCTGTGAAATATCTTCATTAGGAAACATCTCTTCAATTATTTTAATGTTTTCTCTCATATGTTTTTGCTGCTTCCGAGCTTCAAAAAATCCGTTGAGAAATTCTTTGCCTACTTCAATAGGCGCTGAAGTTATTTTCATAGTTTTTATGTTTTTAAAATAAAAGCATCATCACTCGATAGCTTAGCATCATCTTCGATATCAACAAAAACCTCATG
>JACCDW010381088.1_pt1 | contig 30724 bp, 27 predicted proteins | sample 7449781 | NCBI WGS metagenome assembly JACCDW01 (sample SAMN15323449, study PRJNA562643) | freshwater metagenome | isolation source: river surface water | place: USA:Blue River Watershed | collected 2017-08-18
CCGCATTCATCAGGCTGGCATAGCGGTCCACGATGCGGCCACCTTCGAGCAGGCAGATAGCCACCTCGGTTGCCCGCGCGCCGTGGGCGGGGGTGGCGCCCGTGGTTTCAAAGTCGATGACGGCAAGGCAGGACATGGGGGGCGAGGGTAACACCTTGCGAATCCTGACCCTGCTCGAGGGCATCGACCCGATTGTTCCCGCCGGTTTCGGCTGTGCAGACTTGCGTTTTGCGCAGGAATCGCCGGCAGTTTTTTGGGGGGGCGTCGCTATACTTTTGCGCAGTGAATGCGCCTGCAGCCGTGTGACGTGATGTGCGCCAGCTCGGGCAATGTTGTGGAACCATGCTGTTTTTCAAAGCCCTGTTGGCGCTGGCTGTGGTTGCGTTGCTTGCATCGGCGCAAGCCTCGGAACCTTTTCCCAAGCGCACGGTGACCCTCGTGGTGCCTTATGCAGCAGGGGGCGTCACCGACCTGTTCGCCCGCACCGTGGGTGCCCGTCTGGCCCGCATTTGGTCGCAACCGGTGGTGGTGGACAACCGCGCCGGAGGGGGCACCCTGATCGGCACCCAGTCAGTGGCGCGGGCGGCAGGTGACGGCCACACACTGCTGCTGACCAGTTACGCCTTCACCTCCAACCCGGTGCTGCGCCAGAACCTGCCGTATGCCCCTTCCGCCTTCCGCCCGGTGGGTTTGCTGGGCTCCAGCCACAATGTGCTGCTGCTCAACAACCGTTGGCGGGGCAAGTCGCTGGCCGAGTTGCTGGCCCTGGCCAGGGCGCAGCCCGGCAGCCTCAAGCTGGCGTCTTCCGGGCTGGCGTCCAGTCCCCACATCGGCGCCGAGCTGTTTGTACGCCAGGTGGGCATCGACTACACCCATGTGCCCTACAAAGGCCAAAGCCCCGCCATGAGCGATTTGATGGCCGGTGTGGTCGACGGCATGTTTGACGGGATGTCCTCTTATGCCCAGGTGCATGCGGGTCAGGTCGTTGCGCTGGCGATTGCCGCACCCCAGCGCCATCCGGGCGCGCCCGAAATCCCGACCTTCAAGGAGCTGGGGGTCGATTTTGTGGCCGGCACCTGGTTTGGTTTGCTGGCCCCGGCCACCACCCCGGATGCGGTGGTGGCCCAAATCAATGCCGATTTGCGCAGCGCCTTGGCAGACCCGGAAGTCAAGGCGCAGATTGCACGCACCGGCTTGCTGGTTTCTGCCGCAAGCCCCGAGGCGTTCGGCCAATTCCTGAACCAGGAAACCGCGCGCTTGCAGCAACTGGTGCGGCAAGGCTTCAAGATCGATTTGCAATGAACCCGCCTGCGCACGCGCTGGTGCAGTTTGGCCTCCTTTTTCTCAACCCACTGTGGAAAGTCTGACGCCATGAAACGTCGCTCCCTTCTGGCCGTCCTGGCGGCAACGTCCAGTCTTCTTGCACAAGGCGTGACGGCCCAGACAGCACCGGTTTTTCCGAGCCGGCCCGTGACCCTGGTGGTGCCCTATGTGGCCGGCGGTCTGACCGATGTGATGGCGCGCGCCATGGCCCCTCACCTGGCCCACAAGTGGGGGCAGAACGTGGTGGTCGAAAACCGTGCGGGCGGGGGCACCACCATCGGCACGGCCTATGTGGCGCGTGCGTCCGGCGATGGCCACACTTTGCTGATGACGGCGTTTGGCTACATCGGCAACCAGATCATGTTGCCCACCCTGCCGTATGACCCGCGCGCGCTGGCGCCGCTGGCCATGGTGGCGGACAGCCCCAGTGTGCTGTTCGTGAATGCACGCTTGCCTGTCAACAATCTGGCCGAATTCATTGCCTATGGCCGCGCGCAGCCGGGCCGACTGACCTTTGCGTCTTCGGGCAACGCATCTAGCCCGCACATCGCGGCTGAACAACTGGCCGGCATGGCAGGCATGCAGATCGTGCACGTGCCCTACAAGGGCAATGGCCCGGCCATCAACGACCTGATCGGGGGTCAGGTCGATGCCCTGTTTGACTCGCCGGCCACGATGGCCCATGTGGCCACCGGCAAGCTCAAGGTGCTCGGGCACGGCTACGACCGCCCCAACCCGCGCCTGCCCCAGGTGCCCGCCATCAGCCAGAGCGGCATTGCGGGGCTGGAGCGCTACAAGGCCGGGGGCTGGTTTGGCCTGTTCATTCCCAGCAGCACGCCCGAGCCTTTGCAGCAGCGCATCCACAACGACATCCGCAGCGTGCTGGAGTTGCGCGAGGTGCACGAGGCCCTGTCGCGCACTGGCGTTGATCCGCGCAGCATGACGCGGGCCGAATTCGCCAGTTACCTGCAGGCCGAGCTGGAGCATTGGGGGCCGGTGATCCGTTCGCGCAACATCCGCCCGGACTGATTTCCTGGCGGCGGTCATTCCTGCAAAAAACACAGATGTGAATTTCAAAAACACATGGGTGTTCCCTCTTGTGAACTTACCGATCGGTAAGGCATCATGTGCCCATTCGCTCAGCCATGGGCGCACAGGAGACAAGAATGACGACAGGAAATGCCCAGCGCGTGGATGTGCTGATCGTGGGTGGCGGCTTTGGTGGCATGTACGCCACCTACAAATTCCGCGAAATGGGCTACAAGATCCAGTCTTTCGAAGCCGGTGGCGGTTTGGGCGGGGTTTGGTACTGGAACCGATACCCCGGCGCCCGCGTCGATCTGCCCTCGGTCGACTACAGCTTCGCCTTCTCGCCCGAGATAGAGCAGGAATGGACCTGGTCCGAGCAGTTCGCGGCCCAGCCCGAGCTGCTGCGCTACATCAACTTTGTCGCCGAGCGGCTGAGCCTGAACAAGCATTACCAGTTCAGCACCCGCATCCAGCGGGCGGCCTGGGACGAAGCGCGCCAGCTCTGGGTGCTCAAGACCGACAAAGGTGAGACCTGGGAGGCGCCCTACTGCATCATGGCCACGGGGCCGCTGTCGGTGCCCAAAGAGCCTGAGATTGCCGGTCTGTCCCGCTTCAAGGGCGAGCTCTACCGGGCGGCCACCTGGCCCCACCATGAGGTGCGCTTCGAAGGCAAGCGCGTGGGCGTGATCGGCACCGGCTCGACCGGCATCCAGATCGTGCAGGAAGTGGGCAAGACGGCCGGTGAGCTGTTTGTCTTTCAGCGCACGCCCAGCTTCAGCATGCCCATGCGCAATGTGGCGCTTGAACCCGAGTATGTGGCCGAGGTCAAGCGCCATTACGCCGGTCTGCGCGCCGCCGCGCGCAACAGTGCCGTCGGCGGTGTGCGCCCGCAGTCGACGCGTGCCTATTTTTCGGTGACCCCGGCGCAGCGCAAGGTTCTGCTGGAAGACGCCTGGAAGATGGGCGGCCTGGCCATGCTGGGCACCTTCGGCGACATGCTTACCAATGAAGAGGCCAACGAACAGGTGGCCGAGTTTGTGCGCGGCAAGATCAGCGAAGTGGTCCAGAACCCGGTCACCGCCGAAAAGCTCAAGCCACGCGGCTACCCGATTTATGCGCGCCGCCTGTGCCTGGATTCGAGCTATTACGAAACCTTCAACCGACCCAACGTCCATCTGGTCGACCTCCATGAGCAGCCCATTGTCGAGGTGACCGAAAAAGGCGTGCGTACCGAGCAGGGTGAGGTCGAGCTGGACATGCTGATCCTGGCCACCGGCTACGACGGCCTGACCGGTGCCCTGACCGCATTCGAGGTGGTGGGTCGCGAGGGCACGACGGTCAACCAGAAATGGTCCGAAGGCGCGCGCGCCTACCTGGGCCTGATGATGGCCGGTTTCCCCAACCTGTTCATGACCACTGGCCCGACCGGCCCGGCGGCGCTGGCCAACATCATCCGCATCAGCGAAAACGATGTGGACTGGATTGCCGAGCTGCTGGTCCACATGGAAAAGAACGGCCAGACCGTGGCCGAAGTCACGCCGCAGGCCGAGCAGGCCTGGATGGACATCGTGGCCGGTCTGGCCAAACACAGCCTGCTGCTCAAGGCCAAGACCTGGTACCTGGGCACCAACGTCAAGGACAAGCCGCAGGGCCTGACCTTGTTCACCGGCGGCTTTCACAAATACCGCGAACACTGCGAGGCAGCCAAACAGGACGGTTACAGCCAGACGCTGAGCTTCGTGCCTGGCCAGCGGGCGCGCGCGGCCTGATGAAAACCCTAGGGCCCAGCCACCCTGCAGCCATTGAATGGCCGAATGGGGGCTGCTAGCATCGACTTACCGATCGGTAGGCTGATGCCCCTGGGTTCACGCTCTCCTCTTTTTCCACCCAACACTTTCAGAGATACCGCCAGCACCATGAGCCTCACGAGTCTGATGCAGGACCGCCAGTTGTTGATCTCGGGCCTGCTCACCCATGCCGCCCGCAACCACGGCGATGTGCCCGTGGTCTCGCACCTGCCCGATGGCCAGGTGCGTCGCAGCAACTGGCGTGAGGTGTCACAGCGCGCCAAGCGGCTGGCCCGGGCGCTGACCGTGCAGGGCTTGCAAGTGGGTGAGCGCGTGGGCACCCTGGCCTGGAACACCCACCGGCACCTGGAGCTGTATTACGCCGTCTCGGGCTCGGGTGCCGTGCTGCACACCGTCAACCCGCGCCTGTTCCCCGAGCAGATTGCCTGGATCATCAACCACGCCGAAGACCAGGTGCTGTGCTTCGATCTGGACTTCGCCGACTTGGTGCTGCGCCTGGCGCCCGAACTCCAAACGGTCAAACGCTATGTGGCGCTGTGCAGCCGGGACCAGTTGCCCGCGCTGGATTTGCCGGGCCTGTGCGCTTATGACGAGCTGGTCGATGCTGCGGCGGACGACTATGTCTGGCCCGAGTTTTCCGAGAACACGCCCTCGGCCCTGTGCTACACCTCCGGCACCACTGGCCACCCCAAAGGTGTGCTCTACACCCACCGCTCCACCGTGCTGCACAGCTTTGGCGCCTGCGCCACCGATGGCCTGGGTCTGGGCTCGCGCGACTGCGTGCTGCTGTCGGTGCCCATGTTCCATGTCAATGCCTGGGGCATGCCCTATGCCACGGCCATGTGCGGCGCCAAGCTGGTGTTGCCTGGCCCGGTGGTGACGGGCGAGCGCCTGTTTGCCCACATGGTCAGCGAGGGCGCCACCATGTCGCTGGGCGTGCCCACGGTGTGGCTGGGTTTCTTCCAGTACCTGGAGCAGCACCAGGGTCAGCTCGACCTCAAGGCACTCAAACTAAACAGGGTGATGGTGGGCGGCTCGGCTGCACCCATGGCCATCATCCGCAAATTCCAGGAAGTGCTTGGTGTCTTTGTCGTCACCGCCTGGGGCATGACCGAGACCAGTCCCGTGGCCACGGTGGGCAATTTGTTGGGCAAACACGAAGGCATCTCGCTGGAGGACCGCTACCAGGTGCAGGTGCTGGCCGGACGGCCCATGTACCCGATCGAGGTGGAGGTCTTTGACGCCGATGGCCAGGCCTTGCCCCACGATGGCCGGCAGGTGGGCGAGCTGCGTGTGCGCGGTCCCTGGGTCTTGTCCGGCTATTTCGGCAACGCACAGGGCTCGGCGCTGGACGACGAGGGCTGGTTCAGCTCCGGCGATGTGGCCAATATGAATGCCGATGGCTATGTGCAGATCACCGACCGCAGCAAGGACGTGATCAAGTCCGGCGGTGAATGGATTTCCTCTATCGACCTCGAAAACGCCGCTGTGGGCCATCCCCAGGTGCAAGAGGCGGCCGTGATTGGCGTGCACCACAGCAAATGGCAGGAGCGCCCGCTGCTGGTGGTGGTGCCCAAGGCGGGCGAGCAGCCTACGGCTGCAGCCCTGCTCGACTTTCTCAAGGACCGCGTGGCCCGCTGGTGGTTGCCCGACGACGTGGTGTTCGTCACCGAGCTGCCCCACACGGCCACCGGCAAATTGCTCAAAACCAAGCTGCGTGAGCAGTTCAAGAACCACAAGTTGCCCACGGACACCGATTCCTGAAAGCACTGATACCCGATCGATTTCCCGTTCCGCAAACCAGGCGACAACAAAACCCCGCCGCCCCGCCAAACGCAAAGGAGACATGCACATGGCCACCTTCAATCGCAAAGCACTCATCGCCGCCGCCGTGACCGGCCTGCTGGCCACCACCGGCGCCCAGGCGCAGGTTTCGGACGATGCCGTCCGCATCGGCGTGATGGCCGACATGACCGGCCCCTACGCCGCCAACGGTGGCCCCGGCTCGCTGCTGGCGGTGCGCATGGCCGTCGAGGACTTCGGCGGCAAGGTGCTGGGCAAACCCATCGAGATCCTGCAAGCCGATGACCAGAACAAGCCCGATGTGGGCACCAACATTGCCCGCCAGTGGCTGGAGCAAAACAAGGTCGACACCATTGTGGGCGGCTCCGCTTCGGCGATTGCCCTGTCGGTCAACAACATGATGAAGGCGGCCAAGAAGCCCTACCTGTTGGCCGGCACCGTTTCGACCGACCTGACCGGCAAGGCTTGCTCGCCGATGAACATCCAGTTCGGCGTGGACACTTACTCCATGCCCAAGGCGGGTGTGCGCGGCCTGATCAACCAGGGCACCAAGACCTTCTTCTTCATCACCGTCGAGGGCGCATTCGGCGACACCTCGCTGGCTGCAGGCAAATCCTTCATCGAGCAGGCCGGTGGCAGCGTGGTCGGCAACGTCAAGCACCCCCTGGGCGCCACCGATTACTCCTCTTACCTGCTGCAGGCCCAGGCTTCCAAGGCCCAGGCCATCGTCATCGTCAATGCCGGTGCCGACCAGACCAACGCCCTGCGCCAGGCTGTCGAGTACCGCATTGCCCGCAACGGCCAGGCCGTCACGGTGTTTGGCATGACCCTGAGCGCGGTGCACGCGATGGGTCTGGACATTGCCCAGGGCCTGCAATTCACCGACCCGATGTACTGGGACCACACCAACGAAACCCGCGCCTGGGCCAAGCGCTTCATGGACCGCAACAACGGGGTGGCCCCCACCTACATCATGGCCAGCGCCTACAGCGCCGCCAACCACTACCTCAAGGCCGTGCAGGCGGCGGGCACCGACGAAGGTGTGGCCGTCATGGCCAAGATGAAAGCCACACCGATCAACGACTTTTCTATGAAGAACGTGCGCATCCGTGAAGACGGCCAGACCATGCGCCCGGTGTATTCGGTGCAGGTCAAGCTGCCCAGCGAGTCCAAAGCCAAGTACGACTACTACAGCGTCAAAGGCGAGATGGCCGGCGACCAGGTGTTCCGTCCCCTGGCCGATGGCGCTTGCGACTTCATCAAGAAGTAAGCCCCTCAGCTGCAACCCACCCTGGCCGTGACCATGCTGAACATTGAATTTCTGGGTGAACAGCGCGACCGGCTGGGCGAGTGCCCTTTGTGGGACGAGCGCCGCCAGGCGCTCTACTGGATCGATTCCAAGCGTTGCCAGGTCCACCGCCTCAAGCCCGCCAGTGGCGAGCGGCGGCAGTGGACCCTGCATTCGGAAATCGGTTCCCTGGCCTTGTGCGAAAGCGGGCGCCTGCTGGTGGCGTTGGAGCACGAGATCGGCTGGCTGGATGTGGGCGACGAGGCCGGTGCGTTTGAACGCCTGGCCGAAGTCCAGCACCCGCAAGAGCGCATGCGCCTCAACGATGGCCGTGTCGACCGCGCCGGCCGCTTTCTGGTGGGCTCGCTCAAACTGGCACCGGCTGAAGCGGTGGGCGAGCTCTACCAGCTGTGGCCCTCGGGGCAGCTGCGCACCCTGGCGCACGGTATCCGTGTTTCCAACTGCCTGGGCCTGAGTCCGGATGGCCGCACACTCTACTTCGCCGACAGCCTGTCGCACCAGATCCGCCGCTACGCTTACGACCCGACCACGGGCCAGGCCACGGACATGCAGCTGTTTGCCGACACCAATGCGCTCGGCTCTGGCCCCGACGGTGCGGCGGTGGACGCCGAAGGTCACCTGTGGGTGGCCCTGGTCATGAAAGGCCAGCTGGCCCGCTTTCGGCCCGACGGCACGGTCGAGCGCTTGATTGACCTGCCCACGCCGCACCCCAGTTGCCTGTGTTTTGGCGGCCCCGCGCTGGACACCCTGTACGTGACCAGCCTGAGCGACACCGGCAACGCCATCAAAACCGATGACACGCGCGCCGGCCGCTTGCTGGCGGTGCGGGGCGTCGGTGTCCGGGGCCTGAACGAGACCCGTTTTGACGACCGCGCCTGCGCGGGCTGACCCCAACCCTTTGTGGAAGATTTCAAGAACATGAACGCATCGAACATGGCGGCTGCAAGCCAGGCACTCTCTGGCAAGGTGGCCCTGGTCACCGGTGGCGCGCGCGGCATTGGCCGTGCCATCGTGGAGCACCTGGCCGACCTGGGCGCCACCGTGGGCGTGCTGGACCTCAAGAAAGAGCTGGCCGAAGAAGCGGTCGCAGCACTGCAGGCCAAGGGCCAGTCTGGCATGGCCTTTGGCGGCAACGTGGCCGAGCCGGCCACCCTGATGAACGCCGCCGCTGCCCTCAAGTCTGCCCATGGCCGCTTCGATATTCTGGTCAGCAATGCCATGTGGGTGCGCTACGGCCCCATCAGCGAACTCACCCCGGAGATGGTGCGCCGCATGGTGGGTACCGGCTTTGAATCGGTGATCTGGGGCATCCAGGCCGCAGACGCCCACATGAACGAGGACGGCAGCATCATCAATGTGGCTTCGGCGGCGGCTTTTCTGGGCCTGCCGCGTGGCCTGACCTATGCGGGTGTGAAAGCCGGTGTGCTGGGCCTGACGCGTGCAGGGGCGGTGGACCTGGGGCCGCGCGGCATCCGCGTCAACGCCATCTGCCCGGGCTTCACCTCGACCGAGGGTGTGATGCTCAACGTTACACCCGAGATGGTGCAAAAACGCCTGGCCCGCACGCCCATGCAGCGCGTGGGCACACCGCAGGACGTGGCCCGCGTGGCCGGTTTCCTGGCCAGCGAGGCCAGCGGCTTTGTCACTGGCGAATACATCCGGGTCGATGGCGGCTCGACCTTTGCCCACCTTTGAACAGCGGCCAGACACCCATGAGCGAAGACTACATCCTGGAGGCGCAGGGACTGAGCAAACAGTTCCAGGGCTTCTACGCGGTCAAGAACGTGGACCTGCGGGTGCGCAGGCACACCATCCACGCCCTGATCGGCCCCAACGGCGCGGGCAAAACCACCTGCTTCAACCTGCTGACCACCTTTTTGCGGCCCACGGTCGGCACCATCACCTACAACGGCCAGCGCATCGAGGACAAGGACCCCGCCAGCGTGGCGGCCCTGGGCCTGGTGCGTTCGTTCCAGATCTCGGCGGTGTTTGGCCAGATGAGTGTGCTGGAGAACGTGCGCGTGGCGCTGCAACGCCAGCGCGGCGGCAATTTCGCTTTCTGGCGCAGCGAGTCGGTGCTCGACGAACTCAATGCCCGCGCCTGCGAACTCATCCAGAGCGTGGGCCTGGACAAATGGCTGCACGCCCCGGCGGCTGACCTGTCTTATGGCCGCAAACGGGCGCTGGAGCTGGCCACCACCATCGCGATGGACCCGGAGATGATCCTGCTGGACGAGCCGATGGCCGGGCTGGGCCACGAGGACATCGCGCCGGTGATGGACCTGATCGCGCAATTTGCCAAAGGCCGCACTGTGCTGATGGTGGAACACAATATGAAAGTCATTGCCAAACTCTGTGACCAGGTCACGGTGCTGCAATCCGGTGAGGTGCTGGCCGAGGGCAGCTACGAGCAGGTTTCGCAAAACCCGCTGGTCATTGGTGCCTATGTGGGGGGTGCCCATGACTGAGCCCCGCAGCCTGCTGCGCGTGAGCGCACTCGAAGGTTTTTACGGCGAAACCCAGGCCTTGCACGGCATCCACCTCGACGTGCGCGAGGGTGAGATCGTCTGTCTGCTCGGGCGCAATGGCGCAGGCAAAACCACCACGCTGCGCGCCATCATGGGCCTGATGGGGCGGCGCACCGGCCAGATCGAGGTGGCCGGGCAGGCCACCGAGGGCCTGCCACCCGAAGCCATCGCCCACCTGGGCGTGGCCTATTGCCCGGAGGAGCGCGGCATTTTTGCCAGCCTCTCCACCGAAGAAAACCTGCTGCTGCCGCCGGTGCTCAAACCCGGTGGCCTGAGCCTGGACGAGATCTACAGCCTGTTCCCTAATTTGCTGGAGCGTCGCAAAAGCCAGGGCACCAAGCTCTCGGGCGGCGAGCAGCAGATGCTGGCGATTGCCCGCATCCTGCGCACCGGCGCCAAACTGCTGCTGCTCGACGAGTGCACCGAAGGCCTGGCGCCGATCATTGTGCAAAAGATCGGTCAGGTGATCCGTACCCTGCGCGAGCGCGGCTTCACGGTGCTGATGGTGGAGCAGAACTTCCGCTTCGCCTCGGCCCTGGCCGACCGCTTCTACGTGATCGAGGAGGGCGCGGTGCTGGAGACCTTCCGCCGCGAGGACATCGCCGGGCGGCGCGAAGAGATCGAAAAATTGCTGGGGCTGTGATGGGCACAACAACGACAACAACAGACACCTTGATTCAAGGGGAAGAGTGAATGGACAGCATCTTCGGTGTTCCGCTGGTTGCCCTGGTCGGGCAGGTCATGGTGGGTCTGATCAACGGGGCTTTTTATGCGCTCATGAGCCTGGGCCTGGCCATCATCTTTGGCATGCTGCATGTGGTGAACTTTGCCCACGGCGCGCAGTTCATGATGGGCGCCTTCGTGGCCTGGGGCGTGACCGAGTACCTGGGCCTGAGCTACTGGTGGGCGCTGGGCATCACGCCGCTGGTCATGGGCCTGGTGGGCTTGTGCATGGAGCGGGCCTTTTTGCGCCACCTCTACAAGCTCGACCATGTGTATGCGCTCTTGCTCACCGTGGGGGTGGCGCAGTTGCTTGAAGGCGTTTTCCGCCTGAAGTTCGGCATCAGCGGCGAACCCTACAAGAACCCCATGACCGGGGGGCTGGACATCGGCATCAGCTTCATCCCCTGGTACCGCCTGTGGGTGATTGCGGTGTCGCTGGTGGTCTGCCTGGGCACCTGGTTCTTCATCGAACGCACCAAGATCGGCTCCTACCTGCGCGCCGCCAACGAAAACCCGAACCTGGTGCGCACTTTCGGCATCAACGTGCCACGCATGCTGATGCTGACCTACGCCTTCGGCGTGGCCCTGGCCGGTTTCAGCGGTGTGATGGCCGCGCCCATCTACCAGGTCAGCCCGCACATGGGCTCCAACCTGATCATCGTGGTGTTCGCGGTGGTGGTGATCGGCGGCATGGGCTCGATCCTGGGCTCGGTGCTCACCGGCTTCGGCCTGGGCCTGATCGAGGGCCTGACCAAGGTGTTTGCACCCGATCTGGCTGGTGTCGTCATTTTCCTGGTGATGATCATCACCCTGGTGTTCCGTCCCCATGGCCTGTTTGGCCGCGCAGAATGAGTTCGACCATGAGCAGCACTTCCTTCGCCGCCATTCCCGCCGCCCCGCAGGTGCCTGCCGCTACCCGTTGGTGGCTGTTGGCGGGCATCGCCGCCTTGTGCGTGGCGCCCTGGGTGGCCTACCCCATGTTCCTGATCAAGCTGTTGTGCCTGGCCTTGCTGGCCGCTTCGGTCAATTTCCTGATCGCCTATGCGGGCCTGCTGTCTTTTGGCCACGCCATGTTCTACGGCTCGGCCGCCTATGTCACCGGCCATGTGGCCAAGATCTGGGGCTGGGACGGGGCGCTGGCCATCCTGGCCGGTGTGGGCGTGGCCGCGGCCATGGGCCTGGTCACGGGATTTCTGGCGATTCGCCGCCAGGGCATCTATTTTTCGATGGTGACCCTGGCCTTTGCGCAGGTGGTGTATTTCATGGCCATGCGCCTGCCCTTCACCCACGGCGAAGACGGGTTGCAGGCCGTGCCCCGGCCCACGGTGCTGGGCCTGATCCAGACCGAGAACACCATGGTGTATTACTACGTTTGTCTGTTGGCCATTGGCCTGGGCTTCTGGCTGATCCACCGCACGGTGCACTCGCCTTTCGGCCAGGTGCTGCGCGCCATCCGCGACAACGAGGCACGCGCCAAGTCCCTGGGCTACCCGGTTCACCGCTACAAGCTGCTGGCCTTTGTGCTGTCGGCCTCGCTGGCTGGCTTGGCCGGGTCCATGAAAGTGCTGGCCTTCTCGCTGGCCACGCTCACCGATGTGGGTTGGGGTACTTCGGGCGAGGCGCTGCTGGTGTGCATCGTGGGCGGGCTCAACACCTTGCTGGGACCGGTGGTGGGCGCCATCGTCATGGGCTCCATGGAGCATTACCTGGCGGGTTTTGCCGAATGGGTGCTAATCATCCAGGGCGTGGTGTTTGTGGTGGTGGTGATGCTGTTCCGCAAAGGGCTGGTGGGCCAGTGGCAGCACCTGTTGCCCTGGACCGTGCGCGCCAGCGCGCCAGGCAAGGAGGCCGCATGAACAAGGGCTTGTTGCAAGGTCGGCTGGTTTTTGTCACTGGTGCCAGCCGGGGCATTGGTCAGGCGATTGCGGTGGCCTGTGCACAGGCCGGTGCGCGCGTGGTCGTCAGCGACCACCCCAGCCAGGCGTGCGAGGACACGGTGGCCAGGGTGCAGTCCGCAGGCAGCCAGGCCTGGGCCTACCCACTGGATGTGACCGACGCCGCGGGCTGCTTGGCGCTGGCCCAGCGCGTGGCCGCCGAGGTGGGCACGGTGGACACCCTGATCAACAACGCGGGTGTCATCATCCGCGAGGGCATCGACAGCCCGCGTGCGCAGGAGCACATCCACAAAGTGTTCGACGTCAACCTGTTTGGGGTGTTTAACACGATCCAGGCCTTCCTGCCCCAGCTGCGCCAGACGCGAGGCTGCATCGTCAACATCGCCTCGGGCGCGGCCTTGCATGGCCAGGCCAATGCGGTGGGTTACTCGGCCTCCAAGGGCGCGGTCAAGCTGCTCACGCAGTCGATGGCCGCCGATCTGGGCAAGGACGGCATCCGCGTCAATGCGGTGGCGCCGGGGGTGATCGTCACGCCGATGACCGAGGCCACCCGCGCCAACCCCGAGCGGCTGGAGCGTTTCATGGGCCGCATCCCCTGTAGCCGCCTGGGCCAGCCCGAAGAGATCGCCGGACCGGTGGTGTTTCTGGCCAGCGCTCTGGCCAGCTATGTCAACGGCATCATGCTGTCGGCCGACGGTGGCTATTCGGCCATTTGAGGGGGAAGGCGCGCTGATGCATCGGGTGTCAGTCCACGCCCGACTGTCGGCGCGCGGTGCGCCAGCCGTCCATGACCGGGTTGACCATCACCGTCTTGTCCAGACCCCCATCGACCAGCAATTCGACGCCATGCACATAGTCGGCATCGGGCCCCAGCAGGTAGGCCACGGAACCGGCGATGTCCTCGGGCGTGCCGATGCGCCGGGCCGGAATGCGCGCCTCGCGTTGCTGGCGCACTTGCGGGTCCTGGTAGACCGGCGAGGTGCCCGGCGTGAGCGTCATGCCGGGCGAGACGGCGTTGACGCGGATGCCGTGCGGCGCCCATTCCACCGACAACTGGCGCATCAGCATCAGCAGCGCGGCCTTGCAGGGGCTGTAGGCGCCCAGCGGCGTGGTCGGGTTGGAGGCCGAAATCGACGTGGTGAACACCACCTTGCCCTGGGCCTGCAGCAGCAGGGGGTAGCAGGCCTTGGCCAGCAGCCAGTGCGAGCGCACGTTGACCGCGAACATCTGGTCCCAGTCCTCCAGGGTGTAGGCGGCCAGGTCGCCGGGCTGGGCATAGCCCACATTGCTGGCCAGCGCGTCCAGGCCGCCCCAGGCGCTGGCGGCTTGGGCGATGGCCGCGGGCAGCTGGACATCGGCCATGTGGCCGGCCAGGGCCTGTACCTGCGCCGTGTCGCTGCACAGGCTGGCGGCCACGGCCTGGACTTCGGCCTCGTGCTGGTCGACCAGGACCATGTGCAAAGCGGTGCCCGTGCGCTGGGCATCGCGGGCAATGCGCTCGGCGATGGCACGGCCAATGCCGCGGGCGGCGCCGGTGACGATGGCTCTCATGGGTATTCTCCTGTGGGGTGTTGGGCCTTGAATGGGTGAGGGAGGCAGCAGGGTGGTGTCAACAGTCAAGTCTGCGGGGCGGGTGCTGGAAGTGCTGGACTTTTTTCGCCAGCGGCGTGTCCCCACTTCGCTCAAGGAGATTGCCGAGCACCTGCACTACCCGCCTTCGAGCGCGACGGTGCTGCTCAAGAGCCTCACCCACCTGGGCTACCTCAGTTACGACCGCAGCACGCGAACCTACTTTCCCACACTGCAGGTGGCCACGCTGGGCGACTGGATCAGCCACGCCTTGTTTGGCCAGGGTGAGATCTTCGAGCTGATGCAGGACCTGCACCGCGCCAGTGGCGAGGCGGTGTCGATTGCGCTGCAAAACGACACCCACCTGCAGTACATCCGGGTGATTCAATCGGTCCATGCGCTGCGCTTTCATACCGAAGAGGGCAGCCAGCGCCCGCTCACGCAGTCGGCCACCGGCTGGCTGCTCTTGTCCACCCACAGCGATGCCCTGGTCGAGCGCTTGGTGCGGCGCGCCAACATCGCCACGCCCGACAGCCAGGAACGCCAGCCGCTGGCGCTGATGCTGGAGCGTGTCGCACAGGCCCGCCGCGATGGGGCGATGTATGCCGAAAACATTCCCCTGACCGGAGGCGCCACAGTGGCGGTGCTGCTGCCCATCCAGGTGCAAGGCAAGGCGGTGGTGCTGGGCATGGGGGGCACCATCGAGCGCATCCGCCCCAACCGGGACAAATACCTCCAGCGGATGCGTGAGCTGGCCCAGTCGCTGACGGCGCCAGGCTGAAGCACAGCACCTCATGCACAGACCTCACAAGCCCGACAGCATGGCGTAGAGCGGGTCGTGGGGCTGGCGTGCCCCGTTGGGCTGACGCACGCCAAAGCGTTGCGCGTCGCTGTCACCGCCCATGGCCTGCTGGTGGATCCAGTCGTAGACCACGGTGCGCTGGGCGATGCGCCATTCACCCTGGCGCTTTTCGAAGCGGTCCACATAGCGGCCCACCAGCATGGATTGCCGGGGCTGGCCTTGCGCATCCACATCGGCCTGGAGGGCATGAAAGTAGGACTCCACTCCGGCGACATCGCCGCGCAGGTCGATCAGGATGTTGGAGAGCATGTGCACGCCACGCGGGGCATTTCTGAGTTTATCGAGCGCCCAGTCGACAAAGCCACTGGCCGAGCCCTGGTAGGGGCCGTGGCGGTCGGTGCCGTCGGGCCAGTAGACCGAACGCAGGCAGGCCTCGTCCATGCGGTCGATGCCCCGGCAATAGCGGTGCAGGCAGTCGCGGATCGCTTCGCGGTCCAGCAGGTCTTGCAGGCTTTGGGCGTTGGCGGGCAGGCTCATGTCAAGGCTCCGGTTCAGGTTTTGCGGGTGATGACCGCGTCCAGGCAGACCGCGCCCTTGTCCATCACCACCAGCGGGTTGATGTCGATGCTGTCGAGATCGTCGGCATGGGCCATGGCAAAGTCCGACAGCGCGCACAGGGCCGACACCAGCGCCCCGGTGTCCAGAGCCTGGGCGCCGCGCCAGCCCTTGAGCAGGGCCGATGAGCGCACCCGATCCACCAGCGCCTGGGCCCGTTCGGGGTTGAGCGGTGCCGAAGCCAGGGCCACATCGCGGTAAAGCTCGACGGCGGTGCCGCCAGCGCCAAACATGACCATGGGGCCAAAGGTGGGGTCCACTTGTACGCCCAAAATCGTTTCCACACCACCGCGCACCATGGGCGCCAGCAGCACACCGTCCAGGCGCGCCTGGGGTATGGCGGCAGCGGCACGCTGCATCAGCGTGACAAAGGCCGCGCGCACCGCCGCCTCGTTTTGCAGGTTCAGCAGCACACCGCCGATTTCGGTTTTGTGCAGGATGTCGGGCGAGGCGATCTTGGCCACCAGCGGGTAGCCCAGCTCGCGCGCGGCCGCCACCGCCGCCTCTTCGCTGGCGCACAGCAACTCGCGCAGCACCGGAAGACCGGCCGCGCCCAGCACCTGTTTGGCCGCCGCTTCGGTGGCCACATCGCCCAAGGTCTGCTGGCCTGCGGTCGATGCGGGGGGCTGGTAGAGGTTCTGGCGCAAGGCCCGGATGCGCACCGCACCGGCCAGGGCGGCCACGGCGCGGGTCGGGTCGCCAAAGCAAGGAATGCCGATCTGCGCCAGTTGTTCATCCACCTCGGGGGTGGAGAGCATCACCAGCACCAGGTTCTTGTGCGGGTAGCGCTGGCGCAACTCGCGCAATTGCGCCAGCGTGGGGGCAAAGCGCGCCGGCGCCAGGCCCGAATGGGCCAGGTAGGCCATCACGGTGCCGTAGTCACCGTGCTGCAGCATGACTTCGATGGTGCGGCCCACGCCACCGGGCACCGAGGTGACCTGGGCGGTCATGTCCAGCGGGTTGGCGGCCACCGCAAACGGCAGCAGTTCCAGTGCCGCCTGCTTGCCCGCCGCAGACAGTGGCGACATGGTGATGCCCGATTCGCCCGCGTGGTCGGCCATGAGCACGCCAATCCCGCCCGAGCCGGTGACCACGCCCATGTCCTGGTTGGCGGGCAATTGGCCAGTCACCGTGCAGAAATAGGCGATGTCGAGCATCTCCTCGATGGACGAGGGGCGCAGCGCGCCGCATTCGGCAAACACCGCGTCGAAGGCGGCATCGTTGCCCGCCAGGCTGCCAGTGTGGGTGCTGGCTGCAGCGGCGCCCAGTTCGGTGCGCCCGACTTTCATGACCAACACCGGTTTGCCCGCCGCTGCCGCCTTGAGCAAGGCGGCGCGCAGGCGCTGGCCGTCGCGGCACGATTCCAGCGCGGCGCAGATCACATCGGTGCCCGGGTCCTGGGCGAAGTAGTCGATGCACTCGGCCACATCCACATCGGCCTCGTTGCCGGTGGCCACGATCTGTGAAAACCCCATGCCGCGCAGCGAGGCCATGCCATAGGCGCAGGAGCCAAAGGCGCCGCTCTGGGTGGCCAGCGCGATGCGGCCCGCGCGCGGCTGCAAGCCATACAGCACGGTGGAGAAGGTGGCGAAGTAACGGGTGGACAGGTTGAGCATGCCCAGCGAGTTGGGGCCGACCATGCGCACGCCTGCGGCGCGGCACATGTCACGCAGCTTGTCTTGCAGGGCGCGGCCTTCGGGGCCGATTTCGGCAAAACCGGCGGTCAGCACCAGCACGCACTTGACGCCTTTGGCGATGCTCTCGCGCACCGCCGCTTCCACACCGGCGACAGGCGTGAGCACGATGGCCTGGTCGATCTGGCCGGGCACATCGCGCACGCTGGCGAAGGCCGGCAGGCCCTGGATCTCGGCGGCGCCGCTGCGGTTGATGGGGTAGAGCTTGCCCGCGAAACCGGCTTCGATGAGAAAGCGCAGCACACGACCGCCAATGCGGTCGGGGTCCGAGGATGCGCCGATCAGCGCCACCGAGGCCGGCGTGAACAGGGCGGAGAGGGCGTGCGGTGTGGCCATCAGAGTGCCTCCGCCAGTGTGTGTGCGGCCAGCCAGTCCAGGCATTGGGCGCTGTCGCCGTGGTCAAAAGCGGTGGTGATGGCACGCACCGCCAGGCGCGAGGCCAGGGTTTCGGTGGTCATGCCCATGCCGCCGTGCAACTGGATGGCGCTCTCGCCCGCCTGGCGTGCGACCTTGTTCATGTAGAGCTTGGCCGTCAGGATGTCCTTGAACGGCTGGGGCGCGGTGCTGTGGGACAGTACCAGACGGCGCGACATGCCCAAGGTGTTTTCACAGGCCACATACATCTCCACCAAGCGGTGGCGCAGGGACTGGAAGGTGGACAGGGCCACGCCAAACTGCACCCGGGTGTTGAGGTACTCGATGCTGTGGCTGACCAGGGCCGCCAGGGTGCCCACGGCTTGTACGCAGCCAAGCAGGGCGCCAGCGGCCAGGCCGGCCTGCAGGGCGTGCAGCGCCGCATCGCCGCTGGCCAGCACCGCGCCTGAGGGCAAGGCGATGCCTGCCACATCGAGGTCGGCGAAACGGCGACCATCGTTGCTGCTGTAGTGGCGTGCGTGCGCCAGCAAGGGCATGGCCTCGGTCAGCAGCAGGTGGTGCGTGCCGTCGGCCCCCTGGGCCGCAAACAGCAGGTGGCTGGCCGGTTCGGTCAGGTCCACGCCGCGCAGCTGGCCAGACAGGCGGCCGTCGGCGCCCAGCAGTGGGCCACCCGTCTGGCCCAGTGCGCCGCTGGTGGCCAGCACCGGGCAGATGGAGGCCTGTCCAGCGGCATGCGCTTCGAGCAGGGTGCGCACGCCCGCCTGGCTGGCGAAGGGGCCGAGCACGGCGGGCACTGCCCCGGCGCGTTCGATCAGGGGCGAGACCACCGCCTGACGGCCCAGCGCGTCCACGATGGCGGCCAGGTCGGTGAGGCTGCCACCGAAGCCGCCGTCGGCTTCAGCGATCCAGACGCCTTGCCAGCCCAGTTCGAGCATCTGGCGCCAGCCCTCCGAGCCCTGGGCGGGCGGGGCAGCAGTGGCAAAACCACGGGTGGACTGGGTCAGGCTGGCTGCCAGGCGGGCGGCGGTGTCGTGCAGGTCGCCCGGAAAAAGCGGGGAAGGCATGTAGGCCATGGTTCAGGCTCCAAACAGTTCGCGTGCGATGACGTTTTTCTGGACCTCGCTGGTGCCGCCCGCGATGCTGCGCGAACGGTAGAACAGGTAGGTGTGGACCAGCTGGCGCTCGCGGTCTTCGCCATCGCTGACGGACAGGTCCTCGTCGTCGGGCAACAGGCGTGGCACCAGCTCGGGCGCCGACAAATCGAAGGCGAGCGAGGAGATGGCCTGCGCCAGTTCGGAGGAGTGCAGCTTGAGTGCCGAGGACTTGGACGATTGCAGCGTGCCCAGGATTTCTTCGTGGATGGCCGAGAGCAGCATTTCGCGTGCGCCCTGGGCCGAGGCCTGGGCCAGGAACAGGCGCTCGAGCGCGCTGAGCAGGCTGGGTGTGCTGCCTTGCTCGCGCAGGCGTTGGCGCACGAGCTTTTCCACCTCTTCGAGCTGGCGGATCAGGCGCGGCACGGTGGCGGGTGAGAGGCGTTCGCGGTCAAGCAGGAACTTGCCGTATTTCCACCCCGTGCCCTCCTCGCCAATGCAATTGGCCACCGGCACCTTCACATCACGCAGGAAGACTTCGTTGACATGGTGCCAGTGGTCGATGGTGTGGATGGGACGCACCTCGATGCCGGGGGTGTTGAGCTCGATGGCCAGTAAAGTGATGCCTTGTTGCTTGCGCGCCTCCTGCGAGGTGCGCACCAGGGTGTACATGATGTCCGCTTCCTGGGCGTGCGAAGTCCAGATCTTCTGGCCGTTGACCACGTAGTGATCGCCCTGGCGCACGGCGGTGGTCTTGAGCGAGGCCAGGTCCGAACCGGCACCCGGCTCGGAGTAGCCCTGGCACCACCACTGGCTGCCGTCGATGATGTGGGGCAGAAAGCGCGCTTTTTGCTCGGGTGAGCCAAAGTGCATGATGACCGGACCGATGTGGCCCAGGCCGTGGTGATAGAGCGGTGGGCAATCGAGTTCGGCGCTCACCTCCTCGAACAGGTAACGTTGCTGCAGGTCCCAGCCGGTGCCGCCGTATTCGACCGGCCAGCCCGGCGCGCCCCAGCCGTTGGCGGCCAGGATGCGTTGCCATTGGGCAAATTCGGCTCGCCCGAGTTTGTGGGCGTTGCGCACTTTGGCACGTAGGTCGGGCGGGCAGTGGCTGGCCATGAATTGGTGCAATTCGCCACGGAAGGCGGCGTAGAACGCGGCATCGCGCTCGGGGGTGTCGTGGTCGGTCAAGACAGGCTCCAGGAGATGGGCCGCTGCGTTGCGGGCGTGCAGGCACGCTCTAGCGGCGGGCATGGTTCGGAGTTTACTTAACGATCGGTAAGTTAATATGCGGGCTAACCCTGAATCGGGGCCGCAGCCGCAATGCCACCCAGCAGTGTGTCCAGGTACTGGTCGATCACCTGGTCGATGCTCAGGGGCCCCTCGGGGCGGAACCAGCGAGAGAGTCCGTTGATCATGGACAGCACCAACCGGCCGGTGATGGCCGGGTCCACGTCCTTGAATTCACCCGAGGCCATGCCCTGAATGATGCAGGCGCGCAGCAGTTTTTCGTAGCGATCGCGCAGCTCGATGGCGGCCTTGCGTGGCACCGAGTCCTCGTCCACCCAGAAGGCATTGGAGCCCGCAATCCACTGGTCCGGATCGCGCAGGTAGATCCCGGCGGTGGTCATCATGAAGGCGCGCAGTTTTTCATGAGCCGTGCCCGCGCGCTGCGTGGCTTCGGTGACTTCGGCGACCAGCTTGCGCAGACCTTCGAGCACGATGCGCTCGTACAGGCTGTTTTTATTTGGGAAGTGGTAGTAGAGCGCCGCCTTGGTGATCTGGGCCTCTTCGGCGATGTCGCGCAGCGATGTGCCCTTGTAGCCATAGCGCGCGAAGTAGCGGCAGGCGATTTTCAGCAGCTGGGTTTGCCGCTCATCTCCGCGCAGGGGCGTGTCGGGGGCCGGGGTCTTGCGCGCGGTGTTCGCAGGTGGTTTGCTGGCCAAGTCGGGTTCCTCTGGAAAAACGCGGTGTGCGTTGCCGGGCCTGGGGCGCAGGCGGGTGGCGGGCGCAGCACGCCCGCCACTGTATCGCAAAGTCACGTGCGTCAGCGGCCCTTGTAGACCGGTGCGCGTTTTTCCAGGAAGGCCTGCTGGGCCTCGCGGGCGTCCTCGGTCTTGGACAGGAAGACGGTGTTGCTTTGCTCGTAGCGGTAGGCGTCGCGCAAGGGCATGAGCTCGGTCATGCGCGCCGCTTCCTTAGCCAGGCGCAGGGCGATCGGGCTCTTGGATGCGATCTCGCGCGCCAGTTCCATGGTGAAGGGCATGAGCTGCTCGGGCGGCAGGCAGGCCTCGACCAGGCCCAGGCGGTAGAGCTCTTCCCCGGTGACCTTGAAGCCGGTGTAGAACATGCGCCGGGCCCGCGAGCGGCTGAAGAACTTTTGCAGGAAGGAGACGCCACCGGCCAGGCCCACATTGATTTCGGGCATGTTCACATAGGCTTCGGTGGAGGCGACCCAGATGTCGGATGCCATCACCAGGCCAAAGCCCGCGCCCATGGCTGGGCCGTTGATGGCGGCGATGATGGGTTTGCTGCATTCGACCAGGGCGTTGTGGCTTTCGCGCACGATGCGGTTGTGGCGGCCATAGGCGCCGGGGGTGGCACCCAGATTGGGGCGTTCGCGGATGTCGGCACCGGCCGAGAAGATCTTGCCCGAGCCGGTTAGCACGACCACGGCCACGTCGTCGCGGTCGGACAGCACGTCGAAGGCCTCGGTCAGCTCGGTGCGCATTTCGGCGTTCTGGGCGTTGACCGGTGGGCGGTCGAGGGTGACCACCGCGATCTTGTCGGCGATCTGGATGTCCAGGGTTTTGTAGTTCAGGGATTCGCTCATGGGGTGGATCCTCGCGGTTGGGGTGTGGTAAACGAGCCGGAGGCGGTTTGACTGACCGATCGGCAAGTGAATCCATCATAGAGGCCGCCCAGGGCCCGAGCAAGCTGTGGCGAATCGCCAACGCGACAAGTGCGCAGCAGGACGGTCCTCAAAGCCGGATCAGGCGGGGCATCGGGGCCCGTCCCTCGCGCAGCGCCGCCTGCGGCAGGTAGGCCCGCAGCGCCAGCTGAAACGGCCCCTCGGGACAGGGCAGCCAGTTGGCGAGGTCTGCCGCGGTGCTCGGGGCCTGCTGCGCGATGGTGATGTCCAGTGCACCATCGGCGCGGCGTTGCAGTCCGGGTGTGCGGTTGCCAATCGCGTAGCGCCCGATCGGGTTATCCACGAAAAAGCGTCGGCCATCGGCGCTGGGCTGGTACATCGTGAACGACCAGAAGGAGTGGGTCGGGATGTCGCTGGCCGGGATGTGCAGCACATAGCGATGCTGGCCATCGAGGGCTTGCTGTGCGTCGTCGTGAAAGCGTACGAAGTACATGGCCTCCTGCGGCACCAGCGCGGCCAGACCGCCCATGGCCACCGAGGCGCGCAGCGCGAAGTTGCTGCCGAAATCGCCCATGTCCGGGGCCGATGCCACCCAGCCCTGCATGTCGCGCCGGCCTTTGGCCGAGGTCGAGCGCACCTTCTGATAGGCCGCAGCGATGCCGTTTTGCCAGGCCGCACGCACCGCCTCGGGCAGGTCCTGCCAGGCGGGCGCAGCATCGGCGCCCACCCCCGCGCCCAGGCCCACACGCGCCAGGCGTGCCAGCAGTGGCGTATCGGCCGCTGGGGGCGGATTGCGCTGCAGGGCATGGTTGACCACCTGCAGGAAGTTGGCCGGGTCGAGCGGGTCCAGCGCTGCCGGTGCTTCGTCCCATGCGCCGGTGGCAGGCCCATGCAGGTGCAGGCTGTCTTGCATGGCGTGGCATTGCGGCAGGTCGTGCGGGCCGTCCACCAGCCAGCGCCCCAGCATCCAGACATCCAGGCCCGGTGCCTGGATCACGCGCGGGGCATCGGCGCTCGCGCGTTGGCCGGGGCCGATCAAGGTCACATCGGCCGGGCCTGTGCCATCCAGGCGCTGGCCAACGATGGCGAAGTGGTTGGTGCAGGCGTCCATGAAGGCCAGTGACCAGTAGCGCCCTGCAGGCTGCGTGCCCACCCGGATGCGCACCGGCCCGCGGCTCAGGTCCAGCCAGGCATTCGAGTACAGGGTGTCGTTGTTGGGTGTCGTGATCCAGCGCGAACGGTGGTCGCTGAGTGCGCGCTCGTGCCGTACGGTGTTGGGGGCTTGTCCGTCAGGACGGTCGGCGTTGCGCAGGGCTTGCCACCGGGTCTGGGTGACCGCGAACAACGGGTAGGCGTATTCAAAAGCGGCCTGAATGTCTTGCTCCAGCATGTGCATCGTCTCCCTGGGGTGCCTCGCAGCGGACGGATTCTAGTTGACAACTTACCGATCGGAAAGTAAATTGGCCCGCTTCTTTCAAGGCTGCCATGAAACCTGCCCACCCGCATACCCAAGCTGCGCAGCAACGCCTGCGCCAGGAACTGCCTTTCGAAGACAGCCAGGATTTCGACGATGTCCGGCGCGGTTTTATCGCCACGCTGCCCGATGCCCACACCCTCACCGACGCAGGCGATGTGGCCTGGACGATGCGCGAACACGGTTTTTTGCAAGGCTCGGCGCCCGACACCGTCAACCCCAGCCTGTGGCGCATGGCCCAGCTCAATGCGGTGCACGGCCTGTTCAAGGTGTGCGAGGGCATTTACCAGGTGCGTGGGTTTTCGCTGGCCAACGTCACCTTCGTGGAGGGCGACACGGGCCTGATCGTGGTCGATCCGCTCACCTATGTCGAGCATGCCCGCGCGGCATTGCAGCTCTACCAGGCCCACCGTGGCAAGCGCCCGGTGCGCGCCATCATCTACACCCACAGCCACCGTGACCACTATGGCGGTGCGGCGGGCATCCTGAGCCTGGAGCAGGTGCGTGCGCAGGGGGTCAGGGTGATGGCACCGCAGGGCTTCATGCAAGAGGCTTTTTCGGAAACGATTTTGGCGGGCGTGCCCATGCGCAGGCGCTCACTGTTCCAGTTTGGCACCACCTTGCCTGCCGGGCCTAAGGGGCATGTGGACAGCGGGCTGGGCAAGGCGGTGGGGCGTGGCCGCGATGGCTTGATACCGCCCACCGAAACCGTCACCCGCACGGGTGAGCGCACCGTGATCGACGGTGTGGAGATCGTGTTTCAGCTCACCCCCGGGGCCGAGGCCCCGGCGGAAATGAACCTGTATTTTCCGCAGCGGCGCGCACTCAATCTGGCCGAAAACGTTTGCCACACCTTGCACAACCTGTGCCCCTTGCGGGGGGCCAAGACGCGTGATGCGTTGGCCTGGTCGCGTTACCTGGACGAGGCTTTGCACGACTATGGCGCGCAGGTGGATGTGGTGCTGGCGCAGCACCACTGGCCGGTGTGGGGGCAAGAGCGTATCCAGACTTTTGTGGCCGGCCAGCGCGACATGTACCGCTACCTGCACGACCAGACCTTGCGCCTGATGAGCCGCGGCCTGACCGCCTCCGAGATCGGTGAGCGCCTGATGCTGCCCAACCGCCTCTCGCGCCAGTGGTTTGCGCGTGGTTACTACGGCGCCGTGGTGCACAACGTGGCCGCGATCTATGCCCATTACATGGGGCCCTACGATGGCAACCCCGCCCATCTGAACCCTTTGCCCCCCGAGGCTGCAGGCGCCCGCTACGTCGAGTACATGGGCGGTGCGCAGGCCATGCTGGCGCGTGCGCGCCAGGATTTCGAGGCGGGCCAGTTCCGCTGGGTGGTCGAGGTGATGAAGCACCTGATCTTTGCGCAACCCACGCTCACGGCAGCACGCGAGCTCTCGGCCGATGCCATGGAACAGCTAGGCTACCAGGCCGAATCGGCCACCTGGCGCAACGCCTACCTGCAAGCGGCCAAGGAGTTGCGCCAGCCGCACCGCGGCGGCACCCACCAGACGCTGCCCATCAGCGCGGACATGGTGATGCTGCTGCCGCTGGGCAGTTTTCTGGAGTTTCTAGGTATTCGGGTCCAGGGTGAACAAGTGCAGCACCTGTCGGCGCGCATCAACTGGACCTTGGTGGAAGAAGATGGCGGCACGCAGAGCCAGCGCATCCACTTGTCACACGGCGCGCTCAACCATTTGCCAGGACTGCACCCGGCGGACCAGACCGATGTCGCCCTGACCACCACCCGCGCCCAAATGGCCCTGATGGCCCAGGGGCCCGCGCAGATGCTGCAGGCCCTCGATGCGGGCGAGCTGCAGGTGCAAGGCCCGAGCGATGTGCTGCGGGCGCTGGTGAAGTCGCTGGACCAGTTCGACCCCATGTTCAACGTGGTCGAGCCTTGAGGGGCGCCGAGCCCTTGCAGGGGCTCGGCCACGCCGCGCAGGGGGGATGTCAGTCGATCTGGAGGCGTGCCGTCTTGGCCAGCGCCTGCCAGGTCTCCACATCTTTCTTGACCGTCGCGGCAAATTGCTCGGCGCTCTTGATGGGGGGACGCGGCATGTTGTTGCTGGCGAATTTCTGGATGAACTCGTCGGTGGCCAGCAGGCGGTTGAGCTCCTGGTTCATTTTCTGGACCAGCGCTTCGGGGGTGCCTGCCGGGGCAAACACGCCATACCAGCCATCGGTGTCGAATTTGAAGCCCTGCTCGCTCAGGGTGGGCAGATCGGGCAGGGCTGGGCCGCGCGAAGAGCCCGTGCAGCCCAGCGCCACCAGGCGACCGGCCTTGATGTGCGGCACCGGCGAGGCGATGTCCACAAAGCCCACGCTGATGTTGTTGGCCAGCAAATCCGTCAGTGCGGGCAGCACGCCCTTGTAGGGGATGTGCGGCATGAATACCTTGTAGTGCGCCTTCAGGCTTTCCATGGCCAGGTGACCGCTGGAGCCATTGCCCCAGGAGGCGTAGTTGAGCTGGCCAGGATGGGCGCGTGCGTAGCGCACCATATCGTCCATATTTTTGAACCCGGTGGAGGGGTGGGCCACCAGCAGAAAACCCGACAAGCCGATTTGCGCCACCGGCGCCAGGTCCTTGACCGTGTCGTAGGGCATCTTGGCTTGCAGCACCGGGTTGATGGCGATGGACGAGGACGGCGACAGCAAGAAGGTGTAGCCATCGGGGGCGGCTTTGGCCACCGCGTCGTTGCCGATGATGCCGTTGGCACCGGCCTTGTTGTCGATCACCACCGATTGCTTGAGGCTGTCTTGCAGACCGTTGGCGAGCATACGGGCGAAGATGTCACCGCCCACACCGGCCGGACCCGGCACCACGATTTTGATGGGGCGGTTGGGCCAGTTGGCGCTGCCTGCGGCTTGCGCCAGGGCACGGCCGCCGGTGCTCAGCAGGGCCGTGCTGGCCAGCAGGGTGCGACGTGAAATGGGGGCGTGGTTCATGTTTGTCTCATGGTTTGTTGTTGGGTGGGGTTCAGCGCCCTTTGAATTGTGGGGCACGCTTTTCCAGAAAGGCCATGCGCGCCTCGCGTGCGTCTTCGGTCTTGGACAAGGCCATGGTGAATTCCTGCTCGAAGCGGTAGGCATCGCGCTGGGGCATCACGTCGCACATGTTGGCGGCGCGCTTGGCATAGGCCAGTGCCAGGGGGGCTTTGGATGCAATGCGCTGAGCCATGGCCAGGGTGAAAGGCAGCAACTCTTCAGGGGGCAGCACGTCTTCGAGCACATTGCGCCGCAGCAAATCAGCGGCGCTGAGCCGGTCACCGGTGAAGAACATGCGCCGGCTGGTGGAGCGCCCCAGCAGGGTGCGCAGCATTGAGGCACCGCCGGCCAGACCCACATTGATTTCGGGCATGGCAAAGGTGGCGTTGTCGCTGGCGTAGAGAATGTCGCAGGCCGCCGCCAGCCCCATGCCCGCCCCCAGGGCGGCGCCGTTGACGGCGGCGATCACGGGTTTGGCGCACTCGCGGATGGCGTTGCCGGTTTCGCGGGTGACGCGGTTGTGTTCGAGAAAGTCCCCGGGGATGTCGTTGTCGGGTCGGTCCTTGAGGTCGGCCCCGGCACAAAAGACAGAGCCCTGGCCGGTCAACACTGCGCACAGGATGTCGTCTCGGGCCGAGATCTCATCGAAAGTGGCCACCAGCTGATAGCGCATGTCGCGATTGAGGGCGTTGACCGGGGGGCGATCGAGCGTGACCAGGGCCACCTTGTCGTTCACTTCCAGGCGCACACACGGGTCAGCCATGACAGGCTCCCGCAAGGTGCAAGGCACGAATGTCCGAAAGGGACCCAGCGTGTCGGTCCCCATTTGAAAAATGCATGAAGGATACGTAGGACAAAAAGGGTCTCCTGCTGTCCGAGTCCGGCCCGGCTGGTGGTGGTTTGGCGCAAATTCTAGGGATGAATCTGCGGCCCCATTCTTGCTCAATGCTTGGGAGTGTCCTGCGCAAAAGTACGGAGTGCACCTGCAGTGCTTGGCCATGCCCTCAGGACGATGCCACGGGCGGCTGTGGCCCGCTGGGCGGGCCGTCCAGGATTTGGAAGCGCTTGTCCTGCCCGGCCACATGCGTGGCGACGAAGTCCAGGAAGAGCTGGATCTTGGCGGGGATTTGCGGCGTGTCCAAAATGGTGGCGAACATGCCGGCTTCGCGGTCGGTGTTGTTGACCTGGTGCTCGGGCAAAAGCCGCACCAGGCTGCCTCGGTCCAGATCGCTTTGCACGATGTAGTCGTCCAGCAGGGCAATGCCTTCACCCAGGCGGGCCAGTTCCAGCAAGGCCAGACCGTTGTTGGCAATCTGCCGTGGGATGAAGGCCAGGGCCTCGGTCTGCTCGCCTTGGCGGAAGTTCCAGGTGTAGCTTGTGCCAGGCAACATATAGGCTAGGCAGTCGTGCCGCAGTAAGTCGGTAGGTGCCAGGGGGGCCGGGTGCGTGGCCAGGTACTCGGGCGAAGCCACCAGAAAGCGTTCGCTGCGAAACAGGATGCGCCGCTTGACGCCCGCTTCCAGCGGCGGAGAAACCCGGAAGTCGATGTCGATGGCCTCTGCGCGCAAGTCTGCCGGGGTTTCGGACAGGGTCAGCTCGATGCGGATGTCCGGGTAGAGGCGGCGGAACTTCGCCATCAGCATGGGCAGCACACGCACCCCGAATAAGGTGCGCGCGTGTACGCGCAAAGTGCCTTTGGGGGCTTCGCGGATGGCGGTGATGTGGCTATGGGCTTCCTGGATGCTGCTCAGAATGCCTTTGAGCTGACGCGCATATTCCAGCCCCGATTCGGTCAGGATGATTTGCCGGGTCGAACGCAGCAGGAGTTTGACGTTCAGGCTGTCCTCGATGTCGGCGATCATGCGCGAGACCGCAGTGGCAGAAACCCCGAAAAGCCGCGCGGTTTCTGAAAAACTCTTGGTCTGGGCTACCGACAGGAACAACTCCATAGCACGCAGGCGATCCATAAATCCTCGTTTTTTTGCAGAACAGTTTGTCCGATTCGGCGCATTCCCAAGGCTGGCCCTGGACTTCTAGAATCCGCAGCCTTGACGGGCATCTATCTTAAGAGGAGACAGCGATGGAATTTGGTGTTTTTCTGCTGGCACAACAGCGCAGCTACCAGCAGTCATCACAGCAGGTGATTCACAACTGCATCGAGCAGACTGTCATGGCCGAGCAGGCGGGCTTTGGTTCTGCCTGGTATGCCGAACACCATTTCAACAACTACTCGCTGTCACCTTCGCCGCTGATGACGGTGGCCCATGTGGCCGCCAAAACCAAAACCATCCGCCTGGGCACGGCCGTGTGCATCTTGCCGCTCTACCACCCGGCGCGCTTGCTGGCCGAGATCGGTTTTGTGGACACGGTCTCCAACGGTCGCTTGGACCTGGGGGTGGGCTCGGGCTACCAGGAGTTCGAGTTTGAACGCTTTGGCGTGAAGATCGCCGAGTCGGGCGACATCTACAACGAGTTCATGGATGTCTTGCCCATGGGGCTGGGCCAGAAAACTTTTGAGTACCACGGCAAACACCTCGATATCCCGCCCAGCTCGATCGCGGTGCGCTGCGTTCAGCAACCCATGCCGCCCATCTGGGTGACCTCGGGCAATCCGGTGACGCTGGGGCGCGGTGTGCGCGAGAACCACAACCTGTTCGTAACCGCCTTGCTCGGCGGCAATGATGCGCTGGGCAGTTTGCGCGAGCGCATGGACAAGGTGGCGCAGGACAATGGCAAAGACCTGGACCGCGATGTGAAGTTTGGACTGCTGCGCTGTGCCTATGCTTCGGATAAGGCAGCCGAAGTGGACGCCTATCTGGACAACGCGCGCTTTCAAAGGCGCATCTCCGAAAGCCTCAAATACCGCCGCGCGCACACCGAGGATGGCTATATGGTGCAGGAAGTGGCCTCGCCGACCGATCTGAGTTTTGAGCAGATGCGGCAGAATCTGCCGGTGGGTTCGGTCAACCAGGTGATTGACAAAATGCTCGAAGAAATCAGCATCCTGAGGCCCAAAATGATCGCGATCCAGACCCAGCTGGGTGATTTCGACCAGAAAACTATGCTCAAGCAACTTGAGTTGTGGGGCTCGACCATCATCCCCGCCATCCGCAAGGAAGTGGGTCAATTGAGCGTGTCAGTCTGAAGGGCGGCGCATGCGCATCCACCTTTCCAACGCTGGCGCGATCCGCTTGCGTGAGCCCGAGGACTTTCGCCGCCTTGAGGTGCTGGCAGACCCCCAGCCGACCGACATGCTCGAGCGTGCTATAGCCCGTCTGGGGCGCCGCGAAGGCGCGCAACACATCCGACTCTCGCCTCCGGTCTTGCGTTTCTTGTCGGGCCTGGGTGGTCAGGCCGATTGGGAACACGGGTTTGCCGACATGCTGGCCTATGCCCAGCAACAGGGGTGGGTGGATGCGGGGGGTGATGTGCGGGTGCACCTGGTGCAGGCAGAGCATGACACGGTGGTGTCAGTGGACGACTTCAAGACCGCCATGCGCGCACTGCCCAGCGGTATTTGCGCGATCACCACCGGTCAGGGACCAGAAGCGGCGGCCATGATCGTCTCCAGCCTCACCTCGGTTTCGGCCGAGCCGCCCATGGTGGCGTTCTTTGTCCATCAGGCCTCGTCGTTTCTGGCGCCTTTGCAACACAACGGTGGTTTTGTGGCCAATGTGCTGGGCGAGGCACACCGCAGCGTGATGTCGCAGGTCCTCAGCGCCCCGCAAGGCCCGGCCCGCTTTGCGCTAGGCCAGTGGGTGCCCGGCGATGCGCAACGCCCCGTGTTGGCCGATGCCCTGGCCAGCCTGGAGTGCGATATGGTCCTGACCCAGACCCTGGGCACGCATCAGTTGGTGGTGGGCAAGGTGCGCAAGACAGCATGCTTTGACACAAGTCCTGTGGTGCATTTTCAGGCGGCCACGCACCGCATTGCCGTACTTGTCTGAGGGGATGGGTTGAGGGTGAGCGGGTCAGTAGCGAGCCCTGACCCGACAGTCAAAACTCAAACGTCAATGTCCCCCCCCACAGCTGCTCGGGGTTCATCTCGCCCAGGCCCTTGTAGCGCTGGCGGGCGGTGGTGCGTTCGGCTTCGCCAATGAGCCACTGCATGCCCTGGCGGAAGTCGGCGACCTTTTCTTCCTTTTGCTTGTCGCCTTCGCCACGCGTGACCTTGGCGCCTTCGGCCAGCAGGCTCCGGAAGGTGTCGGCGGCTTCGGCCAGTGCCGCGTAGTCGGCGCCGTGCACAAAGTCCTGCGTGAGCACGCTGCTCTTGATGTCGCCGTGGTGGCGGCGGCTGATGCGCAGCAGGGGCTTGTCGGTGCGGGCATCGAACTCGGCAGCCACTTCGGCGGGCACGCCGGTGGTGTTGAGTTCGCGCAGCTTGGCCTGCAGTGCAGGGGCGCAGGCGGCGGCGTCTTCGAGGGTGTCGAGGTTCAGGGCCACACCGTCGGCAATCGCGCGCAGGGCTTCCTGGTCCATGAAGTTGGACAGGCGTGCGATCACGGCCTCGGCCACCTGGTGTTGGCGTGCCAGGGTTTCCAGTTTTTCGCCGGTCAGCACCTGAGCCTGGACGCCGCCGGTGTGCACGGTGGCGTGGTTCATGGCCACGCGCAGCTGGACGCCGAACAACAGTTGGCCCGCCAGTTCCAGGATCTGGCCCGCGCATGGGCTCAGTTGCCTGCACCACAAGCGCGCACGCTTAAGCTGGCACTGCCCGGCATCGACAAGGTGCTGCCGCAAGCCACCTTTGACACGCGCCGCATCATGCAGATTCATGCCGATGGGATAGACCGTGCTGTGCGCAATGTGGCCTGTCA
>JACCDW010876665.1_pt1 | contig 30723 bp, 26 predicted proteins | sample 7449781 | NCBI WGS metagenome assembly JACCDW01 (sample SAMN15323449, study PRJNA562643) | freshwater metagenome | isolation source: river surface water | place: USA:Blue River Watershed | collected 2017-08-18
GAAAGCACGGGGAGGGGGGAAACGGGTTTACCGAGGTCTTTGATTTTGGTTTCGGTCTTTTCCGGTTTAGCGGGAGAGGATTTGGTTTTGGGGGCGTTGGCTCCCGGCAGGGCGGAGGGAAATGGGTTGATGGTGGTGTCGACGATTTTGGGTGAGGGGCGGTTAGCGACCGGCACGGCCTCGGGGATTTTCTTGGCGGCTTCGGCCTTTTCCTTGACGAGTCGGCGGTGAAGGCGTTTTTGTTCGACCTCCAGTTTCTTCTGCTCAAGTTCCAGTCTCTGGTCGGGGGCGGCCTTGCGGATCCGGTAGTCCCAATACTGGTCGACGATGGCGCGACCAGCCTCGCCGAAGGCGCGGGCAAGTTCCGCCGGACGGAATTCAAATAACAGGACGAGCACCACCAGGTAGGAGAGGCCGAAAACCAGGACCGCCCCGACCGTGCCGAGGATGGGGGCGAGGAATTTGTCGTTCAGGAAGTAGCCGATGTAGCCGCCGGGCATTTTGCCGGCGGGGGAAGGAGCGCCGTCGAGGCCTTGGGCGCCGGAGAAGAGGGGGTTGGCCAAGGCGGGACCAAAGACCGGGGCGGCGAGTTGGAGCAGGCAGGCTCCGGTGACGAGAAGAATGCCCAGAAGGATGAACTTCTGGGAGTAGCGGACCTCTTTGGCAAAAAAGAGGAGAAGTCCGCCGGCGATAAAGACGACGGGAAAAAGATAAGAACCCAAGCCAAAGAGAAGGAAAAGAATGCCGCCGAGGTAGGCGCCCGCCGGGCCGACAAGGTTGGCTTTGGGGTTTTGGGCAGGCTGGGAGTAGAAGGAGAGGTCGCGGGGATCGAAGGAGAAGAGGGCGAGGAGCAGGAGGATCCCGGAGCCGAGAATCGCCAGGGCGATGACCTCTTGGCCGAGGCTGGGTCCGGTGCGGGCGGGTTTGGGTTTAGCCATGGAAAATTATGTGATTTACTGAAGCGAACCGATGGGGTTTTCCAAGGCAAGTTTACGGGTGGCGGGGCTGATCTTGGGGACAATTTGTCTCCAGGGTTGTGGCCCGGATCCACGGTCACGGTTCATGCATGAGGTGGAGGGGATGATCGAGCTGGCCAACGCGGGCAAACATGGGGAGCTGACCGACCGAATTTCCAAGCCGCTACAGGAGAAAATCCGGCAGGAAAGCTGGGACGAGCGCGGGGCCCTGGCCTTGGCCGCACGGCGCGACCGGGAGGACGGGGCCCAGTATCAGCTGATGGACGTGCCAAGATTTTCGGCCAAAGAGTATGGGGAGGCCGAGATCCGGAGGACGACCCGGCAGGGGGAGAGCCGCATGGTGGTTCCCTTCTGGTTTGAGGAAAAGAAATGGAAAGCCGGGGCGGCCTATCGGGACGGGCGGAGTTGGGAGGCGGAGGGATTTTAATTTTGGATGTTGGATTTTGGATGAGGGTTTAAGTTGGGGTATGGCCATTTGGGAATTTGAGGCGCTGCCGCAGGATCGGATTTGGGGAGGGCGAAACTTGGCCGAGGGTTTTGGCCGGATTCTGCCCGAAGGAAAAAAGATCGGGGAAACCTGGGAGTTGGTGGACCGGGCGGAAGCGCAGTCGCGCGAGAAGGAGTCAGGCAAGAGTCTGCACGATCTGTGGAGCGAGCCGGACCGGAAAAAGATTTTTGGCACGAAGGCCCCGGACACGGAGTGTTTCCCGATCCTGATCAAACTGCTGGATGCCCAGGACAAGCTGTCCCTGCAGGTCCATCCTCCGGCGGAGAAGGCGAAGGAACTGGGGGGAGAGCCCAAGACGGAGATGTGGTTCTTTTTGGAAACCCAGCCGGGCGCAGAAATTCTGGCTGGCCTGAAACCAGGGGTCGGAAAAATGGAGTTTGAGAAAGCTTTAGCGGCCGGAACCGTGGGGGACTGCTTTCACCGTCTCAAGACCGAACCGGGGGCGGCGATGTTTTTGCCATCGGGCCGGGTCCATGCGATTGGGGCCGGGAACGTGATCTTGGAAATCCAGCAGAACTCAGACACGACCTACCGGGTGTACGATTGGGACCGGAAGGACGATTCCGGCCAGCCCCGTGCCCTCCATGTAAAGGAGGCGTTGGCTTCCATTCACTGGGAGGATCACGAGCCGGCTTTTGTCCAGCCCAGGGGAGAACGGATGTTGGCGTGTGATCATTTCAAAATCACCCGGTGGTGGCTGATGCCGGGGGAGATGCGGGAGCTGGTGCCGAATCCCAAGAGCTTCCGTTATTTATTCGTGGCGGCCGGAAAAGTTCGCGAGAAGCATGGAGGCCAGGAATGGCCGCGGGGAACGGCGCGTCTGCTTACGGCCGACCAAGAGTCCCTTTTATTGGAGGGGATCGAGGATGCGACGGTGGTGCAGGTGGAGTTTGCGTAAAGGGAAGTTAGGCCGGTCGAAAGTCGACCTGACGCTTGGGGAAGTCGATCCGGAGAACGACGACGCGGAGGCGGGCGCCGGCCTTGTAGGTTTTGCCGGTGCGGCGACCCCGGAGCTGGCGGCGGGTGGGGTCGAAGGAGAAAAAATCATCCGTGAGGGAGGAGACATGGATGAGTCCGGAGATTAAAAAGTCTGGCAGTTCGACCAAGAGGCCGAAATTGGTGGCCTCCGTCACCACGGCCTCAAAGGTCTGGGTCGCCTTGGGTCCGGCCTGGGCTTCCAGATATTCAAGTAACTTCAGCTTTTTCGACTCCTGTTCGGCGTCTGCCGCAGTTCGTTCCTGACGGGATAAGTGCTGGGCCAATTTGTTGAGGGCCTCGGTTTCCGCACGGGGAGCGCCGCGGGTGTGGGCGAGGGAGCGATGGACAAGGAGATCCGCATAGCGTCGGATGGGGGAGGTAAAGTGGGTGTAATGGGATTTCGCCAGGCCGTAGTGACCGAGACTTTTGGGTGAGTAGACGGCCCGCTTGAGGGAGCGAAGAAGGGCGATCTTGAGGGCATAGCCGTCGGGCCGGCCCGGCAGAATCTTGAGGATTTTTTGAATTTCCCCGCGCTGGGTGAGATCGCCGGCCTTAATTCCGTGGGCGATCAGGAGTTGGCGGTACTCCTGTAGGCGGGATTCCTCCGGCACCTCGTGGATCCGATAGAGGGAAGGGCGATGTTCGCGGTTGAGATGGCGGGCCACGGCTTCGTTGGCGAGCAGCATGAACTCCTCGATGAGTTGATGGGACTCGTCGGAAGACTCTTTCTCAATCCGGTTCGGCCGACCTTGCTGATCCAGCAACACCCGCAGTTCCGGGAAATCCAGATCGAGGGCCCCGGACGCGAAACGCTGTTTGCGCAGGGCGGAGGCAAAGGTCCAGGCTTTTTGAAGAAAGCGATCCAGATCGTCGGCGGCCGGCCGCTGCAGGCGGACCAGAGCCTCCTGATAGGTCAGGCGGTGGCGGGAAAAAATAACCGTGCGGGCGAAGCGGGCGGTGCCGATGCGGCCGTCGGGGCTGAGCCGGACAAAGGCGGAGTAGGTGAGGCGCTGTTCGCGCGGCCGCAGGGAACAGAGGTCGTCAGAAAGGCGGGGCGGGAGCATGGGGATGACGCCGTTGACGAGGTAGACGCTGTTGGCGCGGCGCCGGGCCTCTTCGTCGAGGACAGAGCCCGGACGAACGTAGTGGGAGACATCGGCGATATGGATGCCGATCTCCGCATGGCCGCCGGGCAACTCGCGCAGGGAGATGGCGTCGTCGAAGTCGCGGGCGGTGTCGGGATCAATCGTGATGACAAATTCACCGCGGAGGTCCTCGCGATCGGCGGGTTTGTCGGGTAGCTGCACCGCGGGGAAGGAGGAGGCCTCCGCCAGGGCTTGGTGGGGAAATTCCGTGGGCAGGTCGAACTTCCGGACGATCGAGAGGATATCGATGCCGGGATCCTCGCGGCGGCCAAGGCGCTCCACGACGAGACCCTCCGGATTGGTGTGGCGGTCTTTCCACTCGGTGAGGCGGGCGACAACCTTGTCGCCGGGCGCGGCCGCTGGGGAACCGCCCGTACCGGGTTCGGGGACGTAGAGATTGTGCTGCAGACGAGGGTCGTCCGGAATGACGATGAAAAAGCGGGTGGTTTTCTGGAGAGTCCCGACGATGTTGGCGTTGCGGCGCTCCAGGATGCGGATGACGCGTCCGCGAGGACGTTCCGGCTCGGTGCCCCGGCCCCGGCGGGGGCCGGAGAAGGAGGGCCGTTGGATCCGGGCCACCACCAGATCGCCGTGTAGAGCGGTGCCGGTATTCTCCGCGTCGATCCGGAGATCGGGGGCGTCCCCCTCTGCCGGCGTGACGAAGGCAAAGCCCTTGGGATGAAATTGGATGGTGCCGGTGATCAGGTCAGCAGAATCCGAGGAGATCCAGTGGTCGTGTCGGACGCGAGCGACCCGGCCCTGCTTTTCCAAGGCGGTGAGGGTTCGGCTGATGGCCCCGGGCGGGGCGCGCAGCCGGCGGGCGAGGGTGGGGACATCCAGAGGTGTCGCTTTTTTACCCTGCAGGAGCGCAAGAATCCGGTCCGGCAAGCGGCTGGCGGCAGGCATGGAAGATAGGGCATAATGGAAGTTTCCACACATGAACATCCTATTTGTGGCGGCTGAGCTGGCTCCCCACGCCAAGGTGGGCGGGTTAGCGGACGTAGCGGCGGCGCTTCCCCAGGCGCTCGCGGCGGCGGGCCATTCCGTCAGCGTGGCCGTCCCGCTGCACCGCAGCCTAAAAAAGTCAGGCGAGTTCCGGCGGACGAACCTAGAGTTGCCGGTGCCGGTGGCGAACGGGGTTTGGGCCACGCGGGTCTGGCAGGGACGCCGGGGAGGTGTGGCGCTATTCGGCATCGAGCGGGATGAGTATTTCGACCGACCCGACCCCTACGGCGAAGGCGGGGGGGATTATCCGGACTCGTTGGATCGGTTTGTCTTTTTCTCCCGGGCGGCGGTGGAGTTGGCGCGGCACATCGAGCCGGTGCCGGAGGTGTTGCATGCGAACGATTGGCACACCGCCCTGATCCCGGCCCTGGCTGCGGTGGTGCACTTGCCGATGCGGACGGTTTTCACCATCCACAACCTGCGGTATCAGGGCGAGTTTCCGGCGGCCGATTTCCCGAGGCTAGGCCTGCCGGCGGAAATGTTCCGGCCGGAGACGCTGGAGTTTTACGGGAAGGTGAATTTGCTCAAAGGGGCGGTTCTGCTGGCGCATGAGGTCACCACGGTCAGCCCCAGTTATGCTCATGAGATCCAGACCGAGGCTTTTGGCCACGGGTTGCACGAGGTGCTGCAAGGCCGGGCCCGCCACCTCACCGGGATTCTCAACGGCATTGATGCGGATTCCTGGAATCCCGCCACCGATGCGGCTTTAAAAAAGAATTTCCGGGCGGCCTCGATCCTGGGGAGGGAGGAGTGTCGGGCCGCCCTGGAGGGGGAGCTGGGGCTGGAGCCGGCGAACGGTCGGCCGATTTTCGGGATGGTCAGCCGGTTGACGGAAGACAAGGGGGTGGATCTGGTTCTGGGAGCGGCGAGCCAACTGGCGGCGAAGGGAGGGCGCCTGGCGATTCTTGGGACCGGGAAGCCCGGACTGGAAGAGGCCGCTCGGACCCTTTCGAAGAGCCTGCCGGGAAAAGTGGCCGTGCGTCTGGAGCATAATGAGGAGCTGGCCCGGAGAATTTTCGGCGGGGCCGACTTTTTTCTGATGCCTTCGCGGACTGAGCCTTGCGGACTGACCCAAATGTACGCGATGCGGTACGGAGCCATTCCGGTGGTGGCGGATACCGGCGGCCTGCACGACAGCGTGGAACCGTGGAGCCGAGGCAAGCAGACCGGTTGCGGCATCCGGTTTTCCGCAGATTCCGAGACCGGGCTGGGGAAAGGGCTGGATCAGGCCTTGGCGTTATGGGACGAACCCGCAATGATGAAGACGGCCCGTCATAACGGGATGAAGCGGGATTGGGGATGGGGCGCGGCGGTGCCGGCCTACGAAACCGTCTATCGCTCTTCCGCCGGGCTTGCTTCCTTTGGGAAGAAATCATGAAAGGACGCTGCGCATGCCGGAACTAAGAAAAGACCCTGTGGTAGGACGTTGGATTGTGTTCAGCCCTGAGCGGCAAATCCGTCCGGAGCGCTACCGCTGTGAAGAAATGCCGCCGACACGGCCGGAAGATGATCCTTTTCTGGAGGGCCATGAGACCTACACGCCGCCCGAGCTGTATGCCATTCGTCCAAACGGCGGTGCCGCCAACTCCCCGGGCTGGCAGGTACGCGTGGTGCCCAACCGGTTCCCGGCCCTGCGGGTGGAGGGGGATTTGGAAAAGGAGGCGATTGGCTTTTACGATCGGATGAACGGGATCGGGGCCCATGAGGTCATTGTGGAGACCCCGCATCCGAAGTTGCCGCTGGAGAAGCAGAGCCTGCAAGGTGTCACCCGGGTGTTGGAGGCCTGCCGCTCCCGGATCCTCGACCTCTCCAAAGACATCCGGATGCATTACATCCTCATCTTCAAAAATCAGGGGGCCCGTGCGGGGGCGACGATGCCGCACGCCCATACCCAGCTCATTGCCTTGCCGGTGACGCCGATCGTGGTGAAGGAAAAGCTGATGGCGGCGCGGGCCTACTATCTGGAGAAAGACCGCAACCTGTTTGAAGACATTCTCAAGGCGGAACGCAAAGCGGGCGACCGGGTGGTGTTTGAGAATGACGGGTTTACCGCGTTTTGTCCGTTCGCCAGCCGTTTCCCGTTTGAAACCTGCCTGATGCCGCGCCGGCAGCAGGCGGATTTTCATGCGACAAGCGATGCCGATCTGGTTCATTTGGCCGAGGCATTGCAGAAGACCTTGGCGGCGTACGCGACCGCCCTGAATCACCCGGACTACAACCTTATTCTCCACACGGCGCCGTTCCGGCGAAGCCGGCGGCCGGATTCCTGGACGACGATCGATGCCGACTTCCGTTGGCACATTGAGATTTTGCCACGCTTGACCGGGGTGGCGGGTTTTGAGTTCGGCACGGGCTTTTACATCAACCCGACCCTGCCCGAGGAGGCGGCCAACGTTCTCCGCGAGGCGATCGTGCATGGCTAACGTCGTCCTGCTTTGGCACTTTCACCAGCCGTCGTATGTCGAGGCGGCGACCGGGGAGGTCATGATGCCGTGGGTGCGCCTGCACACCGTCCGCGGTTACGCCGACATGGCGGAGATGGCCCGGCGGCATCCCGGGGTGAGGCTCAACTTTAACCTGACTCCGGTGCTGGTGCAGCAGATCGAGCAGATGGCAGCGGGGAAGGTGAGGGATCATTGGGGCGACCTTTCCGCCAAGCCGGCGAAAGAGCTGAACGAAAAGGAGCGGGGCGAGCTCCTTGAGCATTTTTTTAAAATCAACTGGCACACCTGCATCGATCCTCACCCGCGGTATCGGCAACTGTTGGATCTCCGCGGGCGCCGGGCCGGCTCGTCCCACAATCTGAAGCGGTTCAAGGAAGCCGACCTGCGCGACTTGCAGGTTTGGTTCAACCTTGGCTGGTGCGGCTTTGCGGCGCGGAAACGGTATCCCGTGCTGGGCCAGTTGATGCAAAAAGGGCGGGACTTCAGCGAGGAGGAGAAAGCCAGCGTCCTGCAGATCCACCGGGAAATGTTGCAGGGGATTTTGGGCGAGTATCGGGCCTTGGCGGAAAGCGGGCAGGTCGAACTGACCACCACACCCTTTTATCATCCGATTCTGCCGCTGTTGGCGGACACGGAGTCGGCGAAGAGGGCGATGCCTTGGGCGCGCTTGCCGGATCGGATGCAGGCGCCCGAGGATGCCCAGGCCCATTTGCAGCGGGCGCAGGAGTCCCACACGCGAGTCTTTGGTCGCAAGGCGAGGGGGCTCTGGCCTTCGGAGGGCTCGGTGAGCCCGGAGGTAATCCCCCTGATGGCGAAGGCCGGGTTTGAATATTTTTGCACCGACGAAGCCGTGCTATTCCGCGGGCTGGAGGAGCAGGGCCGGAAAGTGGATCACGTGGAGCTTTTCCAGGCGTGGCGGGTGGAGGAGCAAGGGGCCAAGCTCAAGGCGCTGTTCCGAGAGCGACCGCTTTCCGACTACATTGGTTTCACGGCGGCCCGGACTGAGGCCAAAGCAGCGGCCGATTATCTGAAGGTCCATTTGGAGCACATTGCCCATGTCATGCCGAAGGACGGGGTGATCACGTTGGCGTTGGATGGCGAGAATGCCTGGGAGGCTTTCCCCGACAGCGGGGAGCAGTTCCTACACGAATTTTACGGACGGTTGGAGGGCTCCCAGAGGATACAAACCAAAACCTTGGGGGGGTATCTCGATGGCAAGGAGGGGGTGCCCGCGGGACGGATTCATTCGGGTTCCTGGATCGGAGGCAATTTCGACATCTGGATCGGGGATCCAGAAGAGAACCGGGCTTGGGATTGGATCAAGCGGACACGGGATTTTCTCAAGCAGGCGGAAGGCCGGAACCACCTGCCGGAGGAGATCCGCAAGGCGGCGTGGGAGGACTTATACGCGGCCGAGGGTAGCGACTGGTTCTGGTGGTACGGGCCGGATTTCCAGACAGACAGCGATCTGATTTTCGACGCCCTTTTTCGTGGACGGCTGCAGAATGTGTACCGACGGCTCGGGGCAACGCCTCCGCCGGGGCTCAGCGTGCCGATCTGTGCGGCGGAAATGCGGCTGGGCCATCCGCCGGTCCGCTCGATTGAGCCGAAGCTGGGGCCACGGCCGAGCTATCTGGACTGGTCGGGAGCCGGCCAGTACGAGGCCTGGCGGGATCAAGGGGCCATGGCGCAGGGAGACCGGCGTGTCCGGACCATCCAGTACGGCTTCGGCGAAAAAGATTTTTATTTTCGCCTTGATGGAAAGAGCCCGGTGGGCGACGAGGTGTGCGTGGATTTTAACCAGCCGGCTCCCGTGAGGCTTCGCGCCACTCACCAGCAAAACCAATGGACCGTGCAAATCAGCCGGGCCAAAGACGGGGTGTCTTTTGAACCCGTTCAGGCGGAAGCGGAGGCCCGCGGGGAGCGGGGTTTGCAGTTGCGGGTGCCGTTTGCGGCGTTGGGATGGCGCAATGACGGGGCGGAAGTAAGCTATCTTGTGCGGATTCTGAGGAACGGCGGGGAAGCGGAGCGGTATCCCGAGCGCGGCCTGATCGAATTTGCGGGGCCGAACCGCACCCATGACATGAAGAATTGGTTCGTCTGATCCGGTCATGAAAAACGTCAACCTCGTCCTCTGCCTTCATATGCACCAGCCGTTGGGCAACCTGCCCGAGGTGGTGGACCGGATTGTACAGGAGACGTATCGGCCGGTTTTGGAAGTTTTACAAAAACATCCCGGGGTCGCGGTGAATCTGCACTGCAGCGGGGTTTTATTGGAGATGCTGGCCGAGCGGCACGAGGATCTGGTCGTCAAATTACGGGACCTCGTGGCGACCGGTCGCGTGGAGATGCTTTCCGGAGGTTTTTATGAGCCGGTGCTGGTCGAGTGGTCGGAGGAGGACCGGGATGGGCAACTGGCGATGATGACAGCGTGGTTGAAGCAAAGGCTGGGAGCCGAGCCGGCGGGAGCGTGGTTGGCGGAAGGAGTGTGGGGTCCCTCTCTCTGTGGGGCGCTGAACCGGGCCGGGATTCAGTATGCCCCGGTTGAAGGCTCCTTTTTTCTCAAGACCGGTGTCTCCGCGGCCAAGCTGAACGGACACTATGTCACGGACCAGGCCGGGGACCTGCTCACCGTGTTTCCCACCTGTCCCGATCTGGCCCGCCTGATTCCTTATGCCAGCTGGGAAGACCTGTTCGGCCATCTGCGCCGGATCGCCAATCGGGGAGAGGACATCACGCTGACGCTGGCGGCGAATTTGGAAACCTGGCCGGCAGCGCCGGTGGGGCCCGCCGCTTACCTCGACACGTTTTTCACCAAGCTCGAGGAGTCCGCGAGTTGGATTCACACGCTTACCGGGCAGGCCCAGATCAAGCGGCAAGCGCCCAAGGGGCGGGTCGCCTTGCCGCCCGGCACGCCAGCGGAGCTTGGGGGCTGGTCCCTGCCGGGTGCGGCCCGCCGGGAATATTTCCGGGAGCGGGCCCAACTCAGTCAGCGGTACGATGCGGCGAAAATGCTGCCCTTTTTCCGGGGCGGGTCCTGGGCCTCTTTCCGTGTTCGGTACAGCGAGGTGAACATGTTTTACCGCAAAAATCTTGCGCTGGGGCGGCGGCTCCGGGCGAAGCCCAAGTCCCCGAAAACGAGACCGATTCAGGAAAAACTTTGGCGGGCGCAGTGTTCGACGGCGATGTGGCATGGCACGCGCGGGGGTCTGCATCTGCCGCACCTGCGGGAAGCGATCTGGAAAGAGCTGCTCCAAGCCGAGGCGGAACTACGCGAAGGCCAGTCAGAGACGGAGCTGGTGCGGGAGGATTTTGATGCGGACGGCCAGCTGGAGATTTCGGCGGCTCATCCGGCCCTGACCATGCTGGTGGCGCCGCATCAGGGAGGATGTTGCCTGGAATTGGGATTCCCCAATCTGGGGAGAAATTTGGCCAACGTGCTCACGCGGCGGGACGAGGGGACAAATACGGCCCCACCTCCGGTGACGGACTGGTACGAACGGAAAATTTTCCAGGAGCATTTTTTTGCGCGGGGCACAACCGTGGAGCAGTTGTCGGCCGGGACCTACCCGGAGTTGGGAGATTTTATTCTTCAGCCCTTTCAACTGCGCCAGATGCGGCAAACGGGCAGTCGGGTGACGGTCGAACTGTACCGGGATGGGGGACTTTACCGGATGGGCCTGCGGCAGCCTTGCCAGCTCGACAAGGTCTATGCCATTGATGCCGCGAGCGGGGTGGTGGAGGTGTCTTACCAGCTGACGAATACCGGAAACCTGCCCTTGGAGGCGGTTTTTGCGACCGAGCTGAACTTGAATCTGGGCCCCGATCAGGGAGGAAGGGGCACGATCAAGGCCGGGGATCTGCAGAAAACGGATCGGGAAAGCTGGCAGGTGACAGGCATCCAGGGTCTCTCTGCCCGTTGCGTGGACAAGATGCAGGTCCGGGTGATGACGGAAAATCTTCCGATGGCCTGGGGCTATCCGCTGCTGGACGTGGAGGTGGGGCCCGAGGGTCCGATCCGGCAAGGGAATGCGATTCTTTTGGGTCAGCACCTCGACCTGAAGCCCAAGGAAAGGGCTGAATTCCGGATCAAGCTGACGTTTGCCAGGGTTTAGGCTGGGATTGCGGATTTCCCGGTTTTCAGTTATGGTTTTGTTAATATGAAATTCCCTTGGTCCAAGCTTTTTGTTCTGGCCGCAGCGGGGCTTTTGTCCGCCTGCACTGTCCCGGATAACGCCACCGATGTGACCACCACGTACGGAGACACCACCGCCTCCTCTTCCTCCACGGAAAGCAAGCCCGCCGACGAGACCAAGCCCTCCACCGCCGCGACCGAAGAAAAACGGCCATGGACGCCGCCGGACAGCACCGAGAAATCGGCTCCGGCCAAGGCCAGTTACCCCAAAGGTGAAAAAGTATCAGGCAAAGCGGGTATGGTGCGCAGCCCCTACGCCCCCTACGCGGGATTAGTGGATGTGAAGGGTTTTGCTCCCGGGACAGAAGTGAAGTGCCCTTACACGGGCAAGATCTTCCTCGTTCCGTAAGTTTTTTCGGGCGTCTTCGCTCCCTGTCGGCCATGGACGCCCTGCTCCAGATTCTCAAGGAAAAGGGCCGTGCCTCGGTGGAGGAATTGGCCCGCTTGACCGGGAAAACCGCCCAAGAGGTCGAGGCCGCCCTTAAAAAATACGAAGCTGACCGCGTCATTCTGGGCTACCGGGCGGTGTTGGATCCCGACCGGATTGGTCACGGTGGCGTCCGCGCGGTCATTGAAGTGCGAATTACCCCGGAGCGGGACGGGGGCTTTGACCGGATCGCCGCCCGGGTGGCCCGATATCCCGAGGTTGTTTCCTGCCAGCTGATGAGTGGCGGTTACGACCTGCTCATCACGGTGGAGGGGCCGGACCTGAAACAGGTGGCGACTTTCGTGGCGGAAAAACTTTCCACCATTCAGGGGGTGATTTCCACGGCGACCCATTTTCAGCTGAAAACCTATAAGGAGGCAGGAGTGATGTTTCTCGAGGACGAGCGGGCGGAAAGACTGGCGGTCTCTCCATGAAAAAGCCCGGGGATTTTCTGGCGGATCATGTCCGGGCGGTGCCACGGTCCGGGATCCGGGATTTTTTCGAACTGGTCCAGAAACGCGGGGATGTCATCTCGCTCGGGATCGGTGAACCGGACTCCTCCGCTCCCTGGGGTGTGCGGGAGGCGGCGATCTATGCGCTGGAACACGGACGCACCGGCTACACCTCCAATCTGGGCAGTTTAAAGCTGCGTCGGGAGATTGCCCGCTACGTGGAAAAGATTTTTGGGCCCGCCTATGACCCGCAAACCGAGATTCTGGTGTCCGTAGGAGTGAGCGAGGCGATCGACCTCGCGTTACGTGCGGTTTTAAATCCGGGGGAGACGGTGATCTATCACGAGCCTTGCTATGTGTCCTACGCCCCTTCGATTGCGCTGGCCCATGCCAAGGGACGCGCCATTCACACTCGCCCGGAAGACGGATTCCGTCTGGATCCGGCGGAGGTGGCGCGTGCCGCCGAAGGGGCCAAGGTGTTGTTGCTCAATTTTCCGACGAACCCCACCGGAGCGGTGCTTTCGGGGCGGGACCTCGACGGCTTGGCCCGCGTCTGCGTGGAAAAAGACCTCTTGGTGATCAGTGATGAAATTTATGCGGAGCTGACCTACGAAGGGCGGCATGAGTCGATCGCCTCGCGGCCCGGCATGAGGGAGAGGACCATCCTGCTCCACGGGCTGAGCAAGGCGTTTGCCATGACCGGGTTTCGAATCGGGTACGCCTGCGCCCCGGCGCCGCTCATCGAGGCCATGATGAAGATTCACCAGTACGCGATCCTGTGTGCGCCCACCCCAAGCCAAGAGGCGGCGACGGAAGCCCTCAAGGAAGCCGATGCCATCACCGAAGAGGCGCGAAACACCTACCGTCTTCGCCGGGATTTCCTGCGGCGGCGGTTGCAGGAAGCCGGCTTGCCTTCCATCCAGCCGGACGGGGCCTTTTACCTTTTCGTCGATGTCCGCGGCACCGGACTTTCCGCGAAGGATTTTGCGATGTGTTTGTTGGAGGAGGAAAGGGTGGCGGTGGTGCCGGGCGAGGCCTTCGGCCCGAGCGGCGAGGGTTTTGTCCGGTGCAGTTATGCCACCTCGTTAGACCGGTTGGAGGCAGCGGCCGAGCGGATCCAGCGTTTTACCGCTCGCCACAAAACCCGGGCGAGCGCTGAGACGGTGCCCGCCGGAAGGTAGTGTCCTTTTGCGTTACGACGCACTGATCGTCGGGGCGGGCCACAACGGCCTGATCTGCGCCTGTTATCTGGCCAAGGCCGGACTGAAAGTGGCCGTGGTGGAAAAACGGGATTTGCCCGGCGGGGCGGTCTGCACGAGGGACGATCTGGTTCCGGGATTCCGTTTCGATGTGGGATCCTCCGTTCACATTATGATCCATCTCACGCCGGTAGTAGGGGAGCTGGAGTTGGCGCGGGAAGGTTTGGAATACCTCGAGATGGATCCGTGGGCCTATTACCCGGTGGATGGCACAGAGGAGGGGATCTCCTTTTACCGCGATGTGGAGCGGACCTGTGCGAGCATTGCCCGCTTCAGTCGAAAGGATGCCGAGGCCTACCGGCGCTATGTGGAACGTTGGGCGGAACTGAACGAGGGCGTGTTTGAGACGTTTTTGGCGCCACCCTCGCCTGGCCGGCTCTTTGGCACGATTGTGAAACGGAATCTGTTTCGGCCGAAGTCACGGCGTCTGTGGTCGAGCCTGGACACGGCGCGGCAACTGATGGCGCCGTATGGCGAGGTGATCCGGGAGACCTTTGAAAACGAGCATCTCCGAACGGCGATGCTTTGGCTCTCGGCCCAGAGCGGTCCCGCGCCGGCGGAGGTGGCCAGCGGCGATATGTTCGGCTGGAACGCCATGATCCATCGGAGTGGGGCCAAGCGGGCCAAGGGCGGCAGCGGGGCCTTGAGCACGGCCCTGGTAAAGTGTCTGCAGCGCAACGGGGGCGAGATTTTTCTGGGGCAACCCGTCCGCAAAGTTTCTCGGGATGGTTCCGGGTGGCGGGTCAAGGCGGGGGAGCGGTCATTCGAATCGGAAAAAGTCGTGGCGGCCTGTCATTTAAAAACATTTTTTGGCGAAATGCTCGAAGGCGGGCCGGAGGATCTGAGGGAGAGAATCGGAAAGGCGCGGATCGGAAACGGCTTTGGCATGGTGGTGCGCCATGCGGTGGAGGAGTTGCCGGTGTACGGCATGCGGCCGCAGGACGGAAAAAACCCCAGGGAGTATCACTCGGCCATGCAGCTGCTTTGCCGCGATGCGGCAATGCTGGACAGCAGCTATCACGACTACCTGGCCGGTCGTCCTCCGGCGCAGCCCAGCGTGGTGGCGATGACTTTTTCCTCGATCGATCCGACTTTGGCCCCGGCGGGGAAGCATACTCTTTTTACGTGGGCCCAGTACCACAGCTACGAACTGCGCAACGGGGAGCATTGGGATGCGATCCGGGAGCGGGAAGCGGACAAACTTTACGACCTCGTCTGTCAGTATGCGCCCAACATGCGTGGGAAGATGATCGGGCGCTATATCCAAACGCCCCTCGACTTGGAACGGGACCTTGGACTGTTGCGTGGCAACGTGATGCATTTTGAGATGAGCCTCGACCAGATGTTCATGTTCCGGCCGCTGCCGGAGATTTCCTGTTACCGGGCACCGATGAAGAATTTGTATCTGACGGGGGCGAGCACCCATCCGGGGGGAGGGGTTTTTGGGGCCAGCGGGCGGAACACGGCGAAGGTGATCCTGGGTTGGCGAGGGTAAGGGATCGGGCTAAGCTTTCTTTATGGCGACCTCCGCGCCCGTCCGAAAAAAGCAGGCGGATCCGATCCGGCAATTTTCCATCTTTTTGGCAAATAAGGCTGGCCGGCTGCTGGAGTTAATCCGGATTTTGCACAGCCGGCATGTCCATGTGGTGGCCCTGACCATCCTCGACACGACCGACAGTGCCATTGTGCGGATGGTGGTGGACGATCCGGACACCGCCCGGGCGATCTTTCATGAACAGGCCGTGGCCCACACGGAGTCACCGGTAGTGGCGGTGGAGTTGGAGGCGGGAACCGACTTGCCCAAGGTTTTAAGTTCTTTACTGGAGGCGGAGATCAACATTCTGACGGCTTATGGATTCTTGGTACGCCCGGAGGGGCGGTCCGCGATCTGTCTGAACCTGGATGACAACGAGCTGGGTGCCCAGGTGCTCAGCCGAGGCGGCTTCCGGCTGTTGGGCCAAGGCGACATCTCCCGCTAGTTGCTCTGGCGATCACAGGCTGTGCAAACAATTACAAACCAGCATTTTATCATTTTCCATCTCCGAGGTGAATCAGAGGTGTCTCCGAGGTACATCCGGGGTGAATAGGGGGTTGGTGGGAAAGATTGAGGGGGGAGAGAGGATTAGTGGTCAGGAGGCGAGGGAGGTTTATGAATGGCCACTCGCACTGTTGGGGGAGTTGGCCCATGAGCGGAGGGATTTGGCCAAGAAGGCAGATTACGAGGGGCGGGGCGAAGAGGTGGTGACCTACATTGTTGACCGAAACATCAACTACACCAATGTGTGTGACGTTTATTGCAAATTCTGCGCCTTTTACCGGACCGAGACGGATCCCGACCATTACGTCCTGAGCCATGAGCAGATCGACCGGAAGATCGACGAGTTAGTCGCGGTCGGGGGGAATCAAATTCTACTACAAGGGGGGCACCATCCGAAGCTGGGGTTGGAGTGGTATCTCGATCTGCTTCGTCATCTCCACGCGAAATATCCACAGGTGAACATCCATGGATTCTCGCCGCCGGAGTTCAACCATTTTGCCCAGGTGTTTCGAATGCCGTTGGAGGAGGTCATCGGAAAATTTCAGGAGGCCGGTTTGGGAAGCATCCCCGGGGGAGGAGCCGAGATTCTGGTCGATCGGGTGCGGCAGCGGATTGCGCCGCGGAAATGTGACACCGACGCGTGGCTCCGGGTGATGGAAATCGGGCATGGGCTGGGGTTGCGCTCCAGTGCCACGATGATGTTTGGTCATGTGGAAACGGTGGAGGAGCGGATCGAGCACTTGGGGCGGTTGCGGCAGTTGCAGGATAAGACGGGCGGCTTCACGGCCTTCATCTGCTGGACGTTCCAGCCCGAGCACACGGTGCTGAAGGCCGAGAAAACCGGGTCCCACGAGTATCTTCGCATGCAGGCCTTGGCCCGGATCTTTTTGGACAATATCCCGAATGTGCAGTCAAGCTGGGTGACCCAGGGGCCGGCGATGGGACAGGTAGCCCTCAAGTTTGGCGCCAATGATTTCGGCAGCCTGATGATGGAGGAAAATGTCGTTTCCAGTGCGGGGACGAGCTTCCGCCTAACTTTGGAAGAGATGCGGCGACTCATCCGTGAAGCCGGGTTTGAGCCAAGGCAGAGAAACAATTCCTATGCGCTCATCGACGTCCCACCGCCCGGTTTGGTGGCTTAGGCAAATCTTTCAGATCGGTGCAGGCGGAAAGGGAGGCCCCGGCGGAGCGGGGCCCTACAGAATTGGTCGTTTAGGTTTACGGTTACGTTTATGAAATCTCGAGGGTGGAGGTTTCTGTGGGAACGCAGGCTCTGCGTCCGCGGCCCCAGGGCCCTCCAGAGCCATTTGCGGACGGGCTTATTCTTTGTAGCGGATGGCACGGCCGTTGGCTCCGCCGGCGGGCCCGGTGAAGCGGAAGCTGGTGTCCACCCGATCGAGAATCACCGCGTCGGCCTTCATCTTCCAAGCCTGCTTTTGCATCGACTCTTTCATGGACTCCTCATCGTCCCAAAGAAAAATTTGCGGAGCACTAACCAGTCCAATGACTTCGTAGGGCTTTTCCGGGCGATCCAGCAGCAAGGGCATTTTTTTCCAAGGCGCATTCGGGCCGTCCTCATCCGAGGAGGATGTTTTTTTGCGTTTATTGAGGTCTCTTCCAGAAGAGTCCTGGGCCAAGGCGTCCGAGAAGGTGAACGCGGACACCACGGTGAGGATCAGGGAGAAACGGAGAAGAATGTTTTGCATTCCGCGTTATTAAGGAGAACGAATCAGAAGACAAGGCAGATGGACGAAGTTTTTCCCAGTCCCTAAGGTTTGCGGATGGCGAAAAAGCTTTCTGGGATGGCCAAGCTGGGCTGGCTGGGCGTGGCCCTGATCGGGGCGGCTTCTTTGGGGGTGGTGGCGTTCGAGCGGGGAGAGCCGGTCAATGCCCTCTGGCTGATCGTGGCCACCGGATGTGTGTATGCCATCGGCTACCGATTTCACAGTGCCTGGTTGATGGCCACAGTGTTGACGATCGATCCCTCCCGCCAAACCCCGGCGGAGCGCCACGCCGATGGGCAGGACTTTGTGAAGACAAATCGCTGGGTTGTGTTTGGGCATCATTTCGCGGCGATTGCCGGTCCGGGCCCGCTGGTCGGACCGGTGTTGGCGGCCCAGTTTGGTTATCTGCCCGGGTTCCTCTGGATTCTGATTGGGGCGGTTTTGGGAGGGGCCGTGCATGACAGCATCATCCTTTGGCTGAGCCTGCGGCGGCGGGGCAAGTCGGTGGGACAGATGTTACGGGATGAGGTCGGGCCGGTGGCAGGCACGTTGGCGGTGGTGGGCCTACTGGGAATCATCACAATGCTGATGGCGGTGTTGGCCTTGGTGGTGGTGAAAGCGTTGGCCGAGAGTCCTTGGGGACTGTTCACCATTGTGCTCACCATGCCGCTGGCCTTGGCGATGGGGCTGGGAATGCGGGGGGCCAACGGGCAGAGAACGCTGGTTGTGACGGTTCTTGGCGTTTTGGGATTGGTAGGGTGCGTCTGGGCGGGAAGTTGGGCAGCAGCGACCCCGGTCCTCGCTGCAATGTTCACCTGGCCCTCGACCACATTGGCTTGGGCGATCATGGGGTATGGTCTGGCCGCCAGCGTCCTCCCGGTCTGGTTGCTGTTGGCCCCTCGGGATTATCTTAGTTCCTTCCTGAAAATTGGCACGGTGGCGGCGCTGGGCGTGGTCGTCGCTTTTTTGGCGCCCCAACTTGAGATGCCAGCGTTGACTCGCTTCATCGATGGAACTGGGCCGATTTTTGCCGGGCCGGTCTTCCCATTCTGTTTCATCACCATTGCCTGTGGGGCCATCAGCGGCTTCCACTGTCTGGTGGCTTCGGGAACCACGCCCAAGTTGCTGGCCAGTGAGGCGGATATCCGGCTGGTGGGGTATGGGGCGATGGTCACCGAGATGTGCGTGGGGGTGCTGGCCCTGGTGGCCGCCTGCGCGATGCCTCCCGGGGAATATTTTGCCATCAACCTGCGGGGGGAGCCGGCGGCGGTGGTCCAGAGGGTGACGGAACTAGGTTTTCCGGTAACCGAAAAGCAGATGGAGGATTTGGCCCGCTCGGTCGGGGAACATTCGATGATCGGGCGCACAGGGGGTGCACCCACTTTTGCCGTCGGCATGGCCCAGATCTTCGCCCGCTCCTTTGGTGGGTTGGGCCAGGCGGGCATGGCCTTCTGGTACCACTTTGCGATCATGTTTGAGGCCCTCTTTATCCTGACCACGATCGATGCGGGTACGCGCATCGGACGATTTCTCGTCCAAGAGGTTCTCGGCTGGATGTATCGGCCATGGGGACAGGTTCAGTCCTCCGTGGGGAATGTGCTGGGCAGCGTGCTGTTTGTGGCGGGTTGGGGATGGTTTCTTTATCAGGGCGTGGTCGACCCCGAGGGTGGGATCAACAGCCTTTGGCCGATTTTTGGCGTGGCCAACCAGCTGCTGGCGGTCATGGCGTTAGGGTTGGCGACCACCGTGCTGATCAAAATGGATCGGGCCCGGTTGGCCTGGGTGACGCTGGTGCCGCTGGCCTGGTTGGTCACCGTGACCTTCTCCGCCGGGTGGATGAAAATCTTTAGTCCCGATCCACGGTTGGGATTTTTGTCAGGGATGCAGCGGGCTACCGAAGCGGGCCAGACCAAGTTGGCGGCCGCCCAGGGCATCAATGCCGGCGTGACGGCCTTTTTCCTGATCCTTGTGGTGCTGGTGTTGGGAGCCTGTGCCCGAGTCTGGTGGCGGAAATTTAGCGGGCGGAGCGTTCCCAAATTGGTGGAGGAAAAAGCCTAGCGGAGACGATGGTCCCATCGGCAACTCCCCGTTTACCTTTAGGACCGGTTTGTCGGAGATTAGCGGGTGGTGAGATCGAAGTAGGCGATGGAGAGGGGGGGCAGTTTCGGAAGGGTAACGCCCGCCGTGATCAGATCTTTTGCTTTGGCGGAAATGGCGGAGGGTTTGGCGGAAAGCAAATCGGATCCCGTCAGGGTGACGTCCAGAGGAAGTTTGAGCAGCCGCGTGGCCTCTTCCGAGAATTTCAACCGGACATTCGGCGCTTCCTTGCTCGGGTTGAGGTTGGCCACCACGAGGAGAGACCTTTGGGAGACGGGATCATAACGAAGGAAGGAGTAGAGCCAGCGACCGGGCTCCTTTTTGCCATTGGCCACATCGTAAGAGGGATTATCGCGGTTGGCCGCATTCAGAGGAATGAAATTGCCTTGGGCCAACGCCGGATGGGTGAGGCTGTTGAGGAGACGACCATAAAAAGCGCGCAGTTCACGGTTCAGTTCAGGGAGACCCCCGCCGTCGTATTTTCCCTGGTTCATCCACTGGATCAGCGTGGGAACGGACCAGTAGTCAAAGAAGGTGGTGCGGCCTTTATCCAACTCGAAGCCGGCGGCACCCACATCGGCCGGCTCGCCGACCTCTTGGCCGTAGTACACCATGACGGGGCCCCGGGAGAGGCCGAAAAGGATTCCGGAAACCGGGCGACCGACGAGGGCCCCGTGTCCGCCCCAGTGTTTGGGTGAAACCTGAGGAGAGGCGACCCGCACCTCGTCGTGATTTTCCGCATACCGGACGGAGTTGTCCCCGACAAAACCGGCCCGACCGGCGCTGTCCAGGTCGTTGGCCCAAGCCTTGTCCTGATAGATTTCCATCAACCGTTTGTAGGCATCGTGACCGTAAACGGCGTCAAAACCGGCTTCCAGGAGGCTGGTGGGGTTGGATTTGAAGGGGGCGAGTTCGGGGTTGGCGTCGGGCACTTCCAAGCGGACATCGCCCTCGTAACATTCCGCATAGAAAAAGGTTTTGGGATTCCGCTCGCGGGCGCGAGCCAGGGCCCAATGCCAGAATTCCGAGGGCACAATGTGGGCGACGTCGCAGCGGAAGCCGTCCACACCCATCTCCTGCCAGTAGGCGAGGACGGTATCCATTTTTTTCCAGAGAGTGGGAATCGGGACCTCCGGGTGCTCGACGGTGGGGTGTTTGCGCTTCCCCTTGGCGCCCTGGGTGAAGTCGTACCCGTAATTGAATTTAATCGTCTCGTACCAGCAGTCTTGGCTGGGCAACCAGGTGTTTTGGTTGTCCCCGGTTACGCGGGCGCGCTTGGACTCGGCGGGAAAGAGGCCGTCGATTTGTTCCTTCAGGCCGGGGAAACGATTTGCCTTATCCTCCCAAATGACCTTGGTGGTGGGGGTCAGAGGCTCTTTTTTCTTGGGGTCAAAAGTGGCTAGGCGCAGAGGCGGCCCCTCAGAGCTGCTCTTAAGGTAGTAAAAATCATCCGAGGAGAAAAATTCCGTGCCCTTGTCGTCTTTGCCGAAGTCCCGCTCCGGGTGAACCACCGAGGCATGGCTTCGGGCGACATGGTTGGGCACAAAATCCATAAAGATCTTCAGGCCGTGTTTCTTGGCCCGGGCAAGCAGTGCCTTAAATTCCTCAATTCTTTTGGCCGGGTCCACGGCGTAGTCCGGGCAGACGTCGAAATAGTCCCGGATGGCGTAAGGACTGCCGGCGATACCCTTTAAAAGGTCGGGATCATCGGGGGGCAATCCGATGGAGGAGTAGTCGCGGGTGGTGGCTTGACGGAGGACGCCGGTGACCCAGACGGCGTCGAAGCCAAGTTTTTTGAGCGAGGCGAGGGCCGGATCGTTCAGGTCGGCAAACTTACCGCAACCGTTCTGTTCGTAGGTGCCGTTAGGAATCCGGTTGGTGTTCGTGTTGCCGAACAGGCGGGGAAACATCTGGTAGATCCGCAACTTGCCGGCACCCCGTGGCACCAAAGTCGAGGTGGCGGGTTTTTGGGTCGCGGTCGCCGGGACGGCGAAGGAAAGATAATGAGAAATGTACCGGTCATTTTCTCCGGGAAAGAGATAAGGATCCGTGGAGTCAACGACACGACCCCAGCCTCCGTTGGCGGACATGTCCTTGAGGGCGGCGGCCACGCCAAGAGTTCCTTGCGGACTGGCCCAGGCGCGGGGGATCTGCAGCTCCAAAGAGCCGTTTGAACCGTCCGTGAGTTTTACCCCGGCAGGACTCTTGGCCTCGGGGGTGAGGCCGAACCCGTTGAATTTACGGAGGGAGACTTTGGGCTCGCTGGAGGGCCGAACGAGAAGAATATGATCCGCCTGAAAAGGGAGGAAAAGGGTGGAGCCAGTTTTGTTCTGGCCGAAGGGCACCAAACCGGCCCCGTCCGGGCCGGAGGAGGTGGCAACGATCAGCAGGGGCTTAGAGGATTCATTCAGCTTACCGAAACGAAGGGTGAGGGAATCCGGTCCGGGCCCGGCGACGAGTTCCACGGGCAAGGCAGCCCGGGCCCAGGAGATGGTACAAAGAAAAAGGAAAAGAAACCGGAGCATCGGAAAATTATAAAAAAACCCCCGAGGCGGGGAAGCCGAATCGGGCGACTATCGGAGAGATCGGGCGGTGAAGCGGGCGCGGAGAGAAATATGCCGCGTTTCGGGAAGGATGAACTTTTTCAGCTCCAGTTCGATCCAGGGAAGCCGGAAGGACCGGCAGGCGGAATGGGCCAGATCGGCGGCGAGGCGTTCCAGCAGTTTGCGTGGAATCCGGCGGGCTTCGGCCGAAAGAACCCGGCTCAAGGCATGGTAGTCGACAGTTTTACGGAGGTCGTCCGTGGCGGCGGCCTTGGCGAGTGAGGGAACAGGAAAGACGACCGTACAGAGTACCCGCTGGGGCTTGCGCCGCTCGGCATCCGGCACGCCCAAGTGACAGCTTAGCTTCAGGTCGACGAGCGAGAGGGTGGCAGCCACAGGTTCGATTACGATGAGGGTAAGACTGCCGCCCGGGGGCGACGGAGAAGGGCGAAGATAATGAACGCGATTTCCACCAGGGCGAAGCCGGCGACATAGGATTGGCCTCCGGAGCCGAAGCCGTAGCTGTGGAGGCCCTTGCCCAGGACGAAGTTTACGCCGTACCAGGCCATGAGGATGGTGAGGAAGGCGGCGATGGAGCCCACCGCGAGGCCGTAGCCCGTCCACCATCCGGCAAGACGACCGTGCAGGAGGACCACATAGGATAAAAACGCGACCAGCGACCAGGTCTCCTTGGGATCCCAGTCCCAGAACCGGCCCCAGGAGTAGTTGGCCCAAACGCCGCCAAGGATCACGCCGATGGCGAGGAGCAGGATCCCAATCTGGAGGGAACGATAAAGGTGGAGCACCCCCGGGTCCTCGTTTGGCAGGGCGGAGTTTTTGCGAATCGCGCCCACCACCAAAAAATGTCCCAACGCGGCGGCGAGGGCGAAGGCCCCGTAACTCAGAGTCACCGTGAGGACGTGGGTGGTCAGCCAGAAGTTGCTCCGCAGGACCGGCACGAGTGGATTCATGGCCGGGTCAAGAACGGCGGGCTGTAGATCCGAGGCGATCAGGGCGAGGATCACCACGGGCGAGGCAGCGAGGAGATAGGCTTGGGAGCGGTGTCGGAAGGAGAAGATTAAGGCGAAGAGGGCGGTGCCAAAGGCCACCCAGAGAATGCTTTCGTACATGTTGGTGACCGGCGGCCGTCCAGCGAGCCAGACGCGCAGAGCGATGCCGCCCACCATCAGGAAAAATCCGGCCAGCGCCAAGAGCCAGCCCAGGCGGAGGCCAAGACCCGCAACGGACTTTCCTGCGGCCAACAGGCAAACGGCGGATAGGAGCCATGCCACCCAGGCCCAGCGGAACGGGTGGAAGTTGAAGTAGAAGGATTCAGCCCGGAGTTTGGTGGGGGAAAATTCACCGCGGGACTGAAGTTGGTGAATGGTGTCAGAGGGCTGAAAGGGAACTGGGGCCCAAGCAGCCTCGGGGCGGGACCCCTCGGGAGGTGGCATCATGCGGAAGGCTTCCCCGGAGCGAAGGGAGGAGAAGATGGCGAGACGCATGCGGACCGTTTGGGCGGCGGAAGCCAAAGGAGGTACAGGAGTGGTGGTGCCGGAGGCGCGGGCGGCATCGGCCTCGCCGGCCAGTTGCGATAGCCGGGGCAGGGCGTTGAGTTGCTGGAAACTGTAAAAGCGCCCGGCACCTTCCAGGCCGATTTCTTTCCGCAACGACGCGTCATCGAGCAGGATCACCGGCTGGTCCTCCCAACCCGCCGGGTATTGCCAAAGAGAGAGAAGGAACTGGCGGGAGCCAAGCCGGCCGTGATTCGGCACAGAGACAGTGGTTCGTCCCGTGAGAGAGGCAGTCATTTCCTGAGTGAACCCGAAGAAGGGTTTCACCCGGCCACGGTGCTGGATAGCGAGAGAGTCGTAGGTCGGGTCGTTTTCCGCCACAACAACCTCGGCTTGGCAGAGCCAAGGAGAGAGGCAGGCCCCGAGGGCGAGGAGAAGTGAAAGGCGTTTCATGTGCCGGTCGAATTTTGGTTGCGGAGATAGAACATGGAGAAGATTCCGGCGACAACAAGGAGGGAGCCGGACCATTTCAGCATCCAGCCGGGATCATAAAGAACCTGCAGGGTGGTGCGGTTGAGGTTTTGGGGATCCCAGCCGGCCTGGGAGAATTTGTAGGAGAGGCCGGTGATCTGCGGCCAAATTCCGGGAGGGAAGGTGGCGGGTTGGTTCATTTGCAACTGGGCGGGCACTTCGAGGTTTTGTTTCTCCTCGGCAAAGGTGACGGACGCGAGGAAGTTGGCCGGCTCGTCGGTGCCGGGATCACGCGGGACGGCAAACTCGTCGAGGCGGACGGTGAAAGGAAGAGGTTGGAGTTCGAGTCCAAAACCAATCCGGGAAGCGGCGCCTTCCGTCTGAAGAATCGCCGACGTGCCGGAGGCGATCCAGCGGGGCGGCCCTTCCTGCCCGGACGGCGTGCGGAGGCGGGCATGGATGGCGGGACGACCGGGGCGGGGATCGGAAACCGGCAGGGGGGCGGTGACCGTCTCGACGCGGGCGGACGGCTCCCAAGCGACGAGGCGGGCCGACCATCCCCGCCATCCGGGCGAAAACTTTTCCCCGACCCGAACTTCGCCGGTGGCCGGCTCTTCACTCCCAGATTGTCCCCGGAACCGCACGGTTCCGGGCACGGATCCCGGAGCAAGCAGCAGTTTGGCAGGGGCTGTCGGGTCGGCGACGGAGCCCTCCAGCATGACCAAAACGGCAGGATTATCCGGGCGATCACCATTCGTAGCGGGTTGTCCGTCCCGAAGGACCAGATTGGGCCAGTAGCGAGCAGCGAGAACCTGAGTGCCGTCGGGATCGACGAGAGTGCGCTCCAGGATTTCCGATAGACGGTAGACTTCGCCTGAGCCGTCGGGGCGAAGAATTTCCAGTTCCATGGGCCCTTCCGGGGTGCGAGAGCCGACAAAAAAGCGGTAGCCACTGGAGATGCCGGCGGTGTTGTGGACGATCGGATGGGAAGGGTCTTGCGCCAGAACCATCTGGGTTTCGCGGTAGGCGGGGCGCTTTTCCGGTTCCTCGGCGAGAGTGGATTTAAACTCCAGGACCGCCAAGTTGCCCAGATCAAGACGGGGAAAGCTGCCTAGGGTGAGGGAGGCGGGGATGGGTTCCGGACCGAAGGGGCCGCTCAGTTCCAAGGTGAGGCCCGGTTGGCCGGTGGCAGAATCCGGCGTGAGCACGGCTTTTTCATGCGAGCGGCGGGTGAAGCCGTCCACGACAAGGCGAACTTCCGATCCCGGAAGGGGAAGAAGACGTGGCCGATCCGGTTGCGGCGGGCGGACCTCGGGATCAAAAGGGGTGGAAAACAGTTGCCCGGTCGCGGGGCTTTCGACGGTCAGGCGGGGACGGTCGAGCAGAATTTCGCGGGAGGGCGGCGCGCCTTTCAAAAGGTCCACCGAACCCTCAAATCCCTTCGAGCGCCCGAGCAGGGCCCCGGCTAACAGCACCAGGATGCCGGCGTGGGTAATCACGAAACCGGCATGACGGCGTTCCCAAGGCCAGCGGGTCGCCGCGGAGCAGGTGAGGTTAAGGGCCAAGAGCAGGAGCCAGACGTTAAACCAAGGAGCATTATAGACATAGGCGCGGGCCACGCGGGCGCTAAAGCCGGACTCAAGAAACGTGGCCACAGCGCAGACACCGGCGAGGCTCAGAAGAAGAAGAATGGCCAAATCGAGGGAGCCCAGAGCGTAGGCGGAGCGCCAAATCCAAGAGCGGGCGGATCTTTCTTCGGCCAACTTTTTGCGAGCTTCCTTCGAAAGCATGCAGAAAGCATAGGGGATAGAAGGGGCGGGACAAGGGAGCCGGTTGCCCTCAAGTTATTCCCCGCCCATTCGCCGGGGGGAAGGTCAGGAGTCGTCAAAAGCCGGTCCAGGGCCAAATGATTTCATGGTGAAGCTTTTTGGCTTTCTCAGCCTCATGCTGGTCATGGTGTTTCCTTCCGGCGCGGAGGAGGCGGTGGGTCTTCATCCGGTTCGACTGGGGAAAAAATTCGGATTCGTTAATGCGGAGGGAAAGATGGTGTTTCCCGCCGATCTGGATTGGGCTTGGCCCTTCACCGAGGGCAGGGCCGGGGTGAGACAGGGCCGAGACTGGTTTTTAGTGGATGATAGGGGGAATCGTGTCGGGACGGGGAGATATGACTGGGTGGGCCCTTTTTGTGAAGGCGTGGCCCCTGCCCGGTTGGGCAAGCAGTGGGGTTTTGTGAGCCGGGACGGAAGCTGGAAGATCGAGCCCTACTTTTCCGATGCCCGTCCCTTCCGGAGCGGGGTGGCGGCAGTGCAAGTGGGAGGAAAGTACGCCATCGTGGATAAAACCAGCTGTTTTGATGGGCTCGTGGGAGTGGATCTCGCGCCGCCGCTTGGCGATCGGCTGTCTCCCGCGGCGTCCGGCGGAAAATGGGGTTTGATCGATCTGCAGGGAAGTTTTGTGGCCGATCCGGCCTACGATGAAATTCGGGAGGCCGCCGAGGGTCGGATCCCCTTCCGGCTGGGCACAGCCTGGGGTTTCCTGGACCTACTGGGCAAAGTTTGCGTGGAGCCCCGCTATCTGGCGGTCGATGCATTTCGTTCCGGCTGGTCCCGGGTCACGCTTTTTTCCGGCAAATCTGGTTTTGTGGATCTGCAGGGAAATTTTGCGGAGCATCGCTTGGTGGGGGGTGTTCCCAGCGTTGCTGGGCCCTAAGCCCACAGTCCAAGTCTAGCCTAGAGCTCGATTTCCTGATTCTGCCGCGCAAAAGCGGCTTGGATGCCCTGTTTTTGGCCAGCGGCGATCAGCTCGTCCTCCATCTGCTCCAAGTGAGAATCGGCATGGCCGGGATCGAAATGGGTTACCAGGAGACGCTTCGCCTTGGCGATGGCGGCTTCCTGCAGGCAGAGGGAGGGAGTGCCATGTCCCCAGCCGCGCCGCTTTTCATGCTCCTCATCGGTATATTGGCCGTCACAAATCAGGAGATCGGCTCCCCGGGTCATTTTGAGGAGTGGACTGGCGGGATCGATGGGGGGTTCATTGTCTGTGGCAAAAACGAGGGAGCGTTCGCCCCCGGTTCCGGGACCGTCCAAACGGTAGGCGAAGCATCCACCCGGATGCCGGGTGAGAGCGCTTTGCACCCGCAGGACGTCCTTACCGGACGCAAATTTCATCTCCTCGCCCGCCTGCACCTCCCGGAAGAAAAATTTGGCCTTCAGCTCCGGAAATCCTGCGGGAAAGTAAGGAGCCTCCTGCTGGGCGTGCAGGGCCTTCTGAATGATATTGCCGGACGGGCTGCCGGGGAGGCGGGGTGAGAGCACCTCGATGGTGATGCCTTCCATGTAGGCGGGGGCGAAGAAGGGAAAGCCCTGGAGGTGGTCCCAGTGGGCGTGGGTGAAAAGGATCGTGTAGTTCTTTCGGCCCGCCCGGAGCCACTGGAAGCCGGCGCGCCGGATTCCCGTACCGGCGTCGATAATGAGGAGGCCGTCCTGGCCCCAGGAGACGCTGACGCAGGTGGTGTCTCCGCCATATTCGTCGGTGGGCGTTTGGGGATTGGAAGGCGTGGGAATGCTGCCGCGGGTGCCCCAGAACGTGAACTTCATGCCTTCCCTTTTTCCCTCGGAAGGGGGCGAGCGAGAAGCAGGATATTTTTTCCGCCGGTCCGTTTTCTTTCCACGCGGGGGAAGCCCTCCCGGATGATCAGGCTGCCCCAGCCCCCGGTCCCCAGCTCCCCGGGCTGGCGGGCCGGAGCGTGCGCGGGATCGTAGGCGTGGCCTTGGTCGATCAGGCGGAACGCCAACTCGGCCGGTCCATGTTCGACCTCAATGCGGACCCAGCCCGGCCGGCCGGAGTACGCGTGGAGGTGAATGTTCGCGAGGGCCTCATCCACTCCAGCCAGCATCCGGGTCGCCTCGGTTTGGTTGAAGCCGGCGTGCCGGGCCCATTTTTCCGTCAAGGCGCGCAGGCCATGGAGGCGTGGCGGAGCGAGCTCGATCTCGAGCACGGCTTCGGGGGCAGAAGAAGCCGGGTCCACGGGGATCAGTCGTTGGGAATCGGAGCGGGGACCGGTTTATCGCTGTTGATGATCTTTTCCTCGGAAGGCAACCGCGGGACAGGGCCACCGAAGACCAGGCGCCAAGGCTTACGGGCGACGGTGCCGACAAAGGTTTTGCCGTAGGTCGAGATTACTTTGAAGTTATCCAGGACGACCCGGAGGTCGGTGACGATCTTGTTGAAGGCCTCCTGGTTTTTGGCGATGAGATCGTTCGCTTGGTCGAGGAGCTGCTTGCCAGCGGTCATGACCTCGTCAAGGGAGGCGGAGCGTTTGGCATAAAGAATGGTGCCGGGGGCGATGCCCGGGTTCGTGACGGGGCCGGGCTCAAGGTTCAGATACTTTTCTCCCAAGACGGTGTCGGCGGTGATGGAGGCGGTGGTGCCGACCCGCAGTTGCGGTAGGGAGTGGTGGATGTCGGCGACGACGCGGATGGCGCATTCGGGGGAGACCTTCAGCCGCTCGTCGTCGGTGAGGGGACGAACCGCGCGGATGCGGCCGACGCTGGCGCCCGCGTACCGCACCTCCGCCTGTTTGTCCAAGCCGACAGCGGAAGGCAGATCGATGGTGAGGGTGGCCCGGGGACTGGTGAGGTGAGCCCCGGAAACGGCCAAGGACAGGGCGGCAAGCATGACGACGCTGCAGACAATGACGGCAGCGGCTACAAAGAAGTCGGCGCGGAAAGCTTTCATGGGTGGGAGGAAGTTAGATTCAGCCGTCTCCGAGGAGGTGTTTCAAGTACTCATCTTGGGCCATGCGAAGAGGGATCGGACCATCCGCCTCACCGCGGACGAACTGCTGGAGGAAAGGATCGGAATTTTTGCGGATCTCCTCGGGGGTGCCCTCGGCCACCACCTGTCCCTGCCGGGGGCCGTTCCCGAGCATGAGAATGCGAGTGGCGATCCGAAAGACGCTGGTCATATCGTGGCTGACCACCACGGCGGTGGCACCGATCTTGCGGGTGCCATCGAGGGTTAGTTGGTCGACCACGGCGGTCATCACGGGATCGAGCCCCGAGGTGGGTTCGTCGCTGAAAAGAATCTCCGGATCCAGCGCCATGGCGCGGGCCAAGCCGACCCGTTTGCGCATGCCGCCGCTGAGTTCGGAGGGCATGAAGTTTTCAAATCCGGTCAGGCCGACAAGCTCCAATTTCATCTTCACAATCATTTCGATGAGCGAGGGATCGACGTCGCTATGTTGGCGGAGGGGGAGGGCGATGTTTTCCCCGACGGTCATGGACTGAAAGAGAGCTCCGAACTGGAAGTTCATTCCGAAGCGAAGGCGGATCCGGTCCATTTCGAACGGATCCATCCGGGTAATATCCTCGCCGAAGAGATGAATCGATCCGGAGGTGGGCTTCTGGGCACCGATGAGGCAACGGAGCAGGGTGGTTTTGCCGCAACCACTGCCGCCCATGATCACGAAAGTTTCACCGGCGCGGACCTGAAAGCTAATGTTGTCGAGGACGCGGCGGTCGCCGAAGACCTGGACCAGATCACGAGCCTCGAGAATGACCTCCCCGGCCTTGAAAATCTTTTTCGGGCCGGAGCCGACTTTTCTGGGGGCCTCTCTCATAGCACGAAGAAGAAAAGGCCGGTTAGAGCCGCATCCGCGATGATGATCCAAAGAATGGAATAAACGACAGAGGCGGTGGTAGCCCGGCCCACGCCTTCCGCGCCGCCGGTGACGCCGAGTCCCTGATAGCAGGCGATGGTGATGATGAGGTGGGCAAAGACGACGCTTTTGATCAGGCCGGAATAGAGGTCCCAAAGCTCGGGCCGTTGGACGGCGCGGGTAATGTAAAAGGTGGAAGTCATATCCAAGGTGCCGACGCAGACCGCCCAGCCTCCGGCCAGACCGACACAGTTTCCGAAGACCGTCAGGATGGGCAGCATGATCATGAGGGCAAGGTAGCGGGGGACGACGAGGATCCGGGTCGGAGAAATGGCCATCACCTTGAGCGCCTCAATCTCCTCGTTGACCTTCATGGTGCCCAGTTCGGCGGCGACGGCGGAACCGCTCCGCCCCACCACAATGATGGCGATGAGCAGGGGGCCGAGCTCGCGAAGGAGGCTTAGGGAAACAAGATCAGGAATGAAGGCGTTGGCGCCCAGTTTTCCCAGTTCCGTGGAGGCCTGCATGGCAAGGATAAAGCCGACGCTGAGCGCGACCAGGCTGGCCATGGGCAGGGCCTCCACGCCGATGCGGATCATCTGCCGCAGGGTGAGGGAGGGGGAAAGAACGCGGGGGTTGGTCAGGCCCCAAAGCAGGAAGCTGTAAATGCGGGCGTTGAGGGTGACGTAACCATCCCCCTCCACGCGCCGCAGGGCATCAACGATGAATCTCAAGAGGAGGCGAGGGACTTCAGGGCTTCAGCCTCGGTGGGAAAGATGGAAAAGACCTCGGTCAGACGAACCAGCTCGATGGAGCTGCGCACGGAGAGGTTGAGGCAACAGAGGCCGAATTTGCCCTGGTAAGTGCGGGCGGACTGGTAGTACTCGATGAGGGTGGCGAGCCCGGAGGAATCGATATAGGCGACCTCCGCGAAATTCAGGAGCAGGCGCGGGGTTTTTGCCTGGGCCTTGGCTTTCAGGGAGGTGCGCAGGGTGGGGGAGACATGGAGGTCGATCTCGCCTTTGACGGAAAGGACCAGCACACCCTTATCGGTTTTTTCCAGAATCTCCATGGAGGTAGAAGCATAAAAGCAAGGGATCGGTTTGCCCAAGATGAAAGAGGGACTTTTGCGCTGGTCGTGGGGATGGATTGGGTAGATTGTTGGCCCCCGTGAACCTTTTGAGTTTTTTCCGTCTCCCCCCTTTAGATCCGAAGCTCAAAGTGGTCGGGGCGACCGCCATTTTTAAGGACTGCACCCGCCAAGAGCTGGAGGTTCTGAAGCTCTAC
>JACCDW010111653.1_pt1 | contig 30711 bp, 31 predicted proteins | sample 7449781 | NCBI WGS metagenome assembly JACCDW01 (sample SAMN15323449, study PRJNA562643) | freshwater metagenome | isolation source: river surface water | place: USA:Blue River Watershed | collected 2017-08-18
ATGAATAGCTCTGACCAATGCTAGTCGTACATTAAAATTACGGATTTGCATCTTATATCGTATCCATCGCTGAATGTAAACTACCTTTGTAATATTATCATCTTCTAAAAATGGACAATCCGAGCAATACAATTCTTGCAATCCCACAATATTAGGAATTTCGGTCAACAAATAGCAATAAGAACAAATCAATCTTTGCAAACCTGTAATATTGGGAATGCTTGTTAGGTTGGGACAATAAGAACAATACAATACTTGCAAACCTACAATATTGGGAATACTTGTTAGTTTAAGACAATAAGAACAGTTCAATCTTTGTAAGCCTACGATATTGGGAATTTGGGTTAGTTCGAGGCATCCAGTACAATACAATCGTTGTAAGCCTACAATATTAGGAATTTCTGTAATATTAGGACAATCCAAACAGTTCAATTCTTGCAATCCCATAATATTGGGAATACTTGTCAGATTAGGGCACCTAATACAACATAACCTTCGCAGTCCTGCAATGTTAGGAATACTTGTTAACTTCAGACAATAGGAACAATCCAATCGTTGTAAGCCCACAATATTAGGAATACTTGTTAGATTAGGACAGCCGGAACAATCCAAGTTTGTCGAACCATTTAAATGGTCGCCCCTGCAGATAATACACATTTTTATAGTATTATAATAAATTCATATTTAAAAATTAAAATACTGAGTAATAACTCATACAGATGTTAAGTAGGTCCGGATGAATATCTCTGACCAATGCTAGTCGCACATTAAAATTACGTATTTGCATCTTAGATCGTATCCATCGCTGAATGTAAACTACCTTTGTAATATTATCATCTTCTAAAAATGGACAATCGGAACGATACAATCGTCGCAGTCCTATAATGTTAGGAATTTCGGTCAACAATCGACAACCCGAACAACACAATCCTCGCAATCCTGCAATATTCGGAATTTCCCTTATATTGAGGCAGCCCGAACAGCGCAATATCTGTAAGCCCGCAATATTAGGAATACTTGTCAGCTTAGGACAATAAGAACAATCCAATTCTTGCAATCCTACAATATTGGGAATACTTGCCAGATTAAGACACCCCATACAGTTCAATCTTTGTAAGCCTACAATATTAGGAATTTCTGTAATATTAGGACAATAGGAACAGTCCAACTCTACTAACCCCTCCAAAGGGTCGCCCCTGCAGATAATACACATGTTTTATCGTATAATAATAAATTCATATTTGACATATCTTACATATGCGGAAGTGCCATAAATGGCGGACTTCTAGGTGTATCTTCCGATGCCCCAGATAGACTGACGGTAGATGAATTTAAAGGGCTATCTATATATCCCATAATCATCACATATTCATTATTGAGAGAATCAATGCGATTTTGAAGTTTCTTCTTATACCCGTTTAGCTTAAAATCTAATGAATTACCCACCCGATGTAAATCACGCGTCGCATTGGTTAATTCTCGATTCAGCTTATCTATTCGTAGTTCTATTGATTTTTTCTCAGCTTCTAATTGTTTATACCCAGTTGTTTTCTCGGTGAGTATTTGATTTTCTAATTCTATAATACGAGCAGCCAAATTTGTTAACTCATCAATGCCCTTTGCCGATCTCAATTTATTACGTAAAGATCTGATGGATACATTATGTTTATTGATAGTATCAAATTTAGGTAAATCTTTTTTTGTTAAAGGCTTACTCATTTCGATGTATATTTTATAACATTGAATTATATTTTATAGTATAACATAAAATGGACTCTAAACAACTATCCAATCTCAAAAAAGTATCCGAAGACGCCAAAAAGCCGATTGTTATACACGATCTGCAAGAGATTTGCAAACAAAAAGTATTAGTTAACAGAATTACCCGGGAGTTTCTGAAAACGCAGATACAATCTTCCGAACAGTCCTTACAATTACAGAAATACTATATTCAAAATACAAGAGAAAAGCTTGATATGGTCGATAGATTAATTGAGTTATATGAAAAACAATGTGGTATATTTGATACTCTTGCGCAGGAGGAATGTCTAAGTATTTATAAAGATCTGAATGAATTGAACGTTCCACCTCCCGAGATCGTAGTGTTGCTAAAAACATTAAACGTTCTTGACGACAAAATGAAGGATTTATCAAGTAAGATAGATTATTTCTCCGCTCGAATCCCCGATGAACAGGTTGGAATACAATACACCATTAAAAAAAATGTATCAGAAAATACATGCGCGCGAGATTTTCTAAATCCGCCAAGTGATGAATAATCTAGAACTATACAAATAAAAGAAGTATCTTTCAAATATAAGGATTCGTATGAATTAAGACGGCTAAAATCCATCCGATAAATAAATCACTGGTATAATGATCTCCCACTGCAAGATTAGTATATATTTGTGCGATGCCTAGCCAAACAGCTATATTTTTTTGATAACATTCACCGTGTTGTAATATATCACATACGAGCAACCACGCAAGTCCGGCATGCCCGCTAATAGTTAAATCAGAACAGCTAGAATTGGCTCCCCATAATAACCCAGTATCTAAGTTATATTTATGATGATAATATCTATAAGAAACAAATCCTTGTGTTGTTGATATACTGACCAAACGTATACCATAAAATACTATTAATTTATTTAATATGGCGGACATGACGTCATCGGTATATATCGTACACCATAGTGCGAGAGTTATCGATAAAATAATATTGGGAATCAAATGATAATTAGCGAGCCAGCAGCTGACATGAGAATAATATATGTCGTATGCTGGGATCATTAATATTCTTTTTTGCCTACATCTTTTATCACTCAGTTTGGTTATTTCAATAGTGGCATATAAGACTACGAACAGTCCTACAAATTTACTCCATAAAAACAACATCTATGCCATAAATTATACTATTTTAGATTTTCATTTTAGATCATTTTCATTTTTGAAATTTATATAACTCTATATATAAACCCTATACACATAATATATGGATAATTCTACGAATATATCGCCAAAGAACGCAATGGATAATTTTCAGGATGATGAAGTTATGTTTGTTATAACTCGTACTGGGCGGCGAGAGCCGCTCGATACTAATCAAATTACTAGAAGATTACAAACTCTCATCAATCGTAGTCCCAAGATACCTCATGTAAACCCATACGAACTTATGTTAGAAGTGTGTAAAGGTCTAAAATCCGGCATCACAACTTATGAAATTGATGAATATGCCGCAAATGCATCCGCAAGCCTTAGTATTACTAACCCGTATTATCTAAAAATTGCCGGACGTATTGCTATTGACAATCACCAAAAGAATACACAGCGTAGCTTTGTTGATAAAATGCGTAAGTTGTATCTTAATCAGGATGACAATGGGGATATTCATTCCTTAATTTCATCGGACTTCTTTAAATATATTGAAGAGCATCAAGACTTTCTGGAGAAAACTCTCGACTACAATCGGGATTTCGCACTAGATTTCTTTGGCTTTCAGACATTTATTCGTAGTTATTCCATGAAGGTCGCCGATCAACCGATCGAACGCCCACAGGATATGTTTATGAGAACCGCCGTCGATCTGCATATGAATACTAGGAGTAACCTTGAGGATGAAATGCAAGATATAAAAAACACATACGATGCACTGTCTAGTAAACTATATACTCATGCATCACCGACTTATTACAACTCTGGTTCTAATCGTCGTCAATATGCCAGTTGTTTCCTACTGGGAACTAAAGACTCGCGTGAAGGTATTATGAAGACCGCCGACCATATTTCTGAGATTTCTAAATGGTCGGGCGGTATAGGTGTGCATATTAATTGCCTTCGCGGTACAGGTTCTAAAATTCGCGGCACCAATGGCAGATCCTCCGGTATCGTACCTTGGCTTAAAATTTACAATGAGGTTATGAAAGGGTTCAATCAAGGCGGGCGTCGCCCTGGTAGTGCCGCATTCTATCTAATGCCGCATCATCCGGATATTATGAAATTCATTGAAATTAACAGGAACGGCGGTGCCGAAGAACTACGTGCCAGAGATATTTTTACAGCTCTGTGGGTTCCGGATATCTTTATGGAGCGGGTCAAAGCCGGTGAATTGTGGTCTATGTTTGATCCGGACCGGTGCGGTGATCTCTCAGACTATACCGGAGAAAGCTATCGTCGTCGATATCTCGAACTTGAGGCAAAGAAAATGTATACTTCCCAAATTCCAGCCCGGAAAATTTGGGAAGCTGCAATGGAAACAAACAGCGACGTAGGTCGTCTATATATCTGTTTTGCCGATAACGCTAACAAAATGTTTATGCAAAAAAATCTAGGAATTGTCAAATCGTCCAATTTATGCGTTTCGGGCGAAACGGTTATTCTTACGGAAAATGGATATAAGGACATCAAAACATTAGCTGAAACGAATAATGGTCAACATATCATTTGGAATGGGTTTGAATTGACAAAGGCTCAATTTGCTAAAACCGGTAGTAACAAAAAACTACTTAAAATAACGTTCTCAGATGGCGTTGAACTAAAATGCACACCGGAACATAAGTTTGCCCTATTCCATAGTTATCATAACCCTTCTCAATATATAGAAGCATCTGCTAAAGCTCTGAAAGTCGGCGATAAATTAATGAAGCACGACTTTCCCGAATTAGAATACGGCGATTCTAATTTTAATTATCCGTATACACATGGATTCTTTTGCGGTGATGATACTATGGGTTATCCTGATCCGGATAATGTAATCTGCCAGCGCACAGCCGAATACAAATTTGTCGATTTATACCATGAGAAGAAACAGCTGCTTCATCATATGGAATATGATACATATATAGAATTTGAAGGATCTGATAGATATCGACTGACATGCTTTAGCGATATGCCTGCTAAATTCATCGTTCCTATCGATAAGAGTAAAGATGTTCGTCTTAAATGGTTATCTGGTTATTTAGATGCTAATGGATCATTCGCGAAGAATGGCGATGTCTGGTCTTTGCAAATATCTAGTATTGAAAAGGATTTTCTGATGAAGGTTAAATTACTATGTAACACCTTAGGAGTCAATCCTCTCCTGCACATGGCAAGAAGCGCCGGGCAGCCATTATTACCCGATGAATGCGATGGTTCAAAATATCATAACACTAAAACCTGTTATAGACTATGCTTTTCGGCAGAAGACTCTGGAAAATTATATACATTAGGGCTACAAACCCATAGACTACAATGGAATAATAAGCAATGCCAGACGATGTCTGAAAAACAATATATTTCAGTCAAGTCGATAGAAAAAATAGAACAAGCAGAAGATACTTATTGTTTCAATGAACCAACAATTCATATGGGTATTTTCAACGGCGTTTTAGCTATGAATTGTTCAGAAATCTACTTATACTCAAACGACAAGGAATATGCAGTATGTATTTTAAGTTCTCTAGCACTTCCAACATATGTGCTAGATGGCTATTCAGCCGATGAAATACAACAACCCGAAGAAACGCGGCGCAAACTCAATCATGAGTTCCCCGTAAACCCGTATTTCGATTTCCGTAAACTTATCGAAGTGGTCAAGATGGTAACAACCAATCTTAACTTAATCATAGACAAGACATACCACCCACTGGAGGAGACGAAGCGAGGAAATGACAGACATCGTCCGATTGGTGTAGGTGTTCAAGGATTGGATGATTGTTATGCCAAAATGCGCATGCCCTTCGCATCGCCTGAAGCTCATGTATTAAACAAACAAATATTTGAAGCCATTTATTTTGCAGCTACTACACAGTCTACTGTATTAGCTAGACGCCAATATCAAAAATATCAGAAGTCTATTAAACTAAACGGTAGCGTATCTATCCCAGAATATTCGCCCAACTCCTATGAGATTACACAAAAAATATATACCGATGTAAAGGATATTCCACAGAATGTTGGGTCCTATCCATCTATGACATGGAATGGCGGGTCTCCCATCGGAAACGGTGTATTTCATTGGGAGTTGGCTGGGCTTAAGCCCGATCAACTTAGTGGTATGTTCGATTGGGAATCTCTGAGGGAGCATGTTAAAACATTTGGTGTTCGTAATTCATTAACAGTGGCTGTTATGCCAACCGCCTCGACATCGCAATTACTTAGTAGTAATGAATGCGTAGAGCCGTATACCTCAAATATCTACAAACGCAACACGATTGCAGGTGAATATATCGTTGTTAAAAAATATCTAATGGAAGACATGTATCGTCTAGGACTATGGAACGCAAATATGAAAGATTATCTCTTAGCCAGTAATGGTTCGATTCAATATATCGATGGTATTCCTGATGATCTTAAAAAGTTATATCCGACCGTATGGGAGATTAATCAGGAAGTCCTTGTACAACAAGCCATCGATCGTCAGCCATTCGTAGATCAGGGGCAAAGTCTTAATCTATACGTCGATGATCTAAATATGAATATCTGGAATAAGCTGATGTTTAAAGCATGGAAGGGCGGGTTGAAGACTGGCAAGTATTATCTCCATACAAGGGCTGCTGTAGCACCTCAGAAATTTACCATTGATCCATCAAAACAGGAAGAGATGCGCAAACTACTGGAAAAAAATACTATGAAACACGGAACGGCATTCCTCGAACCGTTAAGGGATGTGTGCGAGGTGTGTTCATCGTAAAGCATCGTTCATGTGATTTTCTTTTTTATTGTGGCGGAGGTCTATACTGCATTTGCGGCGATCCATACTGGAATTGCGGCGGCGGTCTATACTGCATTTGTGGCGATCCATACTGCATTTGCGGCGGTCTATACTGCATTTGCGGCGGTCTATACTGCATTTGCGGCGGAGGTCTTCCCCATTGCCGACCCATATTATTTACATCACGCTCGAGCATATATCCCTTGTAGGCGCCGACCGCTATAGCCCCGCAAATAGCCGTCGCAACTAAATACCAAATTTTGGTAAAGAAAATATCTCCCTTGCCATAAATTGTTATCAATAAAAAGATTATAGTTACTATGGCGGATATAACACCAATCCACCAATACGTATCGGAACTGTAACCTAAATTTTTAATAAATCCAAGTAATCCCATTTTATAGCTATATATCACAAAATAAAAAACAAATCTATTAATCTAAAATTGGATAAACAACGGCGATACCATCGGCGATGAGATCATCATTTTCATCAGCATACCGCTTCTCCATCGCAGCATCCATCGCTGCAAGATATGGATTTTCAACGGCGTAGTCTAGGCAAGGACAAATAAAATCCCAATGTCCATACATATTACATTCATAGCACTGCTCTTTCGGACAACATAGCGAAGAATGATCCTCACCGCAGTGATAGCAGATTTGCTGAGCTACATTAGAAATCCAATCATAGAAATCTATCGAACAAGTCCTAGCTCTATGATGGGCTACGCTATTTAGATGATACGCTCGGTAAGTACCGACATTAGTCTTACAAGTTACGGTAACAACGAAGGGCATATTATATCCTTCTAATTCCGTACTTTAATACTATCATATTAAAAAATCAATTTTATTTATAGATCATCGTATGGATCCCCTACATCAACTTTAGCCAATTTGTTATATTGACTAGCTCGAGTTTCGAAGAAATTAGATTTACCGTCCAGCCCAATTCTATCCATAAATGGGAAAGGCTGTTTAACGGACGCATATATATCATCATAACCGAACTGCTTCATTAGTCTATTTGCCACATATTTGATATATTCAATCATAGTTGTAGAATTGATGCCGATTAGGCGACAGGGCAACGCGTTAATAATAAACTCGAGTTCTAAATCCACCGCTTCACGAATAATCATATGAACGGCTTCTTGTGTCGCTTTCTCCTGTAGGAGACTATGAATTTCATAAGCACATTCTACATGTAGACCTTCATCTCTAGATATAAAGTCATTACTAAGCGTCAAGCCGGGTAGAATGCCGCGTTCCTTTAGCCAGAATATAGCGCAAAACGATCCACTGAAGAAAATACCCTCCATAGCGGCAAAGGCGATAAGACGTTGATTGTATGGCTTGTCGGATGCTATCCACTTATTTGCCCAGGCTGCTTTCTTGCTAATAATTTCGATCTCTTTAACAGCATTAAAGAGCTTATTTTTTTCGGTCGGATCTGAGATATATGTATCGATCAGCAATGCATACATCTCCGAATGAATATCTTCCATTGCTTCCTGAAAATGATATATAGCTTGAATCTCAATTTTTTTAATGTCGTTAGTAAATCTTTCGGCTAGGTTTTTGTTAACGATTAAATCACTAGATGCGAAAAATGCAAGAACCATTTTAATAAAATGTTGTTCATCTGACGTTAATGTATTCCAGTCGGCTACATCCTTTGCAAGGGATACTTCATGTGTCTGCCAAAAACATCCACGCTGTTTTTGTAATAGGTTATGAATGCTCGGATATAAAATTGGAAGACTAGCATTGCGAGTTTCGTCCGTAAAGATTGGATCCATGTTTATAAGTATATCATAAGTAATTTACCGTTTTAAAACAAAAAACAAAATCACTTTTTATACGTTCAGGGCATGCGTATTGGGTGTGATTAACCCGCGGCGGATCATATCAATAATTAGATCAATTTTCTTATATAACACATCTAAAGTGCCGTCATTATTGATAATGACATTCGGGGCAATTACATTTGCTTGCGTCTCAGAAATATGTTTCTGTACAGCGATAGGTTGTTTGTTTTGAATACCCGATCGGACAATCCGGACAACGATACCATTATACTTTTTGATGGTTTGACTTTCATCGGCGAATCGAACATCAGACACAGCAGTATTAACACCCTTTCGACCAACCATGAACTTTTCAAATAGTCGAACCCATAGAGTAAGTCCATTAAAATTCATTTTAGGCAGCACCTTAGGCATATAATCGCGACAAACCTCACTACCAAATACTTGTAGAAACTCACGCCCAGAAATACCCCAGAATTTATTAATTTCGAGTTTCTGTTCTTGCGTTCCAAAGATTTGATGCGGTTCAAATCCGGCGCTAATAGCCATTTGCTTTAATGGGTTGGCAAACATATATTCGCCGAAACCATAACGGGACTCTAGGTAATTGACGACGGTTGATTTACCACAACCGATTTCACCATTAACGCCGAGTAGAATATCCGGTTCATTTTGAATCATATAAACATCGGTCATACTCGATCGCGGTTCCCCGACGAGGAACACCGTAATTGCCTTCAGCCCAATCCGAACATATTCCAGAATCGGATATACCACGCCCCCCGGTATATAAATAGTAGCCCGGTTGGCATGCTTAGCAATACGATCGAGACCGTGTTCATAAGTAAATGCCATTCGCTGCTCATGCGTAGTACCATCGCGCCATTCGAAACATACACCATCGGTTATCGTATGATGAAATGTCGCCACATGAACGGCATTGGTGGGCGGAAATTGAACTTCTAGTAAATTCTTCGATAGATTATGTCTAGCGGGTGACATTGCAGCCTCATCAAAGCTTGTCTCTATGTCTTGAGCGTCTTGAGCCTTAACTTCGCACTCCGCAGTAGTACAATAAATATCAGACATTTTTATAAAGTGGTGTATATCACAAAAAATAAATTCACATTTTAATTATCACCAACTACTAAAATCAAAAGGTCCTAATAGGGATATACGTCGTATACCAATTTTGGAACTCGTACTTCAATATATAAACATGGGTCGCTATGTTCGTCGCATCAGAGAGTAGTTCGGACATTTTTATTAAAGTTTCGTCAGCAGTTGCATGCCAGGTAGTCATTGCAGGTGTACTAGCCTTCATGTCACCGACAAATAATTGATAGCAGCATTTACTAACTTCTACACTAGGAATTAACTCTATTGTATAATTGGTTTTTGCTTCAATCCGATCCGCGCAAGGATCTACAATTGGCAATCCACTTAATTCATCCAGATGTACAACATAAGAAACATCTCGTCCAATGTTATTACCATCCACCAATCTCATAACATTTTTGTTTCCGACATGATCTATACTAAACATTACTAGGATGTGATCTTTGCTGGATTGTTCGTTTTCATCGCTGATATGCATCACTTGCCGTAATGTAGACAGACCGGCAACATCGGTGCGCTTAAATTTGAATGGCATTTTGGCAATGGAAAAGTATTTTTGATATACAGAAAAAAATAATCATTTTTTTCCGCAGCATTTTTACGGGTTTACGATGTAAACATATTCTTAATGATGGTCATACTTTTTTTAACTGTCTTCTCAGCTCCACGATTGATCTCGCAGATGATCGGTATACCACGGTTTTCGGCAAACTCAACAATTGCACGCACGCCACTAACTTCGGGTTTAACGCCATGCCAAATTAAATCATCCGGACCAAACGCAATCTCATGTTTATCCTTACCACTTCCACGTGGGGCTGATGATCCGTTAAGATGAAACATCAGGATCTTTTTCTTATATGTTAGGCGATCCAACCAATCCTTCATATTTTCATATGATTTGATATCTACACCAGCACCCCATAAATGAGCCGTATCAACACACCACCCCCACCAAGTTTCATTCGCGCCAACTAATGTTGTCAAATTGTCGATCTTTTCGGGGGTCTCATAAGTCTTATCCGGATCAGCCTTAGACGCAATCATTTCTAAAATTAATTTAACTTTAGTTTTCTTCACGATGGGTTTAAGTATACCCATCACATTCGCGGCAATGTCCGGATATATCTTATTAATATGTAATACAATCCCCCATGCATTAATTTTTACACATGATAGCAATTGTAATTTAATAACATCCAATCTTTTTTTATCGGCTGCGGACTTTCCTTCTGTCAAATTCCATATACTGGTGGTTGGATATGCACTGTGTACGCTTAAATCAATGTCTTTAGTTACGGCTTTGACAGCGTCGAAATCGATCTTATTAGCCACTGCAAATCTAGGTCCATATGTAAATATCTGGGCACAATTGAGACCCAATGCACTTAAATCTCGTTGAATGGCGGTCGATAAATCTTGCGCCGATGTTTTGTCGTCAAGCACGTGTGATTCCTTAGTAACGTGAACACCAAGCATCATATATCTTATATACTATCATATTCATATTTTATATACAATTTATAGAACTTGCCGATGTTATGCGTTAGGCTTTAAATTCTAGCCCGCATGACATACATGTAATCATAAGATTCACGCCCTCATCCAAAGATCTATTATATAGATTTTCGTAGGTGCATTCTGATTTTTTGCATCTTCTACATGTATACATAGCAGTCGTACGAACCGTTCTTGCGACATTCTTCGATAATTCGAGTTTTGATAAGACTGTCTTGTATTTTTCAGGATACAACTCTTGTGAAGTCATACGCGGTAATTTGGAAATATCAATCGTTCCGTCCAATATAGCATTGGGCAGATATGTATTTTTTACAGAATTAGTTTGATCTACGTTTGAAGCAATCTTGGATGAAATGACTATGTATATGTATTGAAAATCTTCATTATCCCACTTTGTAGGAATATTGTTCTCTTTAGCCTTATCTATTGTATAATTAAAACATGATCGCTCAATTCCTTCTATTAGTTTAAAACGGTCAGGTATCGATAACTCCATAAATTTACTATGCTGTTTAAATACCGAACTAAATAAAATAAATTTAGCTCGTCTGTATGTATTATATGGTTTTTTATAATATGTACTTGGCAGAGGATCCGAACCGCGTGGAATCTCCATTTTATAAAAACTAGATAGATCTTCGGACATGTTTTATTATAAATTAAAGCTACTTCAAATTTGAAGTATAAGACGTATATAATATAAATCTAACATGTTTTCACTGGTTGTTGCGATGGATGGGAATTACGGTATTGGGTGGAAGGGTAAGATACCTTGGGATTACCCCAATGATATGAAAAATTTTAAAGAGTTGACCATCGGTGGTGTGGTCATTATGGGGCGCAAAACATACGAATCTATTGGCAAACCGCTTATTGATCGTATTAATATAGTTATTTCTAGAACTCTAAAATCTAAAGATCTTCCTGAATCTATCATTCTCATTGATACCCCATTGAATGCCGTTAAATATTGTGATACTAATCATAAAAACAAAAATAAATTTGTTATTGGTGGCGCCGAAATTTATAACTGGTTCATTAAACAGAATATGATCCATACTTTTCATATTACAAGAATTTCTGGTTGCTACGGATGTGATACTTATCTGCATCTAGATTATCCGAAACTAGAAATTATCAAATGGAAAACATTACAGACCGATCCTGAGTTAGCTCAATTCGGCGACCCCATCTATGAAATATACAAACTTAAAAATGTTGAAGAACAGAATTGTTTAGATCTTATGCGTGAAATTATACTAACGGGTAATTCTAAGTTAGATCGTACTAATATTGGAACGTTATCGGTCTTTGGTAGACAATTACGTTTTAACCTACGGGATAATACATTTCCCCTAATGACCACTAGAAAAATGTTTCTACGTGGTATTTTTTCCGAGCTTATGATGTTTATACGCGGGCAAACCAATAATCAAATTCTAGAGGATCAAAAGATTAGTATTTGGCGGGGCAATACATCCCGGGAGTTTTTAGATGCACGTGGGCTACAGCGAATGCCTACAGGTGATATGGGGGCGAGCTATGGGTTTTTATTCAGACATTTTGGAGCTAAATATGGAACATGCCTAGATAATTATGAAGGGCAGGGTGTTGATCAACTCATGAATGTAATTAACACAATCAAGACTAATCCCAATGATCGCAGGATGATTATTTCGCTGTGGGATCCAAATAATCTATCTAATTGCCCACTGCCCCCTTGTCTCTATAATTACCAATTTTACATCCATAATAAAGAACTATATTGTATGATGACACAAAGATCGTCGGATTTTGTCGTTGCCGGTGGATGGAATATCGCAACCGGATCGCTTCTAACGTACTTGATCGCAACCGTCTGCGACCTCACGCCCGCAGAATTAATTTGGAATCTTGGCGATACACACGTCTATAACAATTTAATTGAAAAAGCCAAGGTTCAAATCGAGAGGACTCCGAATTTGTATCCAAAATTATACATAAATAAAAAAGAAAATATAACCGATTTTGAATTTAGTGATTTAGAAATGTTATGCTATGAGCCACATCCCAGTATAGATTTAGTTATGAATGTATAGAAATTTAATCGCCAGTCGGATATTCATTGTTTATAGTTGATGACCAATTACTTGAAGTAGTTTCGGAATACCCTCCAATAACCGAATATGACGTATTATCATCTGACATCCTGTCTTGATTACGTCTTTGTATTATTATTTTTAATGCATTGGTGTATAAATCGTTAATATTAACGATTTTTTTTCTCTTATCAATTACGTTGAACATCTATATATTTTTAAATTACGTTTTTTCTCTCTTATCAATTTTTTTCTCTTATCAATTTTTTTCTCTTATCAATCTTTCTCTCTTATCAATTACGTTTTTTCTCTCTTATCAATTACGCCAGATATTTATATTTTTTTAAATTTCATTTTTCGTTTTATTATTCACATTATGTGTATAACGTGCATATGCCGGCAATTGTAAATTATAATTAGTATCTTCTATAACAAAATTCCTGTCGTTATGTGAGAACCTATGAATTACCGCTTTCTGACACCCCTGTAGCTCGGGAATATACATTATCGTATCTAGATACTTATATGTAAAATTCCGAGGATCATTTTTAATAACATCCCAATATTCTCTTAAAAATACCCTATTGCCATTAATTTTAACAGGGTAAAATGCGTCATCCATCCGAACACTCATATCAAGCAATCCTTCTTTTAGAAGAGCTGTTTGATACCGTTCAGGAGGGATGGATAGAAGCTTGATATTTTCATCAAATGAAAGTTCCGAAAATTTTAAAGTGTCTGTTTCTTTATACCAAAACCCATTATACCACACAAAACCCGGATAACAATCAGATATAAAAGATCTATGCCCATACGCCCTCGTCAGGCGCGCATCGTTCGGCAGTGGATTATTACATATCCTGGGATCCACGTTATTGTTAGCTGATAATTCTGATAATTTATACATAATATTTGCTAATTCTCGTTTCATACTTTCTGGGGTAAGTAAACTAAATAAGTGGTTACGAGCAGCCACTGCAGCTTCCGGTACTTGAAGTCCAGTTTTTTTACGGGCTGCCACCTCGTAATTTAAGGAATCGTATTTTTCCGCTTGGTTTGGATTCATCTATAAGAGTTATATAAAGTTATTAAATTTCAAATTTTATAAATATTTGGCTTTATTGTACAATATCCAAAACCTGATGGGTTTATACGTATCACTCAAATATTCTGGTAACATAAAACCGCCATATGACTCGATGACGGCTTTATCGTTGGGTAGGACCAAATCAATATTAGTCTTATATAAAACCTTTGTTACTGAATATTTACTACACCATGCTAAATATAAGTAAAACATATACAATATGACCAAAGCCAACAATAAACCAACTAAAATTTCACGAATCATATATTATATCTGAGTTGTATTATATATAACAAACATATAAAATGGCGGACTTAAATGATGATTCATCTACGGAAGAAAGAGCCCCCGACGTCATAGCAAGTATATATAAATCGATGAGTCAAATTATCGAAGTATTAAATACGGATAATCTACTTCTTAATAGACAGGTTGATAAAATCCGCGGGGAATTAGAATTTGTATGTAATACATTAGCCACTCTAAAAATGGATACTCATGAAATATCAACTACATGCACTGTGAGAAGTGAAGACTTACTAGAATTAAAAAAGAAGTTATCCGCTATCGGAGATCTCCAAAAACACGTCGTCGAAACCAGGAACATGTTAATTCAAACATTAGATGTCAATATCAAATCTATTAAGAAAGAACTGGGCGAATTGCGTAATACTAAAGATAATATAAGACCATATATTAAAACTATTGTAGAAGAAGAAGTGAAACAGTATATTTCTATGATGCCCACATTAGAAAGAAGGTTTGAAGCCCTTGAACGTGAGCAACGTACTTTATTGGCTAATCATATACGTAAATCTACCATACAAGCGAGAAGTTCCGCATTACAAGCAGATGCTGATAATATTTCACAACTTATCAAAGAAGAAAGATTATCAGCCAATACTGATATACGTGCATTTATGGAAAAGATTGAGGAAGATATTAATCGTTTAAAATTACGTATGGCTGAATTAAACAATGCTTAAATCATTCGGAACTTAAATCATTCGGAACTTAAATCCTCCGCAGAATCATCTACAGAAAGATCCGCATGGCGACCCGGTACATATTCGCCATCAAACATTTTAAGAATTTCATCTTTTTTAATATTATTGTTTGGAGATCGACCCTCGTGAATAGTTTCGTGTCTATCAATATCTATGAATAGAACAACTGAGCTACGTTCTTTGTCCCTATTGAATAAAGAATGTTCCCGGCTCATGTCGCCACATATCCATTCCCTTTCCGTAAAAAATCTTTTCTCCCCATCAATCCATATGCCAGATTTGTGCCCGGCTGATTCCTTTAGAGTATAAAAATACCGTATTGTATGATTGGCTACAATATCAAGACCATATTCTCTGGCTTGCTGAAATTTGGGCTTAATTGTTATAATGCCGGCAAACCGTATATACGGAACACATCTGAGACAATTATAAATTACAGGATATTCATATGCTTTAATTTCGCCAAACCCATATATTGGGATTACTGGATCTCGCTGCCCGTCATCCAATTTATTAGTGTCAAATACTTCACCACATATCAAATCATGATTCTGCTTAAAAATTTCAACAGTATTGGTATAAGGATCGAAGAATACTCTAGGTTTGGGCATAAAGAAAAATAGCATAAAGCCAGCTATCAACAAAACTATAGTTAAAGAAACCGTAAATAGCCAATCCATAATTATTCATATAAGTGATAGTGATTATAATTTAAAGTGAGTATAAAAATGAAAATAATATATTATAAATAACGATCCGTGTCATACATGAACAACAAATGCGATGTGTGTTGTATGACTCTTTATGAAACAATTAATGTAGGAACGATTAAAATATGCATTTTATGTAATGTAATCAAACGTTGTAGACAATGCAATTTAAGAATTATCAGTGGTAAATTAGAGTATTGTCATGATTGTTGGGAGAAGACGTTTGAAGTGTCATGTATTTTACCGGGTAAAGTGTATCTGAGTGATTTCCACACTTCTACAAATTACGGTCTACTTAAAAAACATGGAATTGAACAGATTCTCACGATTGGAAAAGAACTCCCTCAACATGAACATAACGATTTCAAAACTATGTATATATCATTAGATGATGCGCCTCATGAGAGAATTTCTAATTATTTCTCATCTGCACACGCGTTTATTAATCAAGCTCCGACTCTAGTGCATTGTTATGCCGGAATTTCCCGCAGCGCTTCTTTAGTTATTAGTTATATGATGAAATACTCAAATATGACATTTGGCGATGCCCTGGCGCATTGTCGCAAGATTAGACCCCGAGTAAATCCAAATATTGGATTTACAATGCAATTAATGGAATATGGGGAACAATTACAACAATGTCAACGATCGACATATTCGACGGATTTACATGCCATGAATTCAGGTACATTGGATGGATACACATATATATAAATTCATGGTATGTAAATATATTTAAATAGGAGTTTGCGTATAGATATATATTTGAATAAAATTAAATAACATGTCAGGAATATCTACAATTGTCATATTTGTGTTGGTGGTTGTATTTTTAATATCATCTATGTTTTTACAACCCAACACGATTGATAATTGTTCAGAAACGCCGATGATCCAAAAAACACATAATCCGGAAATTAATAAAATAACTGATGATTTATATCTAACCAATTTTAAACATGCCAAAGACTATAATACATTAAAAGAACTCGGAGTTCGTCAAATTTTGACCATTGGCGCCGAATTACCGCGACATGGAGAACCTATGTTTAAAGTCATGCATATTAAAATTGACGACAGACCGGATGAAAATATTAAGAAACATTTCAATTCGACGTTTAATTTTATTAAACGCGGTTCTACTGTAGTTCATTGCGCTGCCGGTATTTCTCGAAGCACTACTATTGTAGCCGCATTTTTAATGCGTATGTACAAAATGTCGGCAGACGGAGCTTTAAAACATATTCAAGAATGTCGCAGTATTACAAATCCGAATGATGGGTTTAGACAGCAGCTTTATCAATTTGAAAAAGAATTGGATGCTAACAACCAAAAAGAAGATGACCCAACATCTACATAAAATAGAACATTATGAAAATCTAAATTCCATTACTTGTTTTGTTTTTTTGATGACCGGGCAATACAAAATAGCCCCTTTGGGTCTCACAACTTTGCTTTTATAAAAAAGATACTCTTTCATATCATATAACTCAACATCTTCATCTATGGCAGTTTCAACAGCAACATGATTGAATATATGCGCCATACCCAATCCGGGATTTACTTCTATATATAAGATCGGAGTTTTAGTTGCCTCCGCCATTAATTCGAATGGTTCGCGTAATTGTTGAGTATGTGAGAACCCATCAATAACAACACTGATACGATTTTCTAGTGCTTTGCGCACTGCCGATAATCTCTTTGCTTTCGAATATTTGTCTAAACCAAATCGTTTAATAGCATGTGATTGTCCGTAGGTGCTGGATTTCCACTTTTTTGTTAGTTCCCTTGCCAACGTAGTTTTACCGGACCGAGGCGCCCCATATATAATAATCATATACGTATCAGAATACCCCATGTCAAATATCTTGGCAAAAATATTTGGGTTTTTATATTCCGCAAGTTTATCTACATACAAAGCCCGTAATTCAGGTGATAAACAATTACTGTTCCAATTAAATTTCTCCTTTTTTTCGGGATCTAAATATTCCGCTATCGTGTGATACGGAATACCTATATTATGTGCAAAGGCTCTATCGGTATCAGTAGAATCCGGTTTAATTTTTATTAAGCCTCTCACCGTCTCATGTTCGGCTAAACGTCCTCCAAAATCGCTCACCACACAAGCTTTCTGAATTGCCGAATCGCCAAACTTTTTAAAAAACCCACTTAAAAACGACCACATACCAGTATGTGGCTTTGATAAGCGGTTTCGTTTAACAGCAAATAATGCGAGCAAGGGTATTTCATATCTGGCACAAAACAATTCCATCTTATATTTGATAGAGTCGGTTACCAACTTACCAGTCCCGAATACATTACTAATTATAATTATAGAATAATCCCCAGATTCTTTTTTAATTTGTTTGAGGAAGTCTTCATTATATGGTGTTATGACTTTTGGGTCGATCGAATGATATAGTTTTGTTGGTGCTATTTTCTTAATTAGACACCCCTCAAAATCCGTGATTACTACGTGGCTTTTAAATTGAAATGTTGGGCTCTGATAAACCAATACGGACCCCAAATCCTTCCAGTTGTCGGAATAATCGCTGGTAAATGCCATTTGATGAAATACTATATTTTATCAAATCCTCTTTTTATATGTTTTATTATTGTGAAAAAAATGAATATTATACCAGTATTTTAATAAAACTAGCATCAATCTGCCAAGAAATCCAGCCAAAATGAACGCCGAATACTATCCGACGGTTATTGGTATCGTTTACCAGATCGTAATGGGTGTCGCATACCTCGCGTTTGGTATCGCGAATGCCGTCATTAGTGCTGAAAACACAGATGCAAAGGGAGAATGCGGGCATGCAATCTGGTACTGCGTGATGTTTCTCGCAGTTCTCGGATTCATCGGATGCGCCGAAACGGTGATAGTATTCGCTATGACCATGATTAGGGAAACTGAACTGAAGAACCGCACGACTTGGTCTGGAGACGCCATAATGGGCGTATCCATTTGGGCATGTATCGGATATTTTGAAGCCGATGATGAGTGTATCGATTTTTACACGAGCAACTTCCCCGATCTCTGGAAAATGCTATCTGCCAACGTTATATTCTTCTTCGTTCATCTTGTCATAATTGTCATCGTTCTCACTGCGGTATGTGTCATCGGATGTGCCACTGTTGTACTTGAGAAGGTGGCGGATGATTTCGGAAGGTCCAAGGGTCCAATTCCATCTACTGATCGACCCTGCGAGAACCTTTATCGGATCCGAATGATGTATCCGAACAATGTTGTTCCTTCCGCACCGCCCGCTTCGGCACTTGACTCTACTGTGTAGATTTTTCCCCGCGACGAATTCTAGCTATCAGTCCATCTGCGATTGATAAGATTTTTTTGTTGGTGTCCGCTGAGATTTTTTTGTTGGTGTCCGCTGAGATTTTTTTGTTGGTGTCCGCTGAGATTTTTTTGTTGGTGTCCGCCGTAATTTTTTTGTTGGTGTCCATACGGATATCCTCATCTCTGATCACTTCACCTATCCGGTCATCCATGTCTACATCCGAATATTTAATTTTTTTTGTTGTAATCGTATATTTTTTAGAATTATAATGGGCTACGCGGGTACTCCATTGATTACTCAATTTAAGTTTCATATCACAAATATCCCAGATATGTCGTTTAATAGTCGCGTCCGATCCAAGTCTAAAAATTCGATTTATATATTGCTTCATCTTAGTTTTACGGGGCGTCGCTAAGACAAGCCCATTCATTTTAACTACTGATTTGCCCGTGCCCATATATTGATAGGTCGTAAAAATAACCTTAGACTTGATTTCTGCATTCTCTAAATCCTCGTTTTTAGCACCACCAACGACCCGTACAAAATCATCTTCTGAATCGACGATATCCCCCTCAATATTACGATGCGATATTAACATTTCCTGCAAGTGGGTTAAATATTCACGTCGATCGGCGAATACAAACATAAATAATCCCAGATTCAACCCTTCACAAATACAATCGATGATAATTTTATTACGCGCCTCATCTTCACAAATCATATTGATAGTTTCCGCGATGGATGTCATTTCGGTCGTTTTATTAACTATAAGTTTGGTGTGTTCCGTTGGTCCATAATACATAACACGATGAACTTCTGCAGAAAAGTCGTCGCTCGTTGCAACATAACCATCTAGTATTGATGCATCTAGAACCGGTCCTATTGACCACCACACTGCCTTATCATATCCATCGGCATGCTCATCCGGCGTGGCGCTTAAGCCTAGCATATATGGAGCCTGTGCAGCTTTTAACGCTTTTAATGCGGTCTTACTGGAATACATATGACATTCGTCTAAAATAACAAATCCAAACCGACTATAAAAATCTAAAGCCTTGAATGTTTCGCCCGCAATTAAAAACTCGTCATTCGCAGCACTATCTACTATAAATATCATAATATCACCGGCTTTCTTTTTCTTGGTATAATAATAACCTATACTAACAGTTTCACCTAAAGCATTCTGCAAGACCTTAACCCATTGTTCTATCAAAGCTGTTGTATGTAATATAATTGCCGTCTTCTTTTGTATAACTGATATCAGATACGCAGCCAAATATGATTTGCCCTGCCCTGCCTCGAGATTGACGATAACACCCGCGCTTCCCAATTTAACACGTTCTTTATTGTAATAATTGGTCATGATATCATCGGCTATAAGTTTTTGGTTGTTCGTCTGAGTTCCATGCCACTTAAATTTACGCGATGGTGGTTCTCCGACACTAATTTGACAACCAGTTGTAAAGTTTGCCAATCCATACTTTTTGGTGAGTATCTCATATACGCCGAATCTTGGTACTATTATTCGTTTATGGGCTTTATCCATCCTGGCGCATTTTAACTGTTTCATAACGCCGGTAATTGTTTTAGATCGAAGTGTAAAATAATTATCGATACGTTTGGCGAGTTTAAGATATTCACCAATATTTTCATTCAGATAATCGAATTTGATAAATGCACCAGATTTGGTTATAATTAGTTTCTTATTACCATTAGGTGTGAAATTTATCACATCCTTACCAGACCCTTTAACGAGGGTGCCGTCCGCGGGTTCTTCAATATTAGCCGATCCCACTAAATCCCATGGAACATCATCCATCTTTTCTTTATATCTCTATAATATGTTTCACTTTTAAACGGGTTATCAAGGTCGATTATATTACCGCTTTACATTCTTCTAGCACAGTATCCAACTGCTGCGTATTCATCAATGGACGATATTCCTCCCGCATGTCATCTATTTTATTTTTGATGCATTCGGTTAGCTCCTTCACCTGTTCGGTATTTTCGTTTTTATTATAGGATTCTTTTAATGCCTGGGATGCAGATCCATTTTCACCAACAAAATCATCCACGATCTTTGCGGCTTTTTGATATATTTCATTACGGATTGCTTGTTTCGTCTTCAGAACACCCATTTCTGTGTCCTTATCCAAACGAGCCAATGCTTGCCATACTTTACTGGTACGCCCTGATATGCATACAACATGATCGCGTTCTACACAATCGAGAACCGCATCGCCCAGAGCCTCGCGTATCTGCGGTGCATTCTTAGCATTGTCCGGATCAAATGTTCTTTGCCATACACTGGTAATAATGTCTCTTTCTCGAACATTCGGAATTGTGCCAACGGTATAATTGTTATTTATAATATTTACCACTTTATCTATGGCATCACGTTTTTTTGGATCATTCTTATATCTGACCCGAAGCCAATTAATTGCTTCATCATATCCATGTAATTGAATATCTTTTATATTCTTGTTATCTTTCATAACTTTATCAACCTGAGTGCTAAGCTCCTCATAAATAGCACTATCGTGCACGTTTTGGCTATCCGATTGCCATTCTTGTCGCGATAAAAGAGTCTTTTGTTTAAATTCCGGGTCATCATTGGCTATAGCTATGGTCGGTTTTGCTTTCTTAATTTGTTCTATTTGTTGCTGTTGATTATCATAGTGCGCAAACATGGCGCGCTGTAATGGTAATTCTCCGACGTCCACAAAATCCACAAAGTGATTTCGGAAATCCTCAATACGATCTAAAATAAACGGAGCCTCTCGCGTATCCACTTCTCCGTTGATAATTTGCGTCAAGGCATTATTAAAATGTCGGTGTGCAGCGCGCGGATCTTGTGCATTCAACAAATAAACGGCACCCACTCTATAATGATCAATTGCGCGCGGATTTTCTATTGCTTCGCCATATTCGATCACCTGTTTAGCTTCCTCATCGTAATCTTCTCCCCGTATATTATTAAAATGTACGCGTGTTAGCCGTTGATTTCTGTCTTCGCCAGCTATTCTAATTTGTTTATATATCCCATATAAAATCCATATTATGGCTATAATCAAAATACTTATCGCGGTCCACTTAAAGAAAGATGTATCCGTTTTGATCGTGCCGCCCTTTTTATCGATATATTGGACATCGTCCTCGGCGAATAACCCCCCGTCAAATTCAAATTCATCCATGATACACTATAAAAATATACAATTTTTCTTTTAAAGTAAAGTATATAATATAAAGTTTTTAAACCTGATTTTCATAAAAGACATACCCATATCAAACGATACCAAACATTTTTTTATTTTCTATATATAGGAATGGAACTATTTGTATATCAGCTTATCATCGTCGTATTGCTAGTATTACTACTAAAACCAAAATGCTCAGAAGGCTTAGTGAGTAAACCAACACAAAAAGATATTCAAAAATATTCAAAAGATATATTGGTAAATCGTGAAGTATTCGATAACGGCACTTTTTATCAGGCGAGAGAAAAAATACCGTGGTTAGATCCTATTATATACGAGGAAGCCCGTTTGCTATCCACAAAAAATAATCTAAATAATATTTCTGTTAAAACTATTTTCCATGCCTAAAACACTTAATGCGTAGAAATATGTATTACTGTAATATTATCGGGAACGCATAAGTCGGTAGACATACCAGTGTTATCCAGATATGAACGATATTTGGCATTCCATATAATCCTAAATTTATCATCGTTTACATCGATAGTTTGGTATGATGTAAAGTTCGCCCTATCATATAGCAGCGTAAGGAAATCCTTAATTAATTTTGATGCATTGCTGTTTTTGATTGCTTCATAAACATTAGTTGGGGATTTAGTCCGATATACAAACACCTTGGTATTTGTAATTCTTTCAAATTCAGCAACAGCATCATCATATCCATATAAATGTACATAATATGGTGAGATTAAGACACATTTAGGTGTATCATATTTTTTAGTATACTTAATTTTAATCATCTTGGTCGCTTCAGTAGCCCCTCTCCTGATGATCTTAGGAGCTACTTTCTGGACTTTAGGAGCTACTTTCTGGACTTTAGGAGCTACTTCCTGGACTTTAGTAGTTTTAGTCTTTTTCTTCTTCTTTCCATCTTCAGACACACTGGGTGTTTCTCCACCATCCGAGTTTTCGCCGACAATCACAGCCCCAGGATATTTGTCAAAATCGCTTTCATCTATGGTTTCCTCTACTATTCTCTCCACTATATCAAATACATAGCAATCATCATAAATCGGCGCATTAGTCGTAAAGCATGAATAGTTTACTTCTTCGTTAGGTTCAGTGTCAAGAAGACCCATACGAATTTGATCGTGCCATTCCATAACAGAATCGGGGTTAATCGAATAGAAGTTTAGCCATTCCCATTTAACCAGTTTAATATTTCTGTTACATTTAGCAAATTCGGGTTTATCTTTACCGCGATTTATATCCGGATAATGTTTGATAAGTTCTAAATGAATGCCATAAAGTGATGTATATGAAATAGGATCAACATTCACCCTACCATCCCTGTAAATTTTATAGACAGTATAGGATGGATAATCCGGACTTTTAAATCCATTCGGTAACTGAATAGCACCTGTGTTATCCACAACAATGCTACTAAGTGAACGTATGGTATCATCCCTATGTTTGGTGTAATAACTAACGGGAATAGGCATGCAGGAAATTTCCCAATAAAAGTTTGTTCCGGAAGGAATATTTGGAAACATAGATTCGTTTTTTTTAAACATAACATTTCCAGGGGTAATAGCTGTCATGGTATTTTTAATACCGAGATACTGAGTTGTACCAGAAGAATACACCGGGATCATCGGCATTCCAAATTTTAAGGCTACAACGTTAATCATTTCATGAAACTTTGATTCGATGACATTTGCGATCTTCTCATATAACCGATCATCATTAATAATGTGAATTACACCATAATTCGGTACGACGGTGTATTCAACCGAATCGATAATATAAGCATTATGATCCGGTATTTTTTTTTCTAGAATATTACCGTCAATATCAAAATAAGTTTCTCCGTATGTAATATTGACCAGCTCCCCGGCAATTTGTTTGATTAACTTGTTGGTATCAGGGGTATTGAAAAATCTCATATTTTAATAAATTAGAGTAATTAGAATACTTATTCTATAAATTTCAAATTTGAAAAGTTAATTAATCAATATAATAATTCTATTGATATTCTAAAAAATGGAGCCTAATGCTGATGTTGCCAACCCCTCTTATAAGGTAGATCTAAATATCCCCGCGGAATGTGCCACTTATAAGATTGTAGTTGAGAATAATGTTTATCATCTAACTTGTAAGTCTGGTTTGACTACTAGACTTCTTAATGGACGTCTCTCGGATAAATTCATTAATGAGCATCAGAAAAAGGTGACATTCAAATCCGTATTCACCGATGAAGAATCTCATATCTTTAATTATCTGCTAGATCGCGCTGAACTGGATATATCTGAACTCTTTGAAGCAATTAAAGCAGCCCATTCATTCTTCTTAGAATATGATATTACCAGTAAGTCATCTGCTACCATTGATAGATACATCGCAGGGTTAAGCCGTTTTCAGCGAACTTGGACGGGTCTGACCACTAAACCGGATTACAATCTAACTATCTTTACCAATAGGATGTTACCGTATTTCTCACTGGAATGTATGGATTGGGTTAAAGCGAACCTAGATACTCTTAAGGGCGATTACCCGACTGAATTGCTCGAATCTAAAAAGAAGCACGAAACCGGCAATAGAAATAACCATGACGATTATCATGAAGAAATGAGTCTCGCCACGAAGAACAACAATTTCTTAGAATGGCAAGTACTTCCCCTTAACAAATACCCTAATATGGACGAACTCGTTTATAGGATTAGCCTGCTAAAAACTATTGGTCTTAAGACTCAGGCTATCATTATGATTTGTAAACTCATGTTATCACCTCGTGAATGTCATATTATTAAGCGTGCTGAAATTTGGGATATTCTAAAACCCGAAATGAAGAACCGTGATTTTGACGTGTTAATTAAGTATTGCATGTATTATGCTATGTACATCATGAAACAGGAAGAAACTATCATGTTTAGTCAGGTTAATAACCTTTCTAGAGTTTTATTTAAGCTATCTGAAGCAACCAATCTGCCGACATTCGATAATTGTCATATTGATAGAAGTCCGTATATCGTTCAGCTGACGAATGATACGCCACTCGGACAAACGATGCCTTTCTATCTACATGGAAAACGTAATATTAACTCCAAAGAGGAATTTATGCGCAGATTTAACATCGCGACAGGAGGCGCTTTTAATAAATTTGACCTCAGATCTATCGGAGCAGCAATCACCGGATCTATCCTTATTCCGTGTGTTCATCGCAGCCCGTTAGAAGATGGATTTGATGATGTCGACTGGGAGCGCGAACGTGAAGACATTTCCCTTTCGCACCCATATATGATCGATACACCCGAAACCCCAGCCGATGAGGCATTCGCCAATTATCTGGAATATTACTACCCTAGTTATGTAAGTCTCACAGACGAGGATTATAAGAAGCAAGTGCTTGGTGTTGGGGATAAATTGACGCCCAATGAAAGGATCGTTAACGCCACTGAAATTAGAGAAAATGAACTCGAATACGAAGCTACTCCGACGGTAGTTAATTCGGGTAATATTGGTGGAATCTCCGGTTTTGTAGATACTGACGAACTAAAACTCAACGAAAAGAATCACGTTAATTCTGATACCGATGAATCTAACGATGATGTCGTGAGACCTATCAACCTTACTACAGTAAGCCGGTATTCGGTTAAACGAGTAGAAATTTCTAAGAAGAATGAGGGTAAAATTCTAACAGAGGCAAGTGAAAACAAAACACAGAGAAATGCAACTGAATATAATCAACTGGCAGATATTGATATTTCGATTACAACGCGTGATCAAAACATTTTTAGGGAGAGGGCTTTATTACTGTATGAAGTTATCCGCAAGAACTGCGAACATCGCGGTCCTGTTCATATTAAGGAGATTAAGACCATCGCATCCACCAAATATAAGATATACGGACCCGGTGTCCCACGTCCCATGGATATTTTCCGCATCCCATACGATCCTATTAAAATGATCAAGAAATTCCACGTCCATGCCGTTAAAATGTATTATGATGGTGATGTTGTTATGTTTAGATCCTGCGTCTCGTGTCTGCTAAGCGGTGTTGGAGAGAGCTATAAGTGGTTTAGCTGTAATAAGGTTCCAGCTGATGTGCTCCTCAAGTATGCCCAACGTGGTATTAGTATTATTCTGAATACAAAGGAACGCGAGGCTATTAGCAAATATATTATGTCTAATAGTCGCTGGGGTAATATTATTGATAAACTAGGTATTAATCCTGAAAAAATTTACTGTTGTGCGACCGCTGGTCATCCGTTCTTCCGCCCGGGGATGTACGATTGCGGTATTCGGCTGAGTCTTCGTAAATTTGAGCGCGATGCAAGTGGATTATATGCCAATACATTGGTTGTTTCGCAACCGAGACATGTATATCCATATGGAGAAGTTCTAACCCACGATAGTAAGCGTATCTACATGCCCGACATGCGTATCATCAATTCCATTCTAGATCATATTAGTAATGGGGAGTTGCTGGCTGATGAGAACAATGATGATGTTGAGAATGATGATGATAACTCCGATGGTGGCTCCGATGAAGACTTTGATGAGTAAAAAAATAAGAGTATCTTTTTTTGTAATTTACACTAGTCAAATCCTTACATTAGCACATCAAGATAATCCGCTTCAACATCCCACCAATCACGGTTCTCGCCATCTCTTAACTCTTCTTCGAAATATGGTCTGAATTTTTCCGTATTCCACTTAGCACGTATATCTTGAGACATTCTAGCTTGGAGCCCCATATATTTCATACGATTCGCAATTCTGGTATCTCCGGCACACCCGGAGTCTTTAAATAATTCTTTTGTCGAGATCTCGCGATCATATAGATCGATATCAAACTCATTTTTATGTTCAGCTTCGGGTTTAAGACTAGCCTCAATATTTATATCGGTATCATCCGAATCGCCAGATAAATCTGATTCATCCGCCGCATTAAGTTCTTCTGTTAATTGTTTGATCTGCGTGTCAATAGTATCTTGTTGTGATTTAGCTACGCTACATGCTTGTTTAGCTTGATGTCTTTGGATTAATATGTAATCTAAGGCAACCCATAAACACACAGCGATTATTGAAAATGTCGGGACCATCACATCTGCCGGTACCATCCGGTGAACAATCCCAGCAATAATTATACAAATAAGTACCAGAAAGATTACACTTAGAATATCCTCTCCCATTTATAATTAATTCTATCGGTGATATATTATTAATTTTGATAGATTTTTAAGGATTAAATTTAACTAAGTTCTTGTTCATCAAGATTTTTTTCTGACTCAGCGCCTAAGATGACATTGCTGTCCTCATTATCATCATTTGTTTCTGTCGAACCAGACTTACCCTTCTTACCCTTCTTCTTCTTCTTCGCTTTTTGCTTTTCGATGCGTTTCGACTGTTTCTCTTCAGCAACTTCATCGGCGTCTACAGCAACAGCTGTATCATTGTCTAATTCAGTTACGATATCACCACCCGATTCAAATTCATCCGTAGGTGTCATAACAGGCGCCTTAACTCCGGTGTTTTTCTCCATCAGAGTAAAATTATTATTGAGCATCTTGAAGATTTTCTGCACATTCGGGTCTTTGCTCTTTCCTGTTTTATTACTAACTTCATGCATATATTTAATAATTGTTCGGAATTCCCGGGCGAGAGTGGCATTGGCGCCACCCTGATTGCTAACATCGACAATAAAATTCATAACCAGCATATCGGCATTCTCACTGGCAATGCTATCGCGATAATAATCATCAAACTTATCGCGCAGCAAATGTACAGATTGTTCGATACGTCTAAAAGCATTATGGCAACGATGTAATTGCGGTTGCTTTTTAAGCTCACCAATCGCATTAATTAACATTTCAGTAAATTTCTCAACGTCAACATCAGGTGATGTCACGCATTTATAGATAGCATGTGTGTGTTTATAAATATTAGCGAGAACTGTCAGAACATATCGTTTAACGGACGACTTAATTCTGTCACTAGCCCAGAGAGCCTTAAGATCTAAACTTGAGAAATCAAAAATTTGGAACGTGAGACCTGGTTCCTGGTTTACGAAATTTTCCTTTAGATTGTTCTGATCTGTAAAATTGCTTTCGTATCTCCTAAGTTTGCTACATAGTAAAATTAAATTACGAACATAAGTATTTTCTTTAAGTTTGCGATATAGCCCATTAATTTCTTCTTTAGTTAAAGAGTCATAGATATCTTCTTTTTCGTCATGGTCATGTTTTAAATATGTAGATTCTTTCATATCTTCGGAGAATTTGCGGATCTCTTCAAAACTAGTGTTAAATTGTGGAAAATCATTATTGAGCATATTGCAAAACTGATTAAGTACACGATATACATAGCGTAGTCCATTTCTAACAAAAACAAATTTAGGAACAACGATTTCAGCGTCTGCATCCTTCACACCCATCATTTCCTCAAACATACCACTGATGTTCACATCGCCAACAACTTTTTTAAGTTGTTTAATTTTTACTCTGCCAGACATGATTATATAATTATATTCTCTTATTACTAAATAGTTTAAAATATTTTCTTCCTATTTTCTTTTAATGTTTTTACATACTGTTTTCTGATTTATGCGCGTATCGAAAAAAATAAATATTATTGCATTACGCTTCATGCGTTAGTTTCTTAAATCTGGCGACTAAATTAAGAAGTTCGAATGCCTTTTCCCAATATAGTTCTCGTTCATCTACACTTAGTTTCTTCCATCGGCTCTGAATCATTCGAATAAGTGTTTCGATCATCCTCTGTTTTTGGTCCTTCTTAATCAGAGCGCTGTAATCTCTATTAAGAAACCAAGCCGAGTCGCGATCTAAGATATGGTATCTAGCATGCCAGATTTTATCTTTACTACGGATAAATAAATCATCCTTTGGGCACATATTAATAAGGCGCATCAACCGTTCTAATTCAACTAGTTCATCTTCGTCCGATTTCGGGTTCATAGACTTTTTAACGGTATAAATTAGACCTTTTATTCCTTGCGCATAACCATCTATAATTTCATTAAGATCTTTGGTATTGAGAGAACTTAATTTGGCAATTATATTCATCACATCCTCTTCTGTCATGGGGTTGGGTGGCGGACCGGCATCTCTCTTCTTCGATACCGGCAGTTCTTCCTCAGATTCAGACTCAGACTCAGATTCTTCCTCAGATTCAGAATCGGAATTTTGAAATGTTTCTTTAGTCTCGTCGGATGACATATTTTTATAAAAATAGGATATATCAATTTATACCAGATTTCTTTATATCAGTTTTTAAAGTTCATATGTAGTAAGGGATACTCGCGTTACTCGCGTTTCTCCCGGATATCCTATCGGATTGGCGATAATCTTTGTATCCATAAATTTAGTTTCAGCGTACTCATGAGTATGACCACAGAACCAATACTTTACCCTACCCATATGCATCGTACCCGTAACATCTGATGCAAACGCCGAATTCATCGAGTTGTTTTTAAATTTCGGATGGATAAGACGTCTACTAGGAAGGTGATGCGTCACTACGATTGTCGGTTCGTCCGAATCCAAGCTATTAAAGATTTCTTTTTCAATAAATCGATAACCATCGATAAACGACGCTACATAATCATATTGCGAATCAAATACCCGATTAGGAAAATCAGCAATTTGATCACAAGCCTCTTTTTCGATTAGGGACCAAAGGGTATGTCCAATAAATCTAACCCCATCAATTACTACATTCTTTTCATGGATATAATGAACCCCTGTAACTTCACAAGTGCTGCGGAGAATATTTTCGACGGCTTTCCGGTCCCCTTCACATGAATAGTATTCATGATTACCGGGAATCAGTACGACATTTTTGTATTTCTTTTTACATAGTACAAGAAAATTCTTATAAATCTCTAGTTTAGTACAAACCACGCCTACGTCTCCCGCAAGTACTAAATGTGTTGCTGTTCGCCATTGAATCGAATCAAACACTTCTTCAGCAGATTCATAGAATTCGGTGTGTATATCACTAACTGCATAAATTACTTTTTTGTTGGTATCAATGGTAGACAGGTATTCCTCGGTAGACGCACCCCTCCATTCACCGATAAGAGCCGGCTCTAGTGTTTCGGCTATAATATCTTCTATCTTACTCATTTCTTTTAGTTATATATATACAAAAAAGAAAGTTCA